>JACCDO011921100.1_pt1 | contig 62598 bp, 62 predicted proteins | sample 7446101 | NCBI WGS metagenome assembly JACCDO01 (sample SAMN15323440, study PRJNA562643) | freshwater metagenome | isolation source: river surface water | place: USA:Blue River Watershed | collected 2017-08-16 | reverse complement strand
ACTTCAAGGTTTAATTTTGGTATTTCCAACTGGCTTTCTTTAGTATCAGAAATTACAGGAGTCATTGTCGGGGTCATTGTTGGTGTATTTCCTGTCGTAGAAGGTATATTGGATATTTCTATAGTATTTATGTTATTTAAAGGTTCTTCTTGAGGTATCACAGGAGAAGAAACTTCTAATTTTTCAGGTTTATTGTCTTCTTCTGGTTTAATATCAATTTTAACTACATCATCTGGTTTAGTTTCATTAGGGAGTTTTTCTTCTATAACTTCAGTATGGTTATTTTCCCCTATAACTTCCATAGGGGGTTTCATAGAAAACTTATTAATAAGATTCTTGACATTAGGTCTAACGCCTAAGTCTATTGGAGGTTTTTTATCAACAGGTAAACCAAGAATTGGTCTATTATTTGAGAATGACTTTCTGTGTTCTATGATACCTTGAAAATCTGTATTCTTTCTTGGTCTTGAAACAATATTATTCTCTACGTGTTCTATATGATGTTTATTGTGAGGTGTATGAATTCTTTCATGTTCAATATGAGATGTTATGTGGTTTACTAATGGTGCAAATCTATTACCCATTGAAGCAAGTTTAAATTGAGTTATACCAGACATCTTTTCATCTAATTCTTTAATACGTTCATTAAGAGCTTGTTTAACTATATTTTCAGTTTCTTGTTTTTGAGGGTCATCTTTCTTATCAATGTTATATACATTTTGCATTAAACTATCAGGGTTATTAATTGCTGCTTTATATACTTTTGTGTGTTTAATAGAGTCGCATATATCAGGGAGAATTAATTCTTCTTCTTCTTGTTTCTTTTTATCTTCAGCTTGTTTTTTAAAGATTATTTTAAACATTTCAAGAACGTCAGATGGTATAGGAGGAGATTGTTCTGTCAATCTATCGTATTCCATTCTACAAACTTTAACAAATGAATCAGCTTCTTTTCTGTATTCTCTTTCAATTGATAATTCAATTTGAATATTTCTTTGAAGTTTACCCCAACCTAAGCAACTTCCAGAATGTTTTTCACTTCTTTGGGCAAACCCAAATTGTGTCTGTAAACCTTGTAATATACCAATAAAAACACCCATACCACCTAACGCACCCTGACCTATACTCATATATTCAGCAGGAACATATCCTTGAAGACCTATTCCTAAAGAACCAGTAATAAGAGATAAAATCATTGTTGGAATAGCCAGAAATTTATTTTTTCTTTTATATTTACGGTGAGACTTGTCATGAAGCCATTTATAGACAGCTGCAGTATCAGCCCATCCAGATAATAAACTTTCTATTTGGTCAGTCCAAGAAAGATGATTTTTATTATCCTTATTTGGTTCTTGCTTTTGGTCTTGATTTTCTCCGTCTACTATAACAGAAGAAGGAGTTCTTGGAGTTGTACTCTTGCTCATTTTTTATTTATATTAATATATAAATAAAAATTAAAAAATAGTTGATAATTCATCTAAACTGAAAGTGTATTGATACTCTTCTTTATAAGGGTCTTCCTTTTTAGATAAAGGTTCAAAGTGATAATTATCTATATAAAATAAAACTATACTTATATAATTTGGATTATAATTTTCAGTGTACTTATAGACTTCAAAATTACTACTTGAAACTAATATTATATTTATTTTAAGTTTTTCTGCAAGTAATAATATAATGCTTTGGTCAGCCCAAAAATTAGGATTTGCCAAATTTGATGAAAACTCTAAATAACTACTTAAATAGAACCCTTTAAATACCTCTTCAACTTCTTCTTTAACAAAGCCCTCTTTAATCAATATTGATAAAAACATTTCTCTTAATTCAGGTATCTTATAATTACTGTATTTTTCAATTATACTTTCTACTAACTTTTTAAGAGTTTCTTCTGTCATATTTTCAGGGGAAGTTAAACAACTTAAATTTAGTTTGTTTAGTAAAATATCGTGCATTCTTATAACTGCTAAATTTCCATCTTGTATATTTGTGTATTCTTCTAATGTAAATGTGCTTGCTAATACTCTTCTTATATCATATGCTATTTTTCTGTCTATATTTTCCCCAAATAAGTTCATAATTACAGAATGGAATAAACAACTTCCATCTGAAGGTGAAGGTCTTCTATACCAGAATTCATTAACGAGTTTTCCGTTCTTGCGAATAGGTATTAAAGAAGATGGCAATTCAGATGGACCTTTTCTTTTGAAAATGAATGAGGTATAAAGACTGTTAAGAAATCTTTCTTCATTTGATAACTTTTCTGAATCTTGACTTCCAAAATTCATTATTTTTTCAAGATATATTCCTTTAGATGCCAATAAACGTTCTAATTCGTTCAAATAAACAAGGTATTCTTTTTGATAAGTAGCGGTTATTGTATTCTTAAAATCTATTGATATCTCATTTCCATAAAAAGACTTTCTTTCACCTTCCCAAAGCTTAATTATCTCATATTGATTTGTTATTATATTATCTTTAGAAAGTTCTTTTTCAACTAAATAACCATCCATAACAGTACCCATAAAAGTTCCATCATTTTCAAGCAAACAATCAACAGTCTCAACCAAGTTGTTTAACATTTTTTCATTCTTAAAGAAGAACGTGAGACTGAAAAACATATTTATAAAATCTACCTTTTTATTGACAAAAGAACATATTTTACGGTATTCTTCTCCTCCAGCTTTTAACATCTTAATATCACCTATACCTCTAAGGTGTTTTTTATTGTTATATATTCTGTTATTCATTTCTTCTATATTTTTTTCAGAAGGTTCTATTAAGAATAATTGTTTAACTCCTGTTTTAGAGTATTTAAATATATCTCCTCCTACTCCTGAACCTATATCTACCACTGTTTTACCCTTAACCGAATTAATCATTTCTCTCTTTATATCATTTGCCAAGAGTCTCATATTTTCTAATCCTTTTTTATTAGTATTATAATATGCATACAAATCTCCCTTAGAGAACTCTGAATCATTTCTTTTAGTTGAAGATTTTATTATGGTTAATATATCTTGTTGAAAATCAATTTTTTCCATATTATTTAGAACCACAATATCCGCCTTGTAATCTTTAATATTTTCAAAAGATTCTATTATATAAATATTACTGTAATTACCACTTATTTCTCCCTTTACGAAGTACACTCTATCAAAGTGTTTAGAAAGACTAACTGCCAATTCTCCATCAGAAGGATTTGCGACTAAAATACCCCCATTAGTATTATAATTAAAGTGTGCAATACTCTCTTTTATAAATTTGATAACAAGGTCATAATTGTATTCTTCGAGCACAACAGATGTTTGTTTTTCCTCAGGTCTATTGAGATATACAATGTCTTTATTAGGTTTTTCTAAAATATCTTTTCTAGAGTACTTTATAAGTTGTTCTAAATAAGGAAGAGTAAAAGGATATATTAAATCTACAAAGGTAGCGTGAGCTGTTTTTATATGATTTGTTTTTTCTGGAACTTTATCAAATCTAATTCTGTGTATAACCCACTCTCTATTTTCAACTCCAACTTCGACCACTCTATCTTCTAAATTCTTCCCTAATATACCGTCAAAAGATTCATTTTTATAAACGGTAATTGCGTGTTCTGTATTTGTTATCTCATCTTTAAAAGGAACAAATGTACCTGGCTTTACTTTTGAATACAATTTATAGGTTGCAACATCTTCATTTTCATATGATTTTTTAAATAAGAAATCTATTGTGACTTTAGAAGGAAATTTCCATTTTAAAGCAGGAGATAATGTATAAGGACCTAAAGGTTGAAATATTATACCATCATTATAATCTACAAGGTCAAATACATCATATCTATCACTCATTGAGTTTATAATTGTTTTAATACTTTCAATCACATCTCCCTTTGGAATTTCAAATACTTTTACCTCATAAGAAACAGGTATAGATGTAGTTGTAAAATACTTTATACAAATATTAGATATTTCAACGGTTTTATTAAGTCTATAACCAAGGTCTCTTTCATAAACCTTTTCATTCCCGTAAATTAAATTGTCGAAAAAGTGTACTTGAGTCAACCTTGTATCAGGTATAAACTTTATTTCAGCTTTTGAGAATGAGTTTAATACCCTTTTATCAGAAATAGTATCTGCTTTTATAGTAGATATTGAAAATATATCTGTACTGTTATAAGCCAATAAAATTACCAAGTTAGTATTAGATATTTTTACCTGTATAAATGTTATATTATACCCTACACCATCAAGCTTATTTGTTACTGCATAATTTTCGAGTCTAGTATTCAACACATCATCATCTGATATATTCTTAGGTCTAATATCAGCTGGATATTTTATCATATTTATCTCTGTTATTATAGATTGGAAAAATACAGTAGAATATATAGTGCTAACGTTATATATAATACTTAAAATATTCTTCAATTCCCCCATAAAATTTATAAAACTTTCTTTTTGAGATATAACTTCTTTAACATACGCGTTAAAGAATTCAACCTCTATTTCATATACAGTTTTGTTATTATAAACTTTTACCGTCATATCAACCTTATAATTTTTCATAAAATATGCAGTTCTTATTCTCTTTACTTTTAAGTTTATTTCTTCTTTCGTTTCATTCCACTCTTTTTCTGTTAAAGGTGATTCTATGGATTTTGAAAATCTAATACAAGATTCTATTCCTTTCATTATACCTCTATCTTCGTAAAATTCACCAACAACATTAATATCTACAGTTTTTCCCTTAGTCTTATTCTCGTATATTACGTCCCCACTTTCAGATGTGATTTTTCTATATCTTCCTTTATACTCTACAATATCTACTGTCTTTTTAGAGGTTATATGAAGATTTAAATAATCCAATTTATTTAATATCATCATAAATTTATGTTCACTAAAGTCAGTCTCAAAATAAGGGGATTTTTTTCCAGAAACTATCTTTCCAAAACGAATTTCAAATTCTTCATTCAAAGAAGGATTTGAAGAGATAATTTCCTTAATTTGATTATATTCATCGTTAAGAAAACCTAATGATAGCACAGTCATTTAATAATTTATAATATAAAATTATTAAATAAAATCATTTAGTCAATGTTTTTGTTCATACGAACAAACTCTAATAACATACGCCTTAAATCTCCCGGCATATTTCTGATATCAAACTTTATATCACCCTCTCCTGTTTGAGACATATTTATTCTTTCTCCGCTAAATGGTATATCAAATACTCTTGTTTTCTCATTTCTAAGAGAATGAATTCTTATTATTACAAACACGTGTTCCATTTTTTCTCTATCAAAGTCCCTTATACCATCTATCATTTCTCTTACTTCTTCAATTTTTATATCACTATTAGAAGGGTCTTCTTCAACCATCTTTTTATATTTTTTTAAAAGTAAATCATAAAGAGGAAAAGATGTTTCATCTATGAAATCAACTGACATTTAATATATATTTGTTTTTTTCTTAAATCTCCTTTATCTTTTACCAATATCACCTGCTGTAAAATAACAAACACCTTTATCATCATCACATACAACGTTATAAGGTATTCCTCCGTAAACAGGCTGTTCACTCTCAATCTTAAATCCTTTCTTATCAACAAATGTCTTTGTCGACTGAACTCTATTCATAACTTCTTGTATAAATTCTGCCATATCTGTAGCTGTCTTTTCCCCTTCATATCTCATAAAAGGTCTTCCGTTATAATAGAGGATAATATAAGGTACATATTTGAAAGGAACAATGGTCTTCTTACTCATTTGAAAAACCTCAGGATACTTGTTTAAATTACTCATACCAAATAAGACTGAAGGAAACATCTTTGGAAGCTTTTTAAATTCAGGAATTGCTTCTTCACAATGAACACATTTTCCTTGGTCTGCGTGAAATAAAACCACGCAAATACCTTCTACATTAGTACATAAAACAGGACCTTTCATACCATTAGGATCTACATAAAAATCATCGTGTGTTAAATAATAAAAATTGTTCATCTTTTTTATTATTAGTTATAGAAAATTTAAACTTATAATTCTTTTTTTATTAATTAATTAATAAAATGAAAAAAATCATTGAAATACCTGAAGAACTTGAGAACTATATTCTCTTAAAAGCTAAGGAACTTGCATTTACAATGACCACGTTTTTTGAATACATCATTTCACCTAGAGAACATTATATTGAAATTAAACTTTTAGAAATGAAACCTCATATAACTGAAAAAATGTTAAGTTATTGTATTCAAAATATTCTTGGAATTGTATTAGACTTTAACTCTCAATATACCTCAAACTATGATAAAATTTTGTTTACAGGAACCAAGCTTACTGAATACTCAATAAATGACTTTTTTATAATTAACTGCACAGATAATTTAAAAGACCATATAGAAGGTCTTCTTAAGCTTGAAGGATACTTATTCGTATCTACAAAAGCTATGGAAATTTTTAGAAATTATTTAGACCACGTTTTAAATCAAGCATTATTAGCTTTATCTGAAGGGAACTTAGACTCTGACTTAGATGAAGTTTTTAAAAATTCTAAGGGTAATATTATCCAAATTATAAATGACTATGTAATAACTGACGGGGACAATGTTCTATTCCCTAAAAATTACGGATTTAATGAAGATGAACACAACATACTTATGCAAAGTTTTGTTTGGATTTTATGCGGTTTAAATGACTGGTTAGATAAAGACTATATAGATACCGTAGATATCACTACTACTAAAAGAATATTGTTCGGGTCAACCGATTTCGATAAAAAGGTAAATTCAAAAGAAACTCCTGACGATATAACCATAACCATAAAGGAATCAATGTTCTTAAACGATTTTTATATAAATGAAAAAGCTGTAAATAGACTTAATAAATTATTCAATAATATTAACTATTATTCAGGTGAAGATAAAGAACAACTTATTAAAAGAGTAAATCAATTTTCCATAAATATTTAATCATATATTATACTTCTAATATATGACTAATTTTCAATCACTAACTTCTTTTTTATAGGTTCACATTCATCTTCTATTTCCAACTTCTTTTTTATAGGTTCACATTCCTCTTCTATTTCCAACTTCTTCTTTACAGGTCCATCATCGTCTTCTATTTCCAACTTCTTTTTTACAGGTTCATCATCTTCAATAAAAATAAACTTCTTTTCAGGCTCTTTTTTTAATTTAATTTTAAATTCCGGATTTATATTGTTCCATATATCAACGAGATTGTTTACCGAAACATTATATGTATCTGCCATAACGTTAATAACATTTTTTGTGTTGTTATTAAGCACGTTATTAATCTGTCTATTAAGTAAAGATATAACGCTCATTTTATATGTAAAAAACAATATTTTAAAAATGAAAAATCAATTTAACAATACCAATAAGTTTTTATTTTTCTAATTATGTGGTTAATCCACCCTGAATCTTCTTCATCCAAAGTATAATTGTATGTCTCTACCTGATTTCTTCTTTTAATGCTTTGTTCTCTTGTTGAATTTAATAGTTCAATTGAAAGTTTATTTGCCCTATTAAGTTGTTCTGCAATTATAATATTCATTTTTATTATTTAAAAACATAATCTTTAAATAATAAATGGCATTTGTTCTCTATATCAAAACCGATAATCCATATCTTAAAGACCTTTATAAAAAAAGAGCAAACCACGAAGATGATAGTGGCGTAGACCTTTATTTTCCTGAAGACGGTTTAATACCTTGTATGTATAATAATAAGATTGTTACCTCAAAAATAAACTTTCAAATAAGATGTAGAATGAAATTAAAAGATAAACCTATCGCTTATATGTTGGTACCAAGAAGTTCTATATCTAAAACAGGTTTAAGAATGGCTAACTCTATTGGAATTATTGACCGTTCTTATGATGGTAATATAATGGCAGCTGTCGATAACTTTGGTCATCCTTATGAAGTTAAACAAGGTGAAAGATTATTCCAAATAGTAGCGCCTAACTTAGCACCTTTAAAAGTTGTAGTATTAGAAGACGATGAAGACTTCGAAACAACTGAAAGAGGAAGTGGTGGTTTCGGTTCAACTGGTAATTAATAATATTTATTCTTATACTTTGAATATATATTATAAGTTTATTTTATCTTTTTCAACGTTTCCTATAAGGTGAATTTCATTATTTTCAATTATCATACACATTTTTATATATAAAAACAATTAAATAATTTTTTTACTTCCTAAATATATTGTCCTTACAGGACCTACAATACCCTTACTACAACAGACTCTATAATGAACGTGAGTTGGAAGAAGTCCTTTAAAAGGGACATAATATGGTTGAGGTTCCATAATGGGAAGGTCGACAATTCCGTTATCATCAGATACAGCTATTCCGCTATTTTCATAATCACCATATGCTTCTTTATAGTCAACTATATGACCTGTAGTTGAAGGGTTTGATGCCCAATAAACTACTTTAGAATTAGGTCTTGTTTTAAGTGTGACTTTCATAGTTGAATCCTTTGGCATAGAAGGTTTTAATATATCACAAGGAAATACGGTTCTTCCTAAGAAAGGTAGGTAAGTATCTCTTTCAAACATAATATAAAATGCTGATAAACCAATTAATAAATAAACGATTTCTGCAATGGGTTCCTTGACTGTTAATTTTTGAATTATATTTATTTTAAATAATGCAATACCAAGGTAGTTTATAGCTCCTAACATTATCAATATCATTATGACCATATAATGCTTTTTCTTCTTAATGTTATAGTTATGAACGTCTTTTCTTATAAACATTTACTATACTTATAAGAAAAAATTATTTCTTTGTTTTCTTATTCTTCTTTGAAACTTTTCTATTATTCTCAAATTCTAACCATTTATTATAGTCTTTTACCAAGTCATTAATTTCATCTCTCCATATATCTTTTACTTGTTTTTTACGGTAAGATTCAAGTTGTTTTTCAAGTTCATCTTTCTTTTCCTTTAATTCATTTAATCTCTTTGATGTCATACTTCTAACCTGAATATTTAATAAGTAATCATACGAACCTTCTTTCATATTGTATTTTTTAGTTGTTAATTCTTTATTAAGAGAGTCATCATCACGGTCCTTTAAAGATATAGTGTTATTCACTATTTCTCCTATAAATTTAATCTTATTTCTAAGGTATAATAAATCGTCTTCCATAGACTTAATAATACCTTCTTTTCTAACTTCATATAATGAATATCTTATTTTACAGAATTCTTCCAAGATATCGTTTATAGTTTCATATTTTTTAATACGATTTGAAGGGTCAAATAATACCATATTACTTGTATATACATTATCAACTAAATTTAAATTTTTATGAGATACTTCAAAGTCATCTGATACGTTAATTGTAAAGTCCACGATACTTTCTGTACAGTTTGATGAGAAGGATGTAATTTTCTTTTCTTCTTGAAGTTTCTTTAAAAATTCTTCATATTTATCAATACTTATATTGTTTTTACCTATAGGAAGTTCTGTTACTTTATAGACTCTTTCTTTAACTTTTTCAAATACACCTTCTGTTATAACCCTTTTACCATCTATAACTATATTTCCCTTAAACCCTCTATACCAAGGTTTAATTTCATCAAAATCTTTTTTATCTAACCAGTTATTTATTTGTTGAATTATGTCTTCAAGTTTATATGAAGGAACACTACAACTAAAACCACTTCCTATACCTGCGCTACAACCATTGATTAATATAGTAGGAACTATAGGAACATAAAATTCTTTTTCTACGATTTCACCTTCTTCTACCCTATCATTTAAGAAATCGTCATCTTCTGGTCTAAATATTGTTCTTGTAGGAAGATTTAATTTTGTAAATAAATATCTACCACTTGCAGCATCATCTCCGTTTTTAACTCTTGAGCCAAATTGACCTTCGTTAAAGAATAAAGGAACATTATTACTTCCAACGAAGGTCTGAGCTAATTTGATAGTAGTATCAACTAAATTTTGTTCACCGTGATGATACGAAGAATGTTCTGCCACATAACCTGAAAATTGGGCTACTTTTATAGATTTATCATTAAATAATAACTTTCTTTTAAAGGCGCTAAATAATATTTTGCGTTGACTTTCTTTAAGACCGTCTGTCATTGAAGGTATACTTCTTTTACAGTCATCAATACTAAAGAGAATCATTTCATTATTTAAAAAGTTAGATACAGTCAAGTCTTCAACTGTATAGTCTTTTCCTTCAGATAAAGGTGTGTATTTATAGTTCATAATCCATTCCTTACGAAAGTCTGCATTTTCTTTACCAAATATATTACTCATCATATCATCTCCTTTTTCGTCAACTTCAAACTCAACTATCCTTCTCCCAAAGTCTTCCTCAATATCTTCATCTTGAGCTGTACCTAACCCTTTAAAGTATTTAATATCATCTTTTTTAGGGTTATGTTTTTCAATATATTCTTCTGCTGTATTTTGAGAGAAGAAAGATTTTTTATGCTTTCCTCCAATTTTAACTATAGGGATTCTCATAAGGTTAAAAAATCCTTTTCTTTTAGCTAATGAAGGAAAAAGTGAATGAATAAAATTAAACAGTAATCCTGTTATATGATATCCATCAACATCGGCATCTGTTATAGCCATTAAACGACCATAACGTAATTTTTTATAATTTTCATCAATTGAATAGTCAACGTCATATTGAAGACCGAGAGATTGTATTAAACTTTTCACTTCACTATTCTTCAAAAGAGATTGAATTGAAGCGTTTCTTACATTTAAAAACTTACCTCTAATAGGGAGAGAACCTATATAATCTCTTCCCTTAACTTCTTTATCACCAAACTTAAGACCGTATTTCATACCTGCTATAGCGTATGTATTTGCAGAGTCACCTTCTGTAACACATAAAACACAGTCTGTATTTTTACCCTTTTTACCAGCGAAGTTGGCATCTTTTAACCCGTCAACGTTAATAATACCCCTTTTTCTTTCGGTTTCATTTTTAAGTGTATTAAGTTCTTTAGATTTAAGGGAGTCTTTTATCTTTTCAACAAAACCCCATTTCATAATCTTTTTTATTTCATTCTCTTTAATTTCTGCATCTATGGAAGGTCCGTCAAATCTTGTTTTATTTTGATTTCCAAAAGAAGGATTAGATACGTCTGCATAAACGAATAGAAAGAAATGCTTTTTAACGTGAGATATATCTATAGCTTTATCTTTAAGGGTAGAATTTATTTTTTCAGAAATAGGTTTGAATATAGTGTCTGACCATTTCTTTACGTGAATTCCCCCGTCTTTTGTGTATATACCATTTACGAAAGATACCTGTGTAAATTCATTGTTTGGACAAAGCACAACTTTACAATCTTTTGAAGATAGTAATAACATTTCAGAAGGTTCTTCTTCGAAGTATAATTTAACGTAATCTTTTATATTAGAAACAGGAACTAATAAGTTATTATACATAACTTTTACACCTTTTAATGATACTGTCATTGCAGTATCATATATAAGTTTTTCCATTAAGGATATAATATCGTCAGTTAGTTTAGTAATTCCAAAACGTTTAAAATCAGGTATAAATTCTATTATAGTATAACCATTTTTTCCATCTTCTACTGACTTCGGAAACCCTTTAGTTTTAATTGTTGGAGATTCTTTTTTATACATATTATCTCTCCATACTTGAGTATATATTTTACCTGCTTCTTTATTATAAATTGTTACAGAGAATTCTGAACTGAAGATGTTAGCAGCTTTCCCTCCTAACCCGTTTCTACCAGAAGTTTTACGTTCTTCATCATCATTATAATTAGATGATGTTAAAAGGTTTCCAAAAATAAGTTCAGGAATAGGTATCTTTTCTTCAGGATGAATATCTAACGGTATATTTTTACCATCATTCCATACTGAAATTCTACCAGTTTCCCTATCAATATTTATCTTAATAAATTTTGGAGTTATATTCTCTTGAAGAGATCTCCAGCTGTTATCTATAGCATTACTTACGATTTCAACAAATAATCTAACAATACCTTCAGGATAAGTTATAGTTCTTTCCTTTATATTATCACCTACTTTTACATAGATAGGGTCGGTTGAAGGTATATTTTTACAACTCCCAATATAAGTATCAGGACGAAGTAAAATTTGTTCGTGTAATTGAAGTCTTTTATATGAGACATCTCCAGTTTTTTTACCAATATCAAAAGAAGAATTAAATCCGCTTTCATCAATTACAATATCATCATCTTCAACAATAGGTTTCTTTTCAGACTTTTTTTTAGTCTTTACAAGGTTAGAAGAAGTGTTACTTGATATAGCTTTGATAGCGTCTGTTAATTTAACTTTTGGAGGCATTATGTATGATTGAATTAAAATAAATAAATTTATAAATCAATTAAATTTATTTTTTATTATATAAAAGATGTATTATGCGACATTAGAAGAGCTTCAGGCTGTAATAAATCAAGAAGCTAAAGAAAGACCTTCTTTCAACCTTCAAAGAAACATAGACCCTAATTATGTAACAGCTTATAACTTGGCTCAAAACCAAGATGATAAGAACTTAATATTACAAATTTCATCAGGAAACGCTTACTTAAGTGATAAAGATAAGGAATCTTTATGGACTGTAACAAATCCTCAAAAAGTTTCAGAAATTCTCTCTTCAGCAAGAGAAAAGGCTATGGGAGGTGAAGCTTGTAAATATAGAAAAACAAACTATGATAAATGGAGTAGACCTGCAGACATAAATTCTATAGATTATTATGTATGTCCTGGAGATGACCCTTCTATAGCTTTAACAAGAGAGAATAATGTTAGTAGATTAGCGTATCCTAATAACCTTGTTTATCAGACTAATACACCATACGGTTTAACTACTATGAGTGGCTATACAGCTAAAGAAATACCTCAAGGATTAAAAATGTAATTTACGAGTAAAAAAAATATTATTTTTTTTCTTTCTTTATAATAAAAATAAGAATGTCAATCTCTAATAATTTAGCAGCTACAAAAATTGATGTCGGTTCTGTTGCAGGTTTCGGTCAATCATTAGCAATTTTAAATCCTGAATTATCTCCTTGTCCTGAACGTTATTCATTTGATCAATATGGTCGTCCAGCAGCTCCTGATTCATTAAATACCACTACTTGTCCAGGTTTATTCGACCCATCAGTTCGTATTGAAGTTGAAAATTCATTACGTTCTTATTTATCTCCTCGTTATTTTAACTTACCAAGAGGTATTACTCAAGGTACTGATACTATGTTTGGTAGAACTACTTCTAAAGGTAGAAACTTTTTAGATACTGAATCATCTTTATCTGATGCTCAAATTTATCTTAAAGATGAAGGTGCATTAACTGCTGCAGGTATGTTAAATAAACCAGCTCCAGCAAGTTATTTACACTATGAAAGAAGATTCTAATTACTTGATAATTTAATAGTTTTATGATATTTTATCATAAAATTAACCTCTATTAGACCTCTTAAAAGACTTATTAAATTTTTTCCACACTTTATTAGCTTCCTTTATTCCTTTAGTAGGATGAGAATGATATCTACTCCTCTGCTCCATTGTTGTACCTATTTGTCTCATATGAGCATAACTCAACTTTTTTCTCTTATATAAAGACTTTAATTTTATTACACTTCTTATAGCATCTTCTCTACTCTTAAATCTCATACCTTTTACTGTCCCTTTAGGATTTTCATCTGTAAAAAGGTCAGAATGGTCTTCCTTTCTGTTATAAGAACGTCTAGGAACCCTTGGATTACCTTTTCCCGTCTTTTTACGGTAATAACTTCTTCTCTTATAGAATGTTCTTGAATTTCCTGCCATTTTTAATTAATATATTATTAAAAAATTAATTAAAAAATTAGTTTTTACCTATAAATTCATCTACACATTTTTTAAATATTTTATCAAATTCTTCATCATCTATTAACCCTTTATATTCTTTTCTTATTTCGTCTTCAGGAGAATAATAATCCATAAACTCTTCAAATACACTATAATTACTCTCTTCTATCGCTTCTAACACACTTTCTCTTGTTCTTTCAGGAAGCCTTCTTATATTTAAGTTTATACGTGAAAATATAACACTTCTCAACTCGTCTTTTGGGTTTATTGTAAAGCACATTTCTTTACCTGTTATAAAACCATTTAACGTATTAACTATACGTGTAAAATACCCAGTAGTACAAGTCATATCACAATCTACTATCTCTTCTAAAAAGCGTTTCATCACCTCGTTTTTAGACTCTAAAGTTGTTATTTTATTATATACCAAAAACACTATGTCAGATAATGAAAGTCTTTCAAATCTAAAAGGGTCTGTCATAACTCTATAAAAAAAGCTATTTATTTTTTCCTCCGATTTACCGTCTATTAACACTAACTCTTTGTAAATAGGCTCAAATGATGTCTTTATTAGGTCAGTATATGTATGAGTCAATAAATATTCCTTATATAAAGCCCTAACTAAATTTCTTGTATTTTCATTTATGCTTTCATTATGAGCATTTTGAGCATTTGTGTATATTGTTTTATTCTTATTCTCGTTGTACAAATCTCCAAGCTCTTCTATAACTTGATTTGCAAATATTACTTCATTCCCTTCACCGAGGGTTAATAATATGTCAGCACATTCACTTCTTGCATATATAGTTTCTTCTTTATCGTCAGCTATATCAAGTAAGTATTCTAAAACTATATTTCTCTCATCACTAAGATAGTCATATTGTGATATAATATATCTTGCGCTCATCAATGTTAATTCTAAAGGATACTTCTTATCCCTTGATAACATAAAAAAGTAAGGATGTAATTCGTGTACAACATTACCGTCAAGTTTTGTGTTTTTCATATTATTTGCAAAGAAAAAATACCTATTATATACGTCATATTTCTCATCACTTATAATACTTTTAGACGCTTCAACACAATGAATTACATATTCTTTATAAGGTATATAACACATATATCTAACGCACTGTATTCTGTCTTCAAACGAAACACTGTTATCTAACGCAAATTTTTTCAAAGTAAGGAAAGGATGCTCTCTTCCATCTTCAAAATATGAATCAGTAAATGAGCTTGTTTCTAAACCTAAAAACTTTGAAGGCATATAATCGAATGTTCCTATCTGTTGAACATATTCATCTTTTTTAACTGAAGTTATAATATCATCCATCTTAAAATAATTACAGGGTTTTTTTAAATTAATATTTCTTATATTTTTTATACATCTTATATCCACCTCCTAAAATTATACATATAAATACTAAAATTAAAATTATGGTTATAGGTCTTATTTCACTAGATGTTTCTTGAGAATTAAATCCTTCTCTTGATTTTATAAATCCACTTGGAGGTACAGGTTTTAAATCTGGAAGGGAAGGGTTTATTATTACAGGAGGACCAGGGGTAGTTATTTCTCTTGTTGTTATTTGAGGATTTTTTCCTCCTACAAGTACTCTTGTTTGAATATTAGAAGGAGATTTAGCTATATAACCATCTATAAATTTTCTCATTCTTCTATTCTCAAAGTTAATGTTATTTATGGTTAAATTTTCAGCCAAATTCATCATAACTTCTTGACAACTTCCTCTATCTAAACATTCATTTAAGACTCTGTCATCATCTCCAAAATTAGCTAAATTAAGTATATCACATTTCTTACCACATTTAGAAACTTTTAAAGGGGATGTTTCAAGTTTTCCTTCAACTACAAAATCTTTTAAATTTTTAAATTCACTTGAAATATTTAACAACTTTGAAGGGTCTTTATAAGCTTCAGGAGTTTCTGCTGAATATTTACCATTACTGTAAGTTTCGACACAACTTTCATCCTGGTTTTCACCAACAGTTCTACAGTATTTCTTTGAAGCTACCAAGTTTATAAAATCATTTCCCTCATTTTTCGAGTCTAACTGACTAATGTATATGTCGCATTTAGAATCCCATTCTCTTGCACATCTCTTTGCCATATATTCAGGGCAGTTTTCCAATATAAAAGTAGTATCGCGTATATTATTTATACAACAATCTTCTGGTAATCTACTCATTTTACCATAAATAAAGATAAAAAGTTTTTAATAATGAAAAAACGCGGTGTTAAAGATTTTAAATAATTATTAATAAAATGTCAAACGACCTTTTAAAAAACTTTGAACACAAAATTATATCTATCGAACCTTTAAATAAGAAGCTCTTAAAGGTAGACATAAAAGAAGACGATAAAGACTGGGAAGACTTCCTTGATAAAAGCTTAGACTACTCTAAAGAAAATAAATGCTGGGTTTTAGCTCAAACCGAATTAAAAGACTTTTTAGAACTCATAAAAAACGTTGAAGAAGAAAGCCAAGAAAGTGATGAATCATCAGATGATTCATCCGATGATGAAATTATTAAAAAGACCTTAACAAGACGCTTAAAAAGTGAATCTAAACAACACGAAATTGAAGAATCTCACGTATCTGATAGTGAACTTGAAGATACCCTTAGTGCGATAAGAAGAATTAGAGGGTTATATAAACGTATAAAATCTCTTGAAAAAAGAATTGAATTTTTAGAGTCTAAACATATTTAAAGTTATACGTTTATCTAAATAAAGATGAAAATGGGCATATTTTATTACATTCCATCTCTAAATATTTCACACATCAAAGAGTACGTTAAAGACTACTTTATTATTCTTTATTTTGATATCATCTCAAGTCAATTTTATTTACATAATAAAGCATTATTACAATATTACACCGAGGTATTAAAAATGATGTATTTATCAGGTAAAATAACTCACGTAAATGAAAGTTGCTTTTATGTTCCTTTTAAAACCCATTCAGGAACTTATAAAATACCTTTAATATTTACAAATGATTCTAATATAGTAAAAGCTGTAAATGAGAATGGAAGAGATTTATCGTGCTTTCTAGGACCATCTAAAAACTTTTTTGGAATAACACTTAAACCTAAAGATATAGGTTGTAAAAAGGTTGTATTAACGTTAGAAGACGGTTCAGATAAAACATTCAGTGAAGACGAAACTATTATTTTTTAATTTTTTCTTTTTATTTATAACTAATAAAAAGAAAATGGAAAAGAAAACCATAAAGATCATATTAGCATTAACCATAATAACTATAGTTATTATTGTATCAACTATATTCATTTTTTCTTCATCTCAATCATCTCCTCAACAAACTGTCCAACAACCTTCTTCACAACCTTCTTCACAACCTGTTGAAAAGGAATATTGTCCAAGTGGTCAAGTACTTTATTCTAAATACTATTTTTATGGGCCGGCTATAGCATACGGTAAAAAGGTTCCTGTATCAATGGACAATATTAAAACTGTTAACGGAGATACTTATTATATCATTTATGAACGTCCATATACAAAGATTATAAGAGGGAGTGATAAAGCTTCTAAATATTATACTGGTTCTCCTTCTGAATTTAATGCGTCTAATTTCTCAAGATATACAAGCATGGAAGCAGGCAAATATAATCTTGGAGAAGATTCAGAATTTTTTGAAAAAACTAATGTTCAAGCTGATATACCTGATACTGTAAAAGCTTTAGATAAATTATTATCTGAAAAAAGAGAATTTATAAGTTATTCAAAAGCTAAAAACTTCTCTTATAATAGCTTAAAATCCATTGGAGCATGGGTAAAATTAAACACAGATGTTTTAGATGCTGAAAGACCTGGTATAATAATGGGCAATTATCCAGAGTCTGTTAACACTAATTTGAACATTGAAATACACCAGAATAGAAAGCCAAGAATTTATATTAATATGGGAGCTATAAATTGGATAGTTAATGAAAGTATTCCATTAGATACTTGGACTCATATTGCTTTTGTTTTAAAGAATAATTCTATTGAATACTATAGAGATGGAGAACTAAAACAAGTATTAGAACAAACACCTCCAACAATAGGTTTAATTAATAACATTAAGTTTGGGTACGATAATAGAGCTGGACCATTTTACGGTAAGTTTAAGATTAAAAATATTTTAGTTGGAACAACAGAGTGGTCATCAACAGAGTTTAGTAAGATTTTACCTCGTACTATTCAACCATATTGTATACCTTCTTGTGGTCAAACTGAAATTAGAGATAAAGACCTTGAAGAATGTGTATGTGCAAATAGATATGATAAACTTAGTTCTGGTGTTTGTGAAGCACCTTGTCCTTCAACTAAATTTAGAGATGAAAATGACCAATGTATAGATTGGGTAGTAAACGGTACTAATGGATGGAAATACGTAAGAGGAATAAACGTAGCTGTAAGGCTTAATCAAAACGGAGATGTAGAATGCGCCTCTAATAACGGAAAAGACTGTTTATGGAGAGGGACAGAAGAAGCCACTTTAATAGATATAAACAATTCATCATTCAATCCAACAGCTCCTTTAGCTTGCGGTGAAGATCATTTAATAAAATGGGGATCTACTGGTTATGATGGAAAACACTGGTGTTCTGTTACTTTATCTAAATTAAACCCATCTACAACTAAAATTAGCGTATTACCTTCTTCCTTTATAAGATATACCAGAAACCGTAAAAATTATTTAACATATTAAGTTAAAATTTAATTTTTTCTTTTTATTTATAACTAATAAAAAGAAAATGGATACAATACTTGATCAGTGTTCTTTCAGAGAACTTTTATTGTTTGATGTGTCTAAACCTATGGCTAATTATTCAACTATAATAACAGTCGCAATATCAGCTGTTATTTTCAATAATATAATTTACAATTTAGTTCTTAGAAACTCCTCGAATGATTATATAAACACTTTAAGCACAGAACAAGACTCTGAATTTGATGCATATAAAGGAAAGAACATTTCCCCTACAATTTTAGGTATTAGCGAATTTATAAATAGCGGTATATATGCGCCTTTAGTAGAGGAATTATTTTTTAGATTCTTATTTTTAAAGTTAATATTAATAAAGATTTTTAAGTTTGATTTTCATACTGCAAATTTTTTCCACGCAGTTATTTTTGGCTCATTACATATGACTAATGCTATAGTGGCAGACCAAGAATTTAATAGAACAGTTATGCAAAGTTGTATGGCTGGTATTGGAGGTTTAATATCAGGTTATACTTATAAATATACAAACACAATTTTAACTCCTTTGTTATCTCATTTTATTAACAATATGTTGAGTGCTGGAAGTGAATTTATAGACTATTCCAGATACTATGAAAGAATAGTTGAAAAATTCAGAATAATAAGCTCACTCTAAATATGTAATCTTTACAGGTTTAATTGGAAACTTTCCTTTAGGAGACGATTCATTAAACTCTATATTCTGAGTTAGATTTGATACTGTATTGAACATTTCTCTAAACTCTTCTATACTAAGACTCCCTCCATATTGTTTTAAGAGCTTCCAACTTGGAGCTTTTTTAAGGTTCATTTTTATCGGAAATTCTCCGAATATAGACTTATACATTAAGTATATTAATGTACTTGAATCCTTATAGAGATTATTATTCAAATTATCGTGAAGATAAGAGCACATACAATTAAAACTACAAAAAATACCTTCAGTATCAAAGTATTCTTTTGAATATCTTATTGGAAGTCCTAAAGGATGAAATTCTTTAGGAACTGAATGTCTACACCACCAACAAAAAATACTTGTAGTTGAAGGCAATTCCCCGTTTAAAAATTCTTCCTTAAAACAAGAATAAGCCTTTATCTTCATATTATTACTTACAATAGTATCATAATTTTTAGGTTTATTGTCAGATATACCTAAATTTTCCAAGTCTGTTTGTAGCTTATCTATGTCGCTTTTTTTATAAACCTTTTTCTTCTTCTGGTTATCTGACATTTGAGAAAATTCTACAAGGTCTTTTTCCATAATATTTTTTACCTCTTTCATATTATATTTCTTGTCCAATAACGCAGGGTTTATGTTATTAAGCTTTATTGTAGTTTCATCAGAATCTAATTCTTCTATTTTGAACTTGATAACAGCCTTTTGTTTACGTTTAATAAATTGGGTCATTTTATATATAATAATAAAGTATTATTATATATTTTTCATTTAAATTTCTTTATTTTGCTTATTTATATATTTAGTGTAAAATTTACGTGATTGTCTGAACCCATCTACGTACATATTTATTTTTGTCTTGTTATCTATGTTATAGTTAGAGGATTCTATGTTAGAAGACGATATAACTCCTAAGTCCGTATATAAGGGTATGGTATAAGTCGTATTTATTATACATTTTATGATATTTTTTGTGTATGTTATAAGACTGTTAATATCCTGTTTTTCATTCTCTTCGAACTTTATTGCCATAATTTTTGGTTCTGTAATCCAAGGGTCATTTTCTAAGTAAGATACTAATTTATCAACAGGAAAATAATCAAAAGATGCTCCATCTATATAACATTTACCCTTATATTCAGCTTTTGTAAAAAGAAATGGGATATTCGAAGAAAGCAAACACGCTCTTGTTATAGGAATATCAGGAGTAGTTTCCTTGCTAAAATATACTTTTTGATTATCTGTTATATTGTAAGAAGGAACAATTAGTATCTTTCCATAGTTATCATATAGCTGTTTAAATGTCGGAATATATCCTATTTTATAGTTAACCATTGTATCTATATAATCAAGCATTGTTTCGTTATTTATCATACCATAAAAATCTGTCAAAAGAAGGGGATTCATATCTTTAAAAATGCCTGATATATCGTTTGAACATATATAAGTCATTATTTCCAACGGGGTATAACCAACCGATAATAACATACATATATAAGAACCTACTGAGCAACCACAATAATACTTTACATTAGATATATAAGAATATAAATTATCTAAAAAACCAAGCTGTAGAATACCTCGTATTCCACCACTCGATAACACTAAACCATTGTACATTTATACTTTAAGCATCTATTATTTAAGGTTTATTTTCTAAATTTATGTTCATCTTTACATACAAAATATAATATTGTAACGAATAATACTATAAGCATAAATATTATTACTTGATACACCTTTGTATCCTCTTGAAAATATCTTGAACACATAGGACAATTACTTATATGGTTTAATGTATCTATGCAAGTTTGACCATTTCTTGAACTAAAACGTTCTTTTATTCTCATAGGAAGAGATGGCTGAGAAGGAACATTTTTCATTGGAGGTACTGAACCAGCAATACTTGGTTGAGTTAACATTCCTGTATTATCTGGTCTTTGCATATATTGAGCTCTTTCTAAAGATATATTTCTTGTTTCATCTCTAAGCATAGCTGTATTTAAGTTAGGAGAAAAGTTATTTTGATTGTTCATTTGATAATCCATAGGAGGATTATTAGGCATTCTCATTCTTGGTTTTCTTTCTCCATATTGAGGTTCAGGTATTATATTTGTATTTTCTAATGATGTATAACCAGTCTTTATTAAGGGAGAATCATCAAACAGAGGTTCTATCATAGTGGCTTTTGGAACTGTTTGTTGAGATGGAAATTCTCCATTAGTAGCTTTACTGGCTTCATCTATTAATTCTCTTAACAGTGTTGGCATTTTATTATTATAATAAAAAAAAGATTAATTTAAAAGATTTTAAATGAATTAATAAATGGATATTGATAGACAAATTCAATCATTAGAAGGTAAAATAATGCCTATAACTATAGGTTCAAAATCTCTATTTATAAAAATAGGAATTTGCCTTATAGTAAGTATCATTCTTTTATACTTATTAAGACCTTATTACTTACTTAAAATTGAAGCTGATAAAATTGAAAATAAATGTGTGGCTAAAATTAACATTAAATATTTTGCTTTAACAACAATCCTTTTTACAGCTGGTATATTCTACTTTTTACAAAAATATGATATATTTACAGATTAATCTTATTATTAAGGTATAAATAATAAGATTTAATTATTCTTCTTTATGGATATATCCTCAAAATCAAATTCAGGAGCTCTCATTTTAGGCTTTTGAGGAGCTTGATTTATAGGTGTGAAATTTTGTTGAGGATGTTGTTGTTGAGGAGGTGGTGGAGGTGGCATACTTAATGGATTAAATAAGTTTAAAATATTAACACCATACTTTCTTTCAGCCCATTTTCCTCCTATAAAGAATGCAGCATTCATTGCAATTACTCCTACTAATCTTATTTCAACTGGCCATTTCTTTTCGTCTTGTATATAGTTCTTTTCACCTAATTCGTACAATAAACTTTCATACTGATTTATACTGTTCTTTTGATAATTATAAAAGCCTCTTATATCCTCAAATGCTCCTATATTTATAAGTAATATTTCTAACCCTAAAAATGAGTAGATTAACCACTGCTTATATCTTAAAGCTTTAGAATCTATTTCTAACTGTTTCTTTATAGAAACATAGTCCTTTTGTAAGGTTATAATATCAGTATGTTCTGTATGATTAGGAATGTGAGCATTATGATACTCTTTTTTCAATTTTGCAAACTTGTTCAGCAAATCTCTCTTCTTTTCTTGTTCATCCCTTTCATCAGTTGTTATATAATCTAAACTTCTTATCCCATTTGAATCTACTTGAACTCTACCTTCTGCTATTTCAGTTAAACTTGGAGGTATTTGTATCTGTTGAACTGGCTTAGAATTATTTTCTTCTGTTATTTGTTTTTGAGGAGATGGTGTTTGTACTTCTGAAATCTCTCCTTTTAACATCTTGCTTAAAAGACTTTCTTCTTTTGACGATTTATCTTCATCCCTTCTATCGCTATCATCTCTTCTTCTGTCGTCCCTTCTATCGCTATCATCTCTTCTTCTGTCGTCTCTTCTATCGCTATCATCTCTTCTATCACTGTCATCCCTTCTTCTGTCGTCTCTTCTATCACTGTCATCCCTTCTTCTGTCGTCTCTTCTATCACTATCATCACTTCTTCTGTCTCTCTCATCTCTTTTTTGTTTTAATTTATTTTTAAAACCAAATTTAATACTTCCAGATAAATTGTTTAAGTCTTCTTCTTTTTTATTTATAGCTTTATTTTCAAATTCTAATATGTCATTATCAGTTGCATTTGTAATATCTATTATTTTAGGTTTTTGAGTTGAAGGTCTTGGGGAGTTTGTTGATTGTCTTGGGGAGTTTGTTGGTTGTCTTGGGGAAGTTTTAGGTTCTTCGTATATATTTACATCATTAACTGAACCGGAATAACCTTTTGCTAACTTTGATATCCATTCACTGTTTCTAACGGTTGGTTTTACCTTTGCTTTATTTTCTAATAATTCGAGATATAGACGTGGTTCTGGTTCAAACTTAGGTGGATAGAAAGTTAATAAAGGTCTGTCAGCTTCTACTTTTATGAACTTAATTCTTTTGTTCTTTGTCATCTCTTTTTTGTTTATTACGTTTTTCTTTAAACACGCTTAAAAAAATTAAATGATTAATAACTTAAAGTTTATACATTTAATAATAAAAATGTCGTTTGAATCTATACTTAAATATACCGAAGAAATTGAAGATAAAACCGAATTTTTTAACCTTTTAACCAAGGTTAGCGATTCTTATTATAATTCATCTTCTCCTTCAATAACAGATAGTCAATTTGACTCTTTAGTAAGCGTTTATGAAAAAAGATTTAATACAGAGTATACTTATATTGGAAGTAGGGGAGATATAAAACTTCCAGTATATATGCCTTCTTTAAATAAAGTAAAAGATAATCACGCTCTTGAGTTATATAAAAAAAGATGTGATTCTTCCAGTTATATTATAAGTGATAAAATCGATGGTATATCTCTATTGATAGTTGTTAAAGATGGTTATGTAAAGCTTTATACAAGAGGAGATGGAGAATATGGTAAAGATGTAAGCAATATATTTAAGTATATTGATATAGGTAGTTCTTCTATATTAAAAAAAGACCATATAGTAAGAGGTGAAATAATTATGCCTTTGGATAAGTTTAAAAAGTATTCTTCTAAATTTAACAATCCTCGTAATCTTGTAGCCGGGGCTATTAATTCTAAAGAAAAAAATACATCCCTTTTAAAAGACCTTAAATTTATAGCATATTCTTATTGCGATAATGACCATATAAAAGAAACAGATGAAGCATTTAATACCCTTAAAAGTATGGGATATTATACACCTCATTTCGAGACTTCAAAAGTTATAACAGAAGAATATTTACGTGAACTTTTGAATAAGAGAAAGGTTAATGCTAATTATGAAATAGACGGGCTTGTAATATCTGGTAAAAAGTATTTATATGAAAATTCAAAAGATAACCCTAAAATGACAGTTGCATTTAAATCTTTGGGGGAAACAAAAGAAGTAAAGGTTTTAGACGTTGAATGGAATGTAAGAAAATATAATTATTTAAAACCAAGAGTAAGAACAGAACCTGTATTTTTTGGTAATGTAAAGGTTCAATATTTTAGTGGATATAATGCAAAGTATATAAAAGACAATAATATTGGTGTTGATACAGTATTATTAGTTACAAGAAGTGGAGATGTTGTTCCTGATATTTTAGAAGTTATAAACTCTACTGAAGCTTTATTACCTAATATAAAATGTCATTGGGAAGGTATAGAATTAGTATCAGATGAAGATACAACTGATATTAATCTTATTAACAGGTTAGTTTCTTTTTTTACAATTTGCGATATAAAAGGTATGAAAGAGGGTATTATAAAGAAGATAATAGAAAGTAAAGCGATAAAGGATGATGTAATGTTCTTTAATATTAGTAAGGAAGATATATTATCCATAGATGGTTTTAAGGATAAAAGTGCTGATAATGTTTTAAATTGTATTAAGGAATTAAAGGTTAAAATGACACTTCCTTACATAATGATAGGAAGTTGTATATTTCAAGGGTTTGGGGAGAAGAAAATAAATAAGATTATAAACGGCGTTAACGATGTTTCAAAGTATATTACAACTGATAATTCTATAGATAAAGATGAGATGATAAGAAATATATTAAATATTGGTGGGTTCAATACAACTGCAAAAAAATTTGTAGATAGTTTAGATGAATTCAAAGAATATTTTAATAAGGTAAAAACAGTATTTGAAAATGCAACATTAAAAGAAGATTTACCTTCTAAAAATGAGGGAAGAGTATACTGTTTTAGTGGATTTAGAGATAATGAATTAAAGAAGAGGCTTCAAGATGAAGGAAACATAGTATCTGATACATTAACAAAAGAAGTAAATATATTAATTGTTAAAGATATAAATGATACGTCTTCAAAGGTAGAAAAGGCCAAGAAGTACGGAATAGAAATAGTCGAATTAAAATATATTTAAATTTATATTTAAAAAATATTTGTATAGTAATAAAGATGGATAATGACGTTAAGAAAATAATGTTGAATTTATATCCTCAAAGGATTGCAGTTCCTTCTGACCCTGAAATAGATGAAGAACCTGAAAGGCAAGAATTTGTTCATCCTATTATGTTGAGAGAAACCGAAGAGTCATCTTCATTTACTAAAAAATGGTTATTTTCAGCTATAATAGCGGGAATAAGTGTATTTCTATTTAGTTCATTCTTCTTAGATGTAATAGATGAAGTATGTATGAGACGAGATACTACCGTTTTTAATTCTGGAGGTGATCCTAAGCCTATGTTAGTTCTCGTAATATTTACGATAATATTGTTAATATCAAGAACATTTTTTAGTTTAATTTAATTGATTTAAAGAAAAAATTTTATTATTTATAAGTATAAATAATAAAAAATGAATTCAGCAGATAAATTAACCTCAGCAATTGAAACTGTCGTAAAAGAATATATTAAGACTAAATACAATGTCACTTTAGATGATTTGATTATAGGGTATATGTCATTTCGTAATATACAAGATAAAATTGAATCTTTTACATCAGAAGAACAAAAAAGTCCTGAAAGAAAGACTATAAACGAAGTATTAAAAACTCAACCTACATCTATTGATGTAAAGAAACCAAAGGTATCATCTAAAGATAAACCTAAATGTATTCATCCTATCGCTAAAGGTGAAAAGAAAGGTCAACCTTGCGGTGTTGCAGTATCGGATGAAAGTAAAACTGGAACATATTGCAAGAAACATTTAACTCAAGAATCGGTCGAACAAAAAACTCCTGCAAAACAAGTTTCCACTAAAGCTGTTGCTAAGAAAAAAGAAGAACAGCCATTAAGTAAGTTCACAAAAGAAGAATTAAAAGAAAAAATTGAAAAAAGAACTACTGAGATTGAAGTAAGACGTAATAAATTTGGAAATTGGGAACATCAAGGAAGTGGTATATTAATTGATAGAGATACAAGAAAAGCTTATGGTAAGCAAGAACAAGATGGTTCTGTATCTCCTTTAACAGATGAAGATATAGAATTATGTAAAACTATAGGTTTTAAATATATTTTACCAGATAATATTAAGTCTAAAAACGAAGATAATGACGAAGAAGAAATGGAAGAGGATGAAGATGAAGACTTGGATATAGATGATGATATTGAAGATGAAGAAGATGATTGAATAGATGTATTCAATCTGATACCTTATATCGGATGCTTAAGTTTAAGTACAGGATTTGTTGTAGTATAATTTTTTATAAGCATTTATAAAAAATTATTCAATTTTTACAAGGTAATACATAGATATAGATTTAGCGTTATCAAATTTGTTTTTTAATACAAACATTTTAAGCTTCTTTTTAGGGGATGTAAAATGAGTAAACTTGAACCCTCTTTTTATCTTTTCTCTACTTATTTTTTCATAAGAATTAGATATATCCAGGCCTGTTTCTTCTTTGAATTCTCTTATTCCACATTTTTCAAAATCTTTAGAGTCTTTTTCTTCCATCCCTCCGCCAGGTATAGTTATTCTTGGCTCTGGATATATTTTTTCATATTCACCTTCACCCTTAGGTTCTATGTTAAATAATAATAAGTCTTGGTCATCTTCTCTTCTAAAAAATACCTTAAATTTACTTATAGGAGTTTGAACAAATCTAACACTAAGATTGTGAATATCCTTTATATACTGTAATTCGTTTGATTTTCTTATACCTTTAACAAAGCTTCCATTTTCGTCTAAGAATTCTGTTACATTTTTTAAAGGTATTCCTAAAAGGGCACACGTTTCCTTATTAGGTGAACCATCATAATCCTTTTTTATAAAGTATATTCCGCAATCTAATTTCATAGCATCTTTTTGTCTCATAAAACTTGCAATCGGCATAATAGCCATTATGTAAGATCCCTTACGCACATCTTCATATATATGACTTTCGTCTTCCATTTCATTCTTTTATTATAAGGAAATATTATTTTAAATTCATAAATATTTTCTAAAAATAATTATTAAAATGACCCGTACACATTCAACATTTATAACATACGATCCTACTAAAAAACACTTTCAAGTATCCCCTGTAAAATCGATTCACCAAAGAGATGCATTTGTAAACAATGGTTTAAATTCTTCTTTAAATGTCTTAAGACATGTAAAGGAAGAAACTGGTAATCAAGACCTTGGGTCTGGTAATCAAGGGTCTTGTAATAAAAGCTTATGCTCTTAAAAGTCAATTAAACGTTGTTGTTTAGCTAATAAGTATGCAAAGTATAATGAGAAGAATGAAGCAACGAAATATACGTTCATAAACATACCAGTTGGTTCAGTCTTGATATATTTATTTTCATATAAGTAGTGATGCATAGCACATGCGGAGACTAAGATAATAGCGATAGTGTAAACTCTTGGGTCGATATCCATTTTTTAAATATTGTTAAAGATAATATTTAAAAAAATAAAAAAACATTTTAAGTTTTAAGTATATTAATGTCCTCCGTCATATGTTATATTTTTAAGGCTGGTATAAGGAATTATAAACTGTAGTTTGAAGACGATATATTTCTGCTTTTTCTTATACTATTACCCATTGGAATAGATGCACTTGCAGGATTATAAGGTCTTGAAACACGGTCTTCGAAGCTTCCAAAGTTGCTTAATTTATCATTTTGATTAAAAGATAACTTTGAGTTTCTCATAATATCTTCATTATATCCTACTGTGGATACCATATTTGTTCTTGAAGAATATATTGGAGTATTTCTGTCTAAAATAACTTCAGGTTGTTGTACTTGTATAACTATTTGAGGGTTTCCAGCATTGGTATTTACGATACTATATGTATAATCCTTTAATTTAACTGGAGTTCCGTCTCTTGTGATAAGTTCAATTTCCTTACCTTTAGCAGCACTTATAGCTATATAATTTTTATCTTTTATATTTGCAGTTATATCTATAGAGTTATTTGTCTTTGGGTCGTATAATGTTATAGATGAAAAGTTTGTGTTGAGGGTCTTTAATAAAGTATCTTTTATATTCTTTTCATCAGCCTTCTTAGTTCTATTAGCTTCATCTCCAATACCAATGTATTGTAAACCTGCATTTGTTTGATAAATACCTTCAAGGTTTTCTGTTATATTACTTTTTACACTATTAAAGTCAACTGTAGGACCGAATTCAAGAGTTTTTGTTGGATTTGTTCTCATTATTCCTGCTGTTACGTCTTCGTGGATAATATCTCTTATTTCATTATGGTCAACAGAATCACCGATGGACATTGGAAAAGTTAAGTTTGAACCGGGATTAGTATGAACTGAATAATTTTGATGTATATGAGGAGCACTTATAGATACTAAAGTTTCTATAGGCATTAAAGGAGGACGAACTACATCAAGTCTATAAGGATTTTTAACACCTTGACCTTGACCCATATCAACTTGGACCATTGGATTTCTTCCTCTTGCGAATACTTGAATACCTTCATTAACACGAGTTGGGTCTCCGTAATCATTATCGGGTCTTGCCATATACATAACATCTGAGATGTTGACGGTTTCCTTCTTTCTTGTAAAAATACCTTTTGGAGGGTCTTTGTATATGTGAGGAACTTCATACGAAACAAGATTAACACCTGCACGTTCTTTCTTTGGATATTGAATAGACATTCTCTTTATTTAAAAAAAAGATAATTTTTAATTTTTAATTACTATGATTAATTAATACTTTAAGATTTAAACACATAATAGACAAATGAATAATAAACCTTTAAATAACAGTGAACTTGTAGGTATTTTTAAGAAGAATATTGACGACTTCCTTGATACCTTAATTAATCATTTTCCCAAGGAACATAATTTCATATTATTAAAGATACTTTTAAACACAAATAGAATAAATTACGAATCCTTATTAAAGAGTTTTTCAAGTACTCTTGTACCTAATAAACAGCTAATAATTGATAAAAATCAAGATTTTTTTATAAATAATTGTAGCCCTATTTTTAAAGATATAAGTCAACACATAAACGGTTCTGATACTTTTAAAAGAGTTTGGTTATACCCACGACTAACCGATGAGGAACGAGATATTTTATGGAGATGGTTTAGGCTGTTCTTAAATATATCTTTGGAATATAAAAATTAGTTTTTACACTTGCATTAAAGTATAAAAACTTTAAAATTGATAATAAGACATAGCTTCTTGTAATGAAGGTTGATTCTTTCCTAAACTTGCATTTACTATATTATGAAGTTCCCAACTACATTTAAACAATGCCATTCTGTTTGTAGCACAACTATCAATATCTATTAAAGATAAATTATCAATAAGATGTTGTCTGCACTTTGGACAAGGCAATAAATATTGCAAACAACTTAACATTGCTTTATAATTTTCAAAAATGTCATACATATTACCAGTACCATATAAAGCTGAAACGTGTATTATAAACCACAAACTATTACCCCAATCATCTTTTGATAATTTTTCAGGGTCATAAGTTGTCTTAAAGCTATTAAAAGAAGGTATTTTTACATAGTTTCCATACTTATTAAGAAGAGTAATGTAGTAAGCTTGCATTAAGTAAACCCATATAAAGCAAGTAAAATTACTCTTTAAACAAAAGTCTAAAAATTCCATTTGGTTAGACGAGTATTTTACTACTTCAGATATATTGGAATATATTGTAAAGAAATTTTGCAATTCTGGGTTAGATAAAAGAATATTTTTTACATTAGAAGTCATATACACATATTCTGTAAACTTATTTTTCAAATAAGAATTAGGCATTAAATTTATAACATTTTGATAGAAGCATTTTAAACCCATAACTTGGACTTCATCATTAGGGTTATAAGTTCGGCTTAAAATAAACATTGCTTTAAAATATTTCCATAACCATTTATCAACTTTCTCAATTGGTATTTCAACTGACATCTTTATTTATATAAAAATAAAATTTTATATACTAATTTTCACAATTTTCATTATCTTCATCAACATCTATGTATCTATATTGAGTTTTATCAAAGTCTTTTGAACTTGGAAATAAATCATGTTTTTTTAGTATATCTACATTTGTCGTTTCCCCTTTTATCTTATTTTGTATTTTTTTCCATCTCAAACCAAGTCTCTTACATTCAAGTATGTCGCACTCATCTAATGGCAACCATTCACCCTTTAAACCTTCTCTTGCAACTATATACTTTTCTAAGCTACTTTTAAAGATTAAACCGGTGTTTCCATAAACGAAATTATTATGTTCGTTTTTCTTAATTATATATAGAGTATCATCCTCTTCTTTAGATTCTTCAACCGTAATTGTTTTATTCTTTGAATGAAGCTTACAATAACGTTCTCCTGATTTCAATGATTTACCACATTCTTCGCCTTGTCTGGACCCGGTCTTAATAACTACATTACATACATTACTCATAGTATCTAATTTATATTTACCTAAAGATTCCCTTAAATTATTTTGTAATAAAAGATTTAAAACATCTTCATCTGTTTCTAAAATTCCATTTTCTATTATGTAAGAAAAGAACTTCTTGAAAGCCTCAAAATATTTAATAGATATCTCCATATTTGATACTTTAACTTTATATTTTTTATCATAAATCAATTTAATTTCTATTCATATATATAAAAAATGACTTCAGTATTTGGAACAGATTCAGCATACTATGGAATTGCTAATCAACATTTATACCTTAATCTTACCGATGATAAGAAAGACGGTGCTTATTATTCTCAAATAATGAGTGTAGGTGGTTCTGACGAAGATATTACCGCTTATACAGAGAAATATAATAAAAGATGGAATCCGTCTATCTTCGAAGCTATAAAAAACTATGATAAGGATTGTCAAAACTCAACATATACCCCTATATTAAACTCTGAAAAAAGGACAACAATTTATTCAGTTCTTAAACAGATTCCTTCCCTTAAAGAATGCTCAAAACTAATAGATGATTCTTACTTCTACAATATCCTTTCAGATAAAGGTTTAAATAAATATACATTTTTTGCATTTGAAAATGAAGGTATAGAAGTCGCTTATTCTTTCTTAGAAAAGTATAAATTTCAAACTTATGCTATACGTGAACTTTTAAAAGCTAATACCCTTAGTTATCCTGTTAATCCTTCAGCTATTGTAAAGAGAAAATTAAAACTTAAAACCTTATCTGAACACAATCAAATATACGTTGATGGAAGAGGAGATGAATTAGTCGTATACTTGCCTAATACAACATTTAACAATTACAAAATGCCTACTCAAGACATTGTTTTAAGAGTAAAAGGATACTTAGAAACAGATAATGGTTGGTTATATATTCTTGAAGCTCCTATTATTCCTCAAATTATAGTTTAATAATTTATACATTCTTATTTTAAAATGTATAAATTTATACTTATATTTATTCTCTGGTTTTTAAACTTAGAAATAAGCCTTGGAAGCATTTGGTTAAGACCGGACGTAGAAGGCGTCTATAGATTTACTATTAGGAATATATTTCCCTTGTTAAAAGCTCCTTTTCATATTCCTTATTTTTGGAATATGAAAATGTGGGATATTAACATAATTACATTTTATGCTATATGTTTATCTTACATTTATCTTTTTAAAGAATTTATTTATCTGTTGGAGTAGATTCATCTAATTCTTCTATTTTAGGAGCTTGTTGTAATGTCATACCTGCAATTAAATCTGCTAATCCATTTCCAGGGTTAGAATTACCTCCACCGTTCATTAAACCACCAACCATATTCATCATATTAACTTTAGCGTCTTCATTCATACCTCCCATTAAACCCGATACCATACCCATAATATCAGCAGAATTACCGCCTCCATTCATTAAACCACCAACCATATTCATCATATTAACTTTAGTGTCTTCATCTATATTACCCATTAAACCCGATACCATACCCATAATATCAGTAGAATTACCTCCACCATTCATTAAACCTCCAACCATATTCATCATGTTGACTTTAGCGTCTTCATCCATACCACCCATTAAACCCGATACCATACCCATAATATCAGTAGAATTACCGCCTCCATTCATTAAACCGCCAATCATATTCATCATATCAGAAGAATTACCAGATAATAAGTTATTTACCATATCAGGAAGTTGAGAAGTAGAATTATTATCACTTGGAGATGAGGTTTTTATTTCGCTTGCTGTGGTTTTCATCTTATCTTGAAGGGATGAAATTAATTTACCGACGTTTAAATTTCCATTTTTTAATTCTTTAGTCATATCAGACAAAGCACCGCTTTGTAATAAACTCATAGCAGCTGCCATAGGGTCTTCTACACCATTTGTGTCTTTAAAGAGTTCATCAATTTTAGAAACATATTTATCTAAAAATTTAGCTTCTTTATCTTCTTTGAGAGCTTCAACCATTTTATCATCTTCTAACAAGAGAGCAGAAATAAGTTGGAGGTGTTTGAATATAACTTCTCTTGAGTCTTTATTTTCAGTTAATAATTGTTTGATATTAATATAAACTCTTTCACTAAAAGAAATATTATCGTCTTTAAACAAGGACAAATCCATTTTTAAAACTGCTTCTCTGTTATTGTCTAAAAACTTTAAAAATACATTGTTTTGTTTTTCAATTGCTTTCTTATTACTTAAGGGTGTTTTTTCCTTAAGAAATGTATAATACAAACCTAAGTTTTTATGCTTATTACCAAAGTTTCTATTGAGTTCATTGACGAAAGATAAAATTTTACTATAAGCTTTAGTTGCATCCATTTTTTTATTTTAGTAATTATTCTTTTAAACTTTAAAGCCAAAAAATTATTATAATAAAAATGAATGAACCTACTTTCAAATCTTTTGAAAAAGCTTCTATGTTTCCTTCTAATTTACAATCTTCCAATAACAACTATGTTATACCTTATAATGTAAATAAAGAAGAAACAAATATCTCTTCTTTGTGTGTGTCAAGAGTACCTCAAAACTTCGGTAAGCACGTATATATCATTTACTCCTCTGATATTAACAACATAAACAAGTGTTTAACTTATATTCAAAGGTTAACAAATGTGTCTATAGAAACCTCAGAAATAGACACTTTAGGAGAATTTAAAGTTCAGTCTTATAAAAAGGGAGTAATATATCAATTCAATATGTTAAAAAACGATATAAAGAACCATCATTTAAAGTCTCCTTTAGGTTTTATGTTAGAAAAAATAATAGATAATAGTGAAGGAGTAATTTTAATAAATGATGACTATAAAACAACCCCACCATTATTAACAACAATGTCTCACCTTATCTTTATAGATAAAAATATAAAAAATGTAGAAAATATTGTAAAGGAAGGTTCAGGGTTAAGTATTGATAATTATAATTATGACTTTGAAAAGATGTTGTGTGTTAATAAGACTAGTCTTTGGTGTAAACTTTCTACTTTTTAATTTTTTTTCTTTACTTATAGTTATATATATGAGTGAATATCAAAGAATTATGGAAAAGTATCCAGATAGGGTACCTGTGATAATAAAAAAAGCAACATCTAATGCTCCTGATATAGATAGAAACAAATATCTTGTCCCTAAAGATATTACTTTCGGTTCTTTTGTATATATAATAAGACAGAGACTTAAGATGAAACCTGACCAAGCTTTATTTATAATGGTTAATAATTCCCTTGTAAATCAGACTGAATTAATGTCATCTGTTTATAAGAAATATAAATCACCTAACGGTTCTCTTAATTTAGTCTACACGTTAGAATCAACATTTGGATAATTTATATTATTACACAAGGCTATTATAGCCATAAACTTTAATAATATAAATTTTAACCTGTTCTCCAAGAATATAAACAATCTCTATTCATACAATTATTAAATGTAGTAGGAGGTTCATCAGCACGTCTAAGTTGAACATTATAAAATTGTATTTTCTTTTGTTTACATTTAGGACAAGATATAAAGCTGTCGATAACTTCAATCTTAGTCTGTAAAGCAATAACCTCCTTCTTAATAACTTCTCTGTTATCATCCCAGGTTTTACTGTTAAAAAGAGTATTATTTCCTCTTATCTCTTCTAACATTTCTTTCAATGTATTATCACTGTAAAACATATTTCTAAGTATTTCAACAGCCTTATTTCTTTCACACTTTATGTTATTACAAAATATGTTTATGTTCTTTTCAGAAGGTGTAAAATTTAACATTTCATTTCTTATAATTTCATCCTTTTCCATATTAACAAATTTAAATCTATTAATTTGACTTGATATTTTATTTTTATCAAGTTTAAATTCCCTTTTTCGTGCTTGATATACCTGTCTATCATCAAACATATCAACACTTAAATCTTCATCTTCATCTAAAGCGTCTTCATCTATTTCTTCCTCATCGTCTTGTTGTTCTTCTTCATCGTCTTCAATTTCTTCTTCTACTTCAACTTCATCTACTTCTTCTGTTTCACTATCATCACTTTCATCTTCTACTTCATCCTCGTATTCCTCTTCACTACTATAATCTTCAATTTCATCCTCATATTCCTCTTCGCTTGATTCGTAATCGATATCTTTCATTTTTAATATTTTGTTTTTTAAAATAACTTTATAAAATCATTTTAAGGATTAAAATATAATATAAAAAATGAGTAGTTTATTACAAACAATTACTTCTTATATAAAAACAGCTGAGTCTAAAGGGGAAGATACTGTCCTCTTAAAAACAATAATGATGAATGTATTAAAAAAGAACTATGTTGACCTTGATAAAAATATAAATTTACTTCAAGCTAAACAACAATATACAGAAAACGGTTTCAAATCCCTATACACTATGATTAATACAGTATATGACTCTATATATAACAATAATAAAACTGCAATTTTTGAATATAATTTAAACCTTATAAAGGAAGCAGAAGAACATTTTAAAAATCCTGTTATAGATGATTCCAAAGCTGTTACAATAACAACTACAACTTGTAAAAGAACAGACCTTATTACAAGAACAATTGACAGTTTCTTAGAGTGTGTTTTAGACTATAAAAAATATGTAAAAGAATGGATTATAATAGACGATAATTCTTCCGATAAAGACAGAAAATTTATGAAAGAAAGATATCCTTTTATTAGATTTATTTACAAAGATGAATCTACAAAGGGTCATCCTAAGAGTATGAATATGTTTTTAGATGAAGTAAAAACTCCTTATGTTTTTAACCTTGAAGATGACTTTGAATTTTTTAGAAGAGATAACTTCTTCGAAAGAATGATTAACGTTTTAGAAATTGATAAAACATATGGTCAATGTCTTATGAACATAAATTACACCGAAGATACTAATTCTGGAAATAACATTTGGGGTTCTACTATGAAATATCACGGAAAAGATAAGGTTAGATATTTTGTTCATAATTTTTATACTGGAAAAGAACTTGAAAAAGAACAGAAAAAACTCGGTTGTCCTTCTTGTTTATATTGGCCTCACTTTTCTTTCAGAGTAGGTTTAACAAAGACTTCTGTTTTTAAAGATGTTGGAAGATATGACGAATCTGCAAAACACTTTGAAATGGAATACGCTTATAGATATGTAAACAAAGGTTATAAAACAACATTTTTAGACGGTATTTACTGTGCTCATATAGGAAGAAGAACTTATGAAAGAAATACTGAAAAGAAAAATGCATATGACCTTAACGATGAAGTTCAATTTGGAGAAGTAAAAAACACAACTAAAGAAAATAAGGTTGAAAATAAACAAGATATAACAGAAGTTTCTACCTTTGTTATAAACTTAAAAAGAAGACCTGACAGACTTAGAAACTTTTTTACAAAGAATAAAAAAGAAATATATCCTTTAACGGTATTTGAAGGTGTAGATGGTAAAAATTTATTACCAGACCATAAAATTCAAAAAGCTTTTTCTACAGGTGATTATAACTACAGAAGAGGAATTGTAGGTTGTGCTATGAGTCATATTAAAATATGGAAAGAATTTATTACAAAGCTTAGTACAAACTATTGTGTTGTGTTAGAAGATGATGCCGAATTATGCAACGATTTTCACCATAAAGTTTTATATTTATTAAATAACAATAAAGACTTTGATATTATGTTTTTACACTATAATCCATACCCTCAATTTAACAGACCTAATCTTCATACAAATGACCCTCCAAAAGCAGAATTTTGGACTATTGCAAAAAGTATGAGAGAAAATATGGGAAGCGGTGCAGGATATATATTAAGTAGAAATGGAGCTATTAATTTATTAAGACATATAGAACAAAGAGGTGTTTATAATGCTATAGACTGGGTTATGTTCAAGTCAAGCAATAAAATAATGTATACTACTCCTCTTTTAGTTAGAGCTAACTGTTTTCAATCTACAAATGGAGGTTGCGATACAGATATTCAAAATGTATACAACTCAGTATGTTTTAAAGATGATTTAGAATGGGATAGATATGAAATTTTATACTTGGCAAAGAAGTTAATATCGTCATATCATAATAAAGACAAATTACCAACTTGCAACATTTATTATAAAGGATATAATGAAGATGTAGATACACTTATTTCTTCCTCTAATATAATATCTAAAACAAAGAACATAAAAGGTGTTTGTATGATAATATCTTCAACTGTACCCGAAATTAAGTTATTATCTGAACACGTGTGTGTTATACCTAAAGGTCAATCTGTAGATATAGACCTTTATCCTATTAAAAAATATACAACAAACAAATTCATCTATTGTATACCTGATAAATACGCTGAAAATATATTAGACGAAAAAGTATGGGAAGAAGGCTCATTATTAAACACTGTTTGTCCTTTCTAATTTTATTACATTTACTCCATATGATTTTAAAAAGTCTAAACCTGATGAATCCCTATAATCCTCCTCATAATATATTGTTGATATACCGCATTGATACATCAACTTTGAACATTCAATACAAGGACTATGTGTTATGAATACAATACATCCTTCACTACTTTCAGTCCCTTTTGCTAACTTAGAAATCATATTCATTTCAGCGTGAATTACAAAAGGTAAAGTTTTATTATTTTCATCTTCACATATACCATCATTACAATTATTAGGAGTTCCATTATATCCTATACTTATTATTTTATTATCTTTTACTGCTATACAACCTACCTTTAATCTTTTAGCTGTACTACACTTAGAAAATCGAAATGCAGTATCCATATATGCTTCAATATGTTTTTGTTTTAACATTTATTAATATTATACCTTTATTTTAAGCTATAATATTATTCTATTATTTCGTATTTGAAAATTTTTGGCTCTTCTTTAGGAGGATAAATATATATACAAGTTCTCCATTCTTTACATTCCCAACCCAAACCTTTTAATTCTTCTATACATTTAGAAACAAGGTCTTTATCATAAATAATTTGTCCATTCTCATTTGAAAGTTCAAACCCTCTGTTTTCACCTGATATGAATTTATCAGTCAACATAAACTCTAAAACTTCTCTTTTGAAACGAACAAGTTCTCTCTCTTCTCTAATACTCTTAAAATTTTTTATATTATCGGGATTTATATAAGGTGGTATAGACTTCATTTTAATTAAATTAATTACTTCTTTAATTCTCATTTCTTCTTTCATTTGCAATTTTATCAACACTCCAAGCATATTCATTAGATACTCTCTGTATCCACTTAACGTCTATGTTAAGCTTTTCCTTAATATCTAAAAGTTGTTTTAACAAGTCTGAATTAGGCCTTGTATCAATACTTTTATCTTCTACCCATTTATCTAACCATTCCCTTATGGTATTAACACAGTAAATACTGTCTGAATATAAGACAACATTTATATATTTTCTATATCTTTGTTCTACACTTGAATATACCCAATTTAATCCTTCTATTATAGCAATCATTTCCATCCTATTATTTGTCGTATTTATCTCTTTATCACTAATGGTAAATTGTTGTTCGTTTTTATCTAATATAATAGAAGCCCAACCTCCATTTTTTTTATCATCGCAACTTCCATCTGTATAAACAGTGTATTTTAATTCTCTTTTTTTTCTCTTTTCAGGACTAATATTAGCTATGAATTCAGTCATTTTATATTTAATCTTTATAATTAAATATAAATATTCATTTAAACTTTTATTCTTTCTTTTCTTCTTCAACTTCTTCTACAGATACTTTCTTTGATTCTTCAAGTGCTTGTTTAACAATAACCATTTCATCAGCATCTATCATATGTTTAATAAATGTATCACTTCCTTCAGGATTTCCTGCTTTCTTTACAGCTTCAATAAATCTATCTAAATATTCTTTCTTAAAGTCTTTAAAGTCTTCTTCTAACTGACGTATTTCTTTATCAGTATTTTCAATAACTATTCTCGACTTTTCCATAGTCAATTCACTTTCATTAAGTTGATGTAAATTATAAGCTTTCTTAACGTTAAGTAAGGTATAATATTCTATTGTAGTTTTATCTTCTTCTTTATCAGTATTTATTCTTTTTTGTTCTTTATTGAGAGAGAGCTTAGATTGTCTTTCTAACATATCTTTTTCTTCTTTTTCCCTTTTATCTGCTATATCTTTTAAGTATACTTTTACAACTTTAGAAATAATATCTTTTAAATCTTCATCCTTATGTTGTGAGCTATAAACACTGTTATTATTCATTAATGGATATTCTCTTCCGACAAATACCATTTGATTTACTGAATAACTATCATAATCCCTTATTAACATTTCACACCATTTTTCCGCTTCTAAAGCGCTTGAAAAATTTCCTCTCAATTTCATAACACCAAATGACCCTTCATTATCAGGCTTTGCTTCTTTAGAAGGAATGAATGAGATTAAGCCTATAGTTTGACCTAAAACTTCAGGGTCTGCTCTTGTCTTTCTTTCTCTATTATATTTAGAGATAATTACTTCTTCCTCTTTTTCAATTGATTCAACTGTAGTAGAATTTTCCAATGTAATTTTAGTTGGATTTATTTCTTCTTTAATTTCTTGGTCTAAATCATCTGAAAACATATATTTAATAATTTCCATCTTTTTAGGGTCAATACCAACTTGTTTTATGTCTTCAATATAAGTTCTTAAATAATCATTTTTATATGAGGGAAATTTAGCATCTATTTCTTTTATTTCATTGATAGCATTATCAATATTTTCTTTACATTTTAAAAGGTTATTTTTACACTTTTCAATAACGTATAAGTTATTAGCTTTTTTTGTTCTTAATTGTTCATATAAAGCATAGTCTGTAAGAGTTGTTTCTTTTTCATCTTCATTTGAACCATCTAATAACTGTCTTTGTTTATCAAGCATTGCCTTCTTTTCCTTTTCATCTTTTTCTTCTTTTTCTCTTAATAAGCTTGTTGTCGCATCTGTTATTACTTGTTTTGTATCTACATCTCTAACTGCATATGTATAAACTTCACTATTTAACATTAATGGAAATTCCTTTCCAACAAAAGGCATATCTATATCACAATTTTCATCAACTGCAATAAGTTCATCGCATCTTTTATCCGCTTCTGCTGTATTAGGATAATTTCCTCTTACTTTTATAACTCCAAAACACCCTCTTTTATCAGGTTTAGCACCTTTAGAAGGTTTGAATGAAATAACACCTATACTTTGACCTATAACAGGAGTGTCAATTCTAAACTTTCTTTCTCTTCCATATTTTGACATAATAAAGTTAATGTCGATAAGTTCTTTTTTAGCTAAAACCATTTCTTCTGTTGTTAAAGGAACTCTTGACCCATTAGCAGAAGGTAATTCTAATATACATTTTGGAACTTTTGTAGTTCTTTGGGTTGATAAATGTTCAGCATTCCCTGGTCTAAAAGGGGTATCTTGTTTAATAACTGCCTTTTCCATTTTTATTATATAGCTTAGTTTTATTTAAATAGGAATTTCTGTTATTTCCAGATGCACATAATCATCTTCTTTATCGTAATTTTGTTCTATTATTAAAGTCTTTGTCTTAGCCTTTAATCTGTAATAATACCAACCATATTTTAGCAAATAATATGTGGGTGAAATAAGGTTGTAATTACCAACCATATAATATAAAACTTCATATACCATTTATTATATTAAATATAACTTTTAATTATTATATATTAAAGAATTTTCTTGTTTAAAAAAAATGGCTACAGCAACTGAAATTCGTTCTAATATGAAGGAACTTAAAGATATTAATACCGAGATTAAACGCTTAAATATAGTCTTAAAAGGTTATAGAGATAGAAAAAAGGAGTTAGAGGATAATATAATTGAGTACCTTGACAGAACCGGACAACCAGGTATAAAATACGAAGACCTTATCGTTCTTGCAGGGGAAAAGAAAGCAAGAGAAAGAAAGAAGAAAGAAGAAAAAGAACTTGACGTTTTGACTCTCTTAGAAGAACGTGGTATAAGGGATTCAAGAAATCTTTATAATGATATTATTGAAGCTATGAAAGGAGAGGAAAAAGTTGTTTCTTCACTTAAAATAAAAGAATATCAAAATAATTAATTTAAATAAATGGTCTATTGTAAGAAAGATGTCTTATAAAATTAGAAATGTTGCTAAGCAAAAGCTTAGGGGTTATCATGTTAAAAATTCTGAAATAAGAGCTCAAGATGAATATATTAAATCTCAAGGTATTGAAGTTTCTAACAAATTCGAAGCTTTAGATATTCCTGCTACAGGTATGGTATCTGTAGACCCTGTATTAACAAGGGTTTCAAAAAAAGATGTTTTAGCTGGTAAGAAAAAAACAATGATTATGTCTATAAATGACCTTGCAGATGAAGAAGCTAAACAAAGAGATGATGGTAATACTCGTTCAGGAAATAATATCCATACTCTTGCAGACTTACCTCCTCAACAATCATCATTCCGTCAATTTACAGGTGTAAGACCTACTCCTTCTCAAAATAAAGGTCCAAGATACGAAATGAAAGTAACATTATTTAATAAAGGCTTTGAAAGAGATATGATGTAAATAGACTTAAAGTAATATTCATTTAATATAAAATGAATATTCCTCCTGTTCCTTTTAGACAATTAGATAAACAAATTATAAGACAAGGTGATTTAGCTGTTCCGCAAGGAGCAAATGTTGCAGTACATTACACTGGTTATTTCCTTGATGGAAGAATTTTTGATTCTTCTGTTCAACGTAATCAACCATTTCACTTTCAATTAGGAAGAGGAATGGTTATTAAAGGTTGGGATATGGGAGTTTCATCTATGAGAAAGGGTGAAATATGTTATTTATATGTTCCATCATATTTAGCTTATGGTCAACAAGGGATTGGTCCAATTCCTCCTAATACTGACTTAATTTTTCAAGTTGAATTATTAGGTTGGATGTAAGTTGTTTATTATCAGATTAATATAATCTTATAATAAACTTATAATAAGCTTTTAGCTTTAATCATAATAGCCTCTCTACTTATCTTGTTATGTTCAACTTCTCTTTCTTGTTTAAGTTGATCAGATGGATATTCTTGTCCAATACTTTCACTGTCAATTACAGTTAATGAAGTAAAACCTATAGCTTCTCCTAATTGTTTTTTACCTTTTAACTCACCTTCTTTTTTCATATATTTTACTAAGTTGCTCATATCGACTTCATCATTTTCAGCCATTAAAGCTTTGATACAAGCTTCTTTACCTTCTCTGTATTGCTGAACTTGATAAGCTACAACTCCAAGTATGTGATATCTTTTATAAAAATAACATCTTCTGTCTATAAATAAGATTTGATTTAAAGGGAATATTAATTTACAAGCCATAGTTGCAAACATATAAGCCATCATATAATCAGGTTTACTTTCCCCGAAATGATTATTTTTTAAATAATGTTCTGCGAGTCTTACTAATGGTTCAGCTCTTTGCGAATGAGAGTATGCTTTAATATACCAGTTTACGCTCTCTTCCCAAGGATGACCTAAGTGTTGAGAAAGTTCACCAAGTCTAAAATAAGATTGGTATATTTCTTCCATAAACCCATCATCATCTTCTTTTATTCTTAATGAATAAAATTTATATGCATCTTGTATATTACCCAAACAACCGCAAGTTTGAGCTAAGTAGAATAATGTTCTTGGGTCATTAGGATTTTTTAAATATTCAGAAAACAACATATCTTTATCCCTTTTAAAACGTCTAAATGATTTATCATCATCAACAGTTCTATCTTGAAATAAGACAATATGTTCCAATCTCTCAGTTCCTTTACCTGCTCTTAACTCTTTTGGAGTTAAACCTTCTTGAATAATATATTCGTGAACAACTCCTTTATATCTCCATTTAGAGTGAGATTTACACATACGAATGTTAAAGTAAGAATCCATGTTATTACCAGTCCACCATTGTTGTTTTAAGTAGAAGCCTGTCGCTGTTCCTCTATAGTTTGTAATGAAGTCCATTAATTCAGTGTGATTTCTTAATTCATCGTTACAATCTAATTGGAGTAAATATCTTTGTTTTTTAAGAACTTCATCTACGTAGTCTAATAAGACGTTTCTGCTCACACAAAAGTTTACGAAAGGTTCTTCTTTCAAATAAAGGGTAATATTATGTTCTTTACAGTACTCTCTACATATATCAATTGTCGAATCGGTAGACCCAGTATCTAATATAATGAAAGTATCAGTATAATCTTTTACAGAATCAAATGAGACTCTTATACGTTTTTCTTCATTTTTTACCATCATAACTAAAGCCATTAAAGTCTTGTCGTTAGTTTTAGCCTTATTTGTTATAACTCCTTGAGATTCTTCTTTAGGAGGCATTAATTTAGAAAATAAAACAGATAATTCTTTATGTATACGTTCTGCCTCAGACCCTGGAAATACAGATTTATTTCTGAGAGTATTGAACTTAAATTTAAGCTTTGTTATGTTTGATTGAATAGATGCGACTTCATCTGGTTTTAAATGAGGATATTTATTATCTTCTTCTTTAAAAACAGGAGCATTTACTGTTGTTCCAGCTGAAGGCACTAATTGTTTAATTGATTTCTTTTTATTAGTTTTACTCATTTTATATAAAAGATAATTATTCTTTAAATGGTTAACGAAAAAATTAAAAGACAAAAAGAAGTGGTATATCCAATTTTATATGAGTGCTCTAAGCTTCAAACAGATGATTTTTGGAAAAGTTTATTTGAAGACTTAAGTAGAGGAAAATGTCCCAAAGGTATAATGATATATAATGGAATAATTTCCTCAGGTAATAAGAGGAATGGTTTCTCTTATAATATAAACAACAAAACTATACCTGAAGAGATAACAGAAGAACTTATAAATATATTAAAAAGTAATGCTTGCATATACTCTTCAAATGATATTGAAAATAAGGAAACAAGTATTCAAGATTCCGCCTTAGAATATAATTCAATTACCAACTTTGATAGCTTTAAGAAAATAAAGACAAGAAAGATGAAAGAGAACCTTATTTTAAACTATATCTTTAAGATTAAGGAGACGTATAAATTGACTAATAAAAAAACAAAAGAACTATATGATAATATAAAAGGAGCTTTATTTGAGTATAAAACTCATAAATCAGAAGATGTACTTATGAAGAACGGAGAGATATATAAAATAATAGATTTTGAGTATGATAAAACTACAAAAAATGTGATTAACTTAAGGATAAATATTTTCGAAGAAAAGGTTAAGGAAGAAACTACTAAAGATATTCTCGGTTCTAAATGGGAGAAATACGTTAATAACGTAATTAAGAGTGTAGTTAAAGAAGAAATTTAATTGATTTTTTAAAATTAATTTTCATTTTAAAGTATAATATAAACTTTAAAATGAGTATTACAATTGTTAACTATAGTGAAAAAGCAATCGCAGTCTTTGGAAACACCAAAGAAATCAAAGACCACTTACTTTCTATTGGAGGTAAATTTAACCCATCATTAAAACAAAATGATGAGAGAGTTGCTGGATGGATTTTTCCATCTTCTAAACGCGAAGATGTTAAGAAAATAATAACATCTTATTCACAAGGCAATTTAGAACCTGTAAAATTGGAATCTGTTAAGAAACCTAAAGAACAAACAGAAAATTCTTTTGATGTTTCAAAAGAAATGTATTTAGCACTTGTATCAAGAATAGAATCTCTTGAAGCTGAAATAAAAATATGTAAAAAGGTTATTGATAAATTAACAGATTCTCCAACTGACTTACCTCAGCCTAAAAAGAAACCACAGCCATCGTTAAAATTTACAGATAATGATGACCTCTACGATGAAGATGAAGAAAAATCTTATAAAAGTTTATTCAAGACTAAATAATCTATTTTAAAAGTAATTGAACGTGATAACTTAGACACTGGGTTATAGTATCGCTCAAATCGTCCTTTTTACTTTTATTATCAGTAAATATATATTTTAAGGTTGTTAAATCTTCTCTTTGTATTAGTATTTCTTCCGCTTTACTTGTACTCCATTTTTTACGAAAGGATTTATCAACTTTATAAGCCTTACCACTTTCATCCTCTTTTTTTAAGGGTGCGCCAAGTATACGAGTTTTATTTTTAGAAGGGTATAGTATAACCTTTTTAAAAGTACGAAAATTAATTAAAAACCAACTATAAATATGATGCATTAATACTGTAGCCATAGGGTTCTTTCCAAGTTGTTTTTCAATTATAATTACATTTACATCTCTAAAAATATCAAGCTTATTTAAGTCATCAAAAAAGTCTATTAAATTGATAAGAGCTTTGCCACTAAAATAATCTTTTCTATCTCCCAACTCTTTCTTTTCTATAAACATACACTGACCGCAACAAGCAACATCCATTACATATTTTTTCATTTCTTCATGAGCCTCCCCATATTTATTGTACCTTTGCTTAGGCTTAGGTATAGCTTTAGCAGATTCGGTATCAAAGTATTCCTTATAAATACTTAATGTTTTTAGACCTACATCAATGCTTATTATACTCAACATTCTTTACATTATATTATTATATAGTTAAACCGGTTTTTAACGTAAAATCTTTAAATCCCAAAAAATGATTTTAAAAAAACTAAATCAGCTTAAAAGGGAATAATAGTAATAATTAAAAATATGAATGGAGATAGCTCTTTTCAAGATTCTTCAAAATCTAATAAAGGATACTTATTTCAAGCTAAAACTGATGAAGCATTTGTAATAAAAATATTAGGTGAACTCTTATCTCAAAGATTAAAGTTTGCTCCATTCCGAGTAACTCCTGATGGTATTTTCTTACTTAAAATGGACCCTAAACAACATCAACTTATAGAAATTTCACTTGAAAAGACAAACTTCAGCCCTTATAAATGCTCTAAACCTATTATTTTCAGTGTAAATACAACCCATCTTTATAAGATGCTTAAATGCATTAAGAAAAAAGATGGTTTAAGACTTTTTATACACGAAGATGACCCTCATAATTTAGGTATTTGTGTTGAACAAAGAGGTGAAGGAAATAGAGTCACAACTTTCTTAAAAATAACTATGACTCACCCTGAAGATATTAAAAAACCAGAAGACTATGACCCTCCAATTATCATTCAAAGTAAGCAATTTCAAAAAATGAAAAATCTCCACAGTATATCCGAAACTATGACTATCACAAGTAAGTTAAACTATATAAAATTTTTCTGCGACGGAGGTGAATTATATTCGAGAGAACTTGTTATTGGAGATGAAAATGATGAAGATAATGCACATATTAAAAAGGTATATAAACAAAATTTTAATACCCAGCATATTACAGGTTTAACCAAGTGTGCAGGGCAATCGTCTAACGTTCAAGTTTTTGTTCACGAAGACCTTGGTTTAAAGATTAAAATGAAGGCCGGAGCTTTAGGTGAAATAACAGTTTACATTAAAAGCAAAGAACTTATTCAAGATGAAGAAGATGAAAAATGTAATACAGAAAAAGATAATATTTCTGAGTTAACAAAAGATATACAAATAAGAGATGAAGATGACGAAGATGATGAACCTGTAAAAAAACCAATAAAAAGAAAGTCTAAGACAAACGACTTAAAATTAAAATAATTATTTAAACTTTAAAATTTTAAATAATTACTCAAACGTTTCTCCTGCAAATTTATAGTCAATTATATACGCAAGATGTTCATATGGGTGTTCGTGCTTCCAATCTCTTCCACACGGATATGTCGCATCATCTATACCATATGGATTTTTATTCTTAAACTGTGCTAATGTTTTGCATCCTTCTTTATTAACATAAACTATACCGTTCACATCTGGATTACTTCTTGCAAGAGGATAGTCTTTTAATAATGAGTGTTTTTTATAACCATTAACTCTCATCCATTCCTCTATTTCTTCAGGATATAATCTCTCAAAAACGTGTATTTTTTCGTGTATCATTATCCTTGCAACATCTTTGTGATGTATAACATCACTTGTAATAAATATAATATTTTCTCTTGTATGAGGGTACCCTGCTTCATACCATTTTCCTTCTGTTTTACTTAAAACCCATTTCATTTTAGCAACCTTTTTTCCGTTTATTTCAGGAATACTATCCAACTTATTTTTTAAAAAATTATCAGCTTCAGAGCAAGCTTTTATAAGTATTTTCTTTTCTTCTTCTGTAAAATCTCTTGCATCTGTTACTATCTTGTTTATATAATCCTTTTTTGAAGTTGATTTTAAGGCTATAATATCAAGGTCGCTTAAATTTTCTACATATCTATCTCTATCTTCCTTAAAATATTTTATAGTCTCTTCTTTAGTCATAAAATAAGGAATATTTATGTCATCATATCCCTCATATTTATTATTATAAATAAGCCATAAAACTACTATAATTAAAACAAATAATAATATATTCATTTTATTTAATTATAAATATTTTATTTACAATTAAATAAAATGCGTCGTTCCCCAAATAAAAGCTCTCGTAGAAGACGTTCACCTGCTAAAAAAACAAGCAGAAGACGTTCTCCAAATAAACGCTCACTTAGAAGAAGTCCTAAAATGGCTTTACATACAAGAACATCAGATTTATTAATGCTCTCTCCTACTCAAGGAATTGGTAGTTTCTTAAATAAAGCTAAAGGAAAGGCAACAGCAATTGCTTCTAAAGTAAAAGAAACTAAAGCTAAGGCTGAAGTTTTAGCTAAAAAAGCTGTCGAAAAAGGTAAACAACTTGAAGCTCAAGCAACTGAACTTTCTGAAAAAGCTGTTAAAGCAGGTGAAGAATTACAAAAGAAAGCTGAAAAAATACAACAACAAGCTGAACAAGCTAAAAAACAATATGAAGAAGCTAAAGCTAAAGTAGAATCTGTAGGGGAATCATTAAAGACTCCTCCTCCTTCAAATAATCCTCAAGTTATAGCTGATGAAGTAGCTTATGCAACTGCTCCTACACAACGTCTTAGAAAATATAGAAAATATTAAGCCTTCTTAAATACTTATATTTTCATATAAGTTATCTGTATACCATTCTCTTATAAGGTCTCTTGTTTCGATACTTATACGAGAAAAGTCTTGTTCTTCAAATAATCTGTCAATTATTTCCTTAAGCAAAACCTTTGGAGATGGTGAAAAATTCATAGTATATGGGTCAACTGTATAATCAGATTCTTTTCTTTCATAGTGTTCAAATATAAACTTAATTATGTTTTTATAATTCTTCAATATAGAGTTTTTAAGTATACCCTCCACTCTACTTCCAGAATGACTACTTAAACTTGTTATCAACATTTTAGCTGTTTGTTTTTGAGCCCTATTACCATTAAACAAATCTTTAATAGTTTCGGTTAACTCATCATCATACATAAACTCACTATATATATCAATAAGTGAAGAGCTTAAATCTAATAATCTATCTAAATTATGTCTGTCTGTGGTACTTCTAAATGATGAAAATAATGCTTCTAATACAGGTTTTCTTACCCAACTACCAGGTCCAAACTCATAATTATATCTACTTATGTAATTATTTGCAGTATTATAATCACCTTCAACTATTAATCTTGAAACTTGTATATTTTCTTGGCTATAACTATCTTCTTCATCATCAGAATCACTTCTTAATCTAATTTCATCTCCAAAATCCAATCTTCTATTTACATTACTAATATGACGTGTTATATCCTCTAATGGAATACTAAAATATTCTGATGCTTCTTCCGGTGTCATTTCAAGGGATTCTAATAAACCCTCTACTGTAGTTAAAAGTGAGTCTGCTATTTCTTCAAAAGTTTTACTCATTTGAGTACCATTAAATACGTTTCTTCTAAGTTCATCTCTATCTCTTGTCATTATACTTCTTGAAGGAACAGAGACTTCAGATAAATCAAACACTTTATTACATAAAGGACATACAGCTCTATCCATCATTCTTGTTATAGCTTCTCTTATAAGACAGCTTTTATGAACAAAATGACCACAACTTAAAGCTCCTTGTTCATCTGATTCTGTTGGGTGTTCTTCTAAATCAACTCCATTTTCGTCTTCATTCATTCTACATATTGGGCATTCTATTTCGTCATCTTCCATTTCATCATCTTCATCTTCAATTAATTTTGCCTTCTTGTATTCTTCATAATAAACTTTATTTACTCCTCTTTGTTTTTCTCCAAGATTTTCTATACAATCTCTTCTATCGCTTAAACAAGTAGGATAATGAGACTTTAATTGGCAAACTTTTATAAGCTCGTCGAAACCGCAATCACCTCCTATACATCCTTCATTTTTTAATTCTTTAAAATGAGCTTCTAAATCTTCCCTTTTAACTCCCATAGGGTTGTTCTTACACTCTTGATAATACGGGCCTAAAACAAGTCTTCTAATAGCATCTAATTTTTTATTAGTTACAGACATATTTATAATTAACTAATAAAAAATAAAAAAAATTAACGTGTGACTTCTAACACAAGTTGAACTTGAGTTCCTGGATCACTTTCAATTGGAAAACCATATCCTTGAAAGAATATTAAAGGATTGTAAGGTTCAAATTCAAGAACTTCACCTGTAGGAAGAGTTATGTTAACATGGAGAGTATCATTTTCTTTAAAAGACAAGTTTTGTGTCATATAACTTCCTTGTAATGTAAGCCAAGATGTATTAGGATTGAATGTTACAGGTACTTGAAAAAGTGCCTTTTTAGCAGCAGGCGCATTACTTATAATAGGATTGCTATATGTTTGACTTCTTTCACTATATATTGAGACATAGACGTGAGAGTAATTTTGAAGTGTACCATAACCATTTTTTATGTTTCTGTTAGGTACAATTAAACTGATAAGTCTTACACTTTCACAAGTCGCATTACTAAATGTATTACTTCCTTGGTAATTTAAAGGGGAAACATTATCACGTGTAAATCTTAAAATTTCATATGTAGTACCAGCTGTAACTAATGATGAAAAGTTTCCAGCAACTGTTGCTAATTTAGTAGTTCCGTTATAAGCTACAATACGTTTCCATTGAAATGATGTTGGAGGAGAAGAACCAGGTAAAAATACGAATGTATTTACATAGTAATTATTAATAGATGAGGATGAAGCTCCTAAATATATTTGACTTACAGATGTTGCATTGTTAGATGTAGTACTTCTTTCAACTGGTAATTCTTTTCTTACACTATAGAGAGTTAATGCTAATGGGGCAACACTGAAGCCAGTTTGTACTGTTGCTATTTGAGTTGAATTATCATATCCAGTTACTTTTCTAAATTCTCCCCCTATTTCTAAATAACTATCTCTATAAAAATTAAGAATATTTGAAGCTGTAACAGATAACACAATTTGTGTAGTAGTAGAACCACCTTGTAATTGATTTGCTTCATATGGAAAACCTAATACTAAAGGGTCTTTTGCATTATCTGGACCGTTTAATGTATAGGCATTCATTTCAACCACAAAATCCCCTATTTTAGGGTAAGTAATTCTATCTCTATAACTACTGTCTATATGGATATATCTTTTCATTTTTATTATAATAGAGGGATATTATTTAAAATAATTTTAGTAAGTTAAAAGTTTGAACTTAAAATAATAAAAAAAGATGTCAACAACTATTGATGACACTCTACTTTCTTCTTTTGAAAATATGGATATATCAGTTGACTTACAGTCAAAGACAGACATTGAATTATTAGTTATGTTTGAAACCGATATATCAGCCTCTCTTAGAAAAGAAATAATAACAGAATTCTATAACAGAGATAAAAATCTTGTTATAGAGTCTATTAACAACGTATTAAACTCTTATATAACCAACAAATCTTCTATGAAAAAAACTATTATTTTATGGGTTATTAACAACAAGAACTTTAATTTTCCAATAAGGATAAGATGTATCGAAACACTTGAACAATTAGACTCTAAATTTAGGTCTGATGATAACTATTTAAACTCTTTAGAAGACGTTATGAATGAACCTTTGGAATTCAAGAGAAATTACGAAGTAAGTACAACCTTCTTTTGGAATGTTTTTAAAGGAGTTATTAAGAGAAATAATAATCCTTCTGAATACCTCTTAAAACGTCTTTGTGAAATATGGAAAGTTATTATATTAGACTCTACATTACAAGAAGAATTTAGATATAAATTATTACAGAGTTTATGCAATTCTGCAGATGACAATATACACGATAATTTAAAAGTTTCTTTCTCAGAAATAGCTATAACTAATGCCTGGAATGACTACAGATATTATATATACATAATACAATTTATAATAAGGTCAAACGGCTTGAAAATATCCCATTTAGATATATTAAACAATTTAATAATAACTAAAAATTTAAACAGTAATGCTAAGGCTGATATTGCAGACTTCTTTCTCGGTATAAGAGAAAATTATTCATCCTTCTCTCTACCTGAAAATGTTGATAATTATAAACAAATAGGAAAAGAAATATTAGAAAAAATAGCATTTGAAGAAGGTGGACCAAAAACCATCTATAATAATTCTCAGAATATTCATAAGGTTGACGTTGATAGCACTATAAATCCTTTTATTGAAAAATTATTAAGTATAAATATAGAAATACCTTCTAATGAAGATGAATATGACGACTTTGTCGAAGAAGTGGTTGATAAAATAAAAGATTATTGCAGTTCATTTTATACTTCTGAAAATCAAGTAAGAGTTATAGGAGCTATAAATAGATTTATTTTAGACAATACTTTATACTCTAAATATAGCGTTTCATTATTGAACTTATTAATTAGAAGCTACTATTATATACAAACTCACGAATATAAAGATGAACTTATGAAACGTCTTTGTGAAGAACTTTGCGATATGGCTGATACCTGTACAACAGGTCATATTGGAAGACTTGTAAATATTTTTAGTGGTTATGATTTATCTGTATCTATACCTGTTGAAGATGAAATTAAAAGTTGTGTTTATGCAAGACTTACAAAAATAATAGGAGATAAACCAGAAGATATAAGAGACCTTATCCTTGATTCTATGGGACTTTCAGAAGAAATTAAATCAAGGGAAAAGAGGGTAATTGATTCCTCTGAAAAATTAATAGGAACTATAGGAACTTACATAAAAGAAGATGGAACTACAATGGATTTTATACTTAAGGAAGAAGATATAATTAAAGAACATCTTATTCACAAGACAGAAGACCCTGAAATGATGTTCAATAATTTACTTGGAAAAGATATATCTAACCTTCTTGATGAACTCAGAAAAGAATACTCATCTATAATATCAGAACAAGACCTTGATTATTACTTTAGAAAAGCTATTAATCTCTTTCAAGTAGGAGAAGGTATCTAATATTGAAGATTATTAAGAGTTTCAATAAGGGTAATATCTTTAACCTTATATTTCTCCATTAATAAGACGACAAGACCGTCCATATGTATTACTTCGTTAAATGCCTTAGTCGCATCTTGTAAATGATACTTTTTTAATACATAAGTTCCTCCTGGATGGTTTTTAAATGAAGACACATCAAACCAATTACCGTCTATCTTTATATATACAGCCATTTTTACTATATCAATATTTTTTATTTAAAATAAAAAATATTAAACGTTTATTTTACTCTTACATAAAGGGCATACATTATGAGTTTCTAACCAGTTAATAACACATCTTGTCTCTAAACAATTTTCTTTTTCTTCGTGAAACTTATGGGAACAAGGAAGTAATGTTATTATGCGTTGACCTTCAACAAATTCATCTTGACATATTCCGCAACCTTCAGATTCTTCTTCTTTAGTGCAAATATGTCTTGGTAAACTTTCTATATTAAGTGTTGGGACAAGGCATTTATCTGTTTGATGAAACTCTTCAGGATTACGACTAAAATCATATAACCTTCTTATATATTCTGCAAGTTCATCTTCTGTCGGGATTCTTCCGTGTAATATATAATACTCAATATATTGAGGATATAGACTACAAGATGGTAAATTACCTGTATATAATACGCATTGCTTTATAACTCTCTTTACAATATTATCATCATAGTATCCTCTTACACACATACATCTTTTTTCAAAAAGATAATTTACAATATCATTTATATCTGGGAAAAAAGACCTGTTATTATTATATTTAATATCTAAAACTGAATTTATAAGTTCTACAGAAGGCAAAAACTCTCCATATTCTTCTAACGAAGTTTCCGTCTCTAATATAAAGTTTTCTCTTAAAGATATAATATGTTCTTCAGATAAATCTTTTTCCTCTTGTGTATACCTTGTATAACTCAAAAAATCACTATTAATTATACGCTCTCTTTCTGTTGGATTTATGTTTAAAATTCTTTGGTACATAGAATCTAAAGTACCGTCTTCTCTTAAGTTATCAAGAAAAGAATTATCAATGTTGTTTATAAGCTGACTGAAAATCATAGTTAACGAGTTAAAAACATCGTTATTTTCCATCTTTATAATTATATGTAAAGATATCTTTATATTAATTTAAAAACAATTAAACTACTTATATAAAAATGTCTGTAGGTATAACTATACTAACTTATAACAATAACGAACTCTTATTTTCAACTCTAAGACACCTCATTAAAAATACTGACTTTTCACATTTTCAAGATTCAGAACTTCATATATTAGCACAATGCTGTTCTAAGGCATATATTAAGTCTCTTGAGACTTTATGTAAATCTTATGACATTCCTAATAAGCTTAAATTAACCCTTCATACAACAGAAGAAAATATGGGAGTTTCTAAAGGTGGTAATTACCTTTATGAACAAACTAAGAAGTTTGATATTGTACTTCAACTTGAAGATGACTGGGTTCTTTTAACAAATGATAAAAATTGGTTGAAAGAATGTATGGAAAGAATAAATGGAGACTCTTCAACTATATCTCTTCGTAAGTATTATAATGATAGTGAAAAATGGAAATATGGTTGGTCAAGAACTATTCCTTATATGTGTCATCAGCACGAAAATAACTTTAATTATCAAACCAAATTAATTCCTACAGATAACCCTAATTTTACCGAAATAAAAGAATTCTTATTTACATTTAATCCTGTATTAAGAAAAAATTCAGACTACCTTAATGCTGGAGTTTTTCCTTTTCCAGAATTTAAAGATGGAGACTCAACAGAAATTGTAATAAGGGATGGTGTAAAAGTTCACAGTAATCCTTCCTGGGGAGCTTGTGAAGCTTTAACAATGGAAAAAATTAGACACTTAAAAACAGAAATATATAAAGAAGGTATTTTTGGTCATTTTGATGATTGGATTGATTACTTGAAAGACAATAAAATGAGCATATTTTCTAATAACTTTTCATATCAAATAAATGTAAATTGCCACGTTCCTGTTTTAGCTATTCATACAGATGATAATCCGTTCTTTAACAGAAATGTGTTCTCTCACGAATTTTTAAGATTTATGCACTTTATGTGGTATGGTAAACCCGAAGAAAGATTTTTACAATTGAACAAAATATTATCTAAGTATAACCCAAGATGTATAGTTATTATTGGAAAAAACTTATCAGGAATAAACCAATACATTAATAGAGTACCTTTTGAGTATAGAAAGAAAGCTATACATTATACTGATATTGAAAATGTTAATTTGACAAATTTAGAACACTGTATATTCTTCTCACATTTTAAACACCCTTATATTATATCAAACCCTCTTATAAGTATTATAACTCCTGCTTATGAAAGTAAACATAGAATTCTTAGACCTCTTCAAAGCCTTTTAAATCAAACATATACACACTGGGAATGGATTATAATTGACGATTCAAAATCTGATTCTACCTGGAAAACTTTAACAGAATTTTCTGAACAAGATTATAGAATACAAGTATATAAAAGACCAAAAAATGACGGAAGTATTGGTAAAAATAAAATGTTTTGTGGAAACCTTGCAAGAGGTACTTTTGTCTTTGAATTAGATCATGACGATGATATTTTTCCTCAAACTTTTGACCGTCTTATTGATGCTGCAAATAAAAATAAAGATTGCGACTTCTTTTATTCTGATTTTATAGAATGTGGTGAAGATAATCTTTCACCTTTTACTTACGGTGATCACTTTGGATTTGGTTTTGGAAGTTATTATAGAAGTTGGTATATTAATGACTTTCACTATATATGTAAAACTCCAAGAATGAATCCTCATACTTTTAGACATATTATAGGTGTTCCAAACCATTTTAGATGTTGGACTAAAAAAGCTTATATGGATGTAGGCGGTCATAATCCAGACCTTCAAGTAGCCGATGATTATGATTTAATAATAAGAACTTTCTTAAAATATAGATGGTGTCATATACCTGAATTCTTATATGTACAATATAGAAATAGCGGGGGTGATAATTTTACATTTCACAGAAACGCTTTAATTCAATACTTGGTAGCAAGAATACAAACCATTTATGAAAACGATATTCATAATAGATTATTAGAACTTGGTGTAAACGATGATGTACACGGAAGAAGTCCAGGTCATCCTAAAGATTATGAGATAAATCTTTTTCAATATCCTATACTTGAAAAAGTATACAGATACGAAGATTTAGATGAAGATAATCCACTTATAAGTATTGTTATGCCTACATATAACAGAGTTAATCATCTTAAAAAAGCTCTCGATAGCATCTTCTCTCAAACTTATCAAAACTTTGAAATATTACTTGTAGGTGATAAATGTCCAGTATTAGACACGTTTGTAAGAGCTTACGATAAAGCCAAAGATAAAAGATTTAAATATTATAATTTACTTCATAACTACGGGCCAGGAGGAGCTGTCCCAAGAAATTATGCTTTAAAGATGATGTGCAGTAGTAAATGGATTGCTTATCTTGATGATGATAATGAATGGAAACCTAATCATTTAGAACACCTTGTCCAAACATATAGAGAAAATAAAGATGTTCAATACGTATTTAGCAGTATGATAATAGACGGAAAAGAGTTAACATTTGACGAACCTAAATTGGGTAGAATTGATACCAGTTGTGTAATGCATAGATTTGACTTGTGTACTAAATATGGATTATGGAAAGATAGAATAGAAGGTGGATATGCTCATGATTGGGAATTTTTTAGTAGATGGAAAAATGAAAAATGGATAGCTACTAAACAATATACCCTTCTCTATAACACAGAGTTTAATGGTCAATCTTTTGACTTTTTGAATAATTTATATTAATTATTTATTTCTTATATTCATTATAAAATGGAAGCATATTCATTTCGTATTTTTGTGGGTCAAAAAAATGCTTTAATGCTTTACGATTCATACACAATATATAATGGAACTGGAACAAATGGAGGAGGCGGAGGTTATGGATTCCAAGGTCTTCAAGGTCCTGCTGGAGGAGGAACTGGTGCTGGAACTCAAGGGTTTCAAGGTCTTCAAGGTTTAATGGGTCTTCAAGGATATCAAGGTAGTATCGGTCTTCAAGGTATACAAGGTGGTTATGGGTTTCAAGGTCTTCAAGGTTATGTCGGAGTACAAGGTAATCAAGGTAGTATTGGTTTTCAAGGTATACAAGGTGGTTATGGGTTTCAAGGTCTTCAAGGAGATATAGGACTGCAAGGTAGTCAAGGTCTTCAAGGTTTAATTGGTTTTACTGGTGCGAGAGGTCTTCAAGGTTTTATGGGGGTACAAGGTAATCAAGGTTTAATTGGTCCAACTGGTGCAGGATTTCAAGGTATGGAAGGTTTACAAGGTCCTATGGGTCCAAGTGGAATAGGAGGTGGAGCAAGTACAGGATATATAGATATATATCATATAAATAATGCAGGAACTTTCCAAATAAGCACAGGTTCTTTTAGTTCAAATGTTGCTACTGGTCCATTATCTGTAACAGTGGCTGGTAATGTTATGACTATAGGAGGCTTTACATCGCAATTTCCTAATTCAATATTAGGTTATGGTGTTAATTATACAGCTGGAACATCTAATGTAAATTTCTATAGACCTATGACCTATTTAAATACAACAAATATTCAGGTCGAAATGTATCCTGGAAATCAAATAATATTAAGAAACTTAACTACTGCTAATATGGGAGCTGCAGTAAATACTACAGGTTTCCCTAATGGTACTACCGCTTATACAGGTAGATTCGTATTTACTTTTTAACCTATTTAATTTATGATTTAAGAATTATTCATAAATTAATTTCTATTATATAATATAAAAATGAGTTCCCCATTTGTACCTCATACGGTAAATTCTATAACATATCCACCTACAAGTCCATATCCACCTATTATTCTACCATTCGTTATTACAAGTTCATATGATATATCAACTGGTATTAAAAATGTAACTTTAGATGTTGAAGCATTTGATACAGGTGCTCCATTAGGTATATATCAAGGAAGTAATTCTTACGATGGTAATAGTGTTAAACCTGGAATGTGGATTACAAGCTCTATTTACGGTAATGCTTGGCTTATAAAATCTATAAGTTCGCAATCAAGTACAAGTGTAGACTGTATAGTTGAAGATGTTGACCTTTATAATGAAAGTCTATCACCTTCTACTCCATCATTAGGTGTTAATGAACCTGGTTTCTTTTTTGAACTTACAGAGGACGGTATGCCTGCAATAACAAACTCAGATATAAGAAATCTCTTAAACATTAATAATTGGCAACAGTTTGTAATGGACCTTAATTCAAGATTTGAATCTCGTAATTTATATAAAACATATTTTCACGTATATCAACCATCTCACACATTACAAGTTGGAAATTTTGTGTACATTGACCCTTCAGACAGCACATATAAATTAGCTACAGATTATTCTCAATTTAACTATTATATTATTGGAAATGTTACTTCTATAGGATATCCTACATCTGATTGGTTTACATATAGACCTCGTGGTAAATACATAACTCCTGATAAAATTAATTTTCCTTACGCCTCTCCTCTAACTGGTTCTGTTGGTAATTTATATTATATTCAATCTGACGGTTCCATATCTACTAATAAACCTTTAACTAATTCTTCACCTGTATATATACAAGTTTCAACCGGTTCTACTGGAGGAGCTGGTATCCTTATAGAATCTTCATTTATTTCTTCATCTACTGGAAGTGGTAGTGGATTTCAAGGATACCAAGGATTTCAAGGATTTCAAGGATTTCAAGGATACCAAGGATTTCAAGGTTTAGCAGGTGTTCAAGGTCTTCAAGGTTTAATTGGAACTCAAGGTTATCAAGGAAGTAAAGGTGATGTAGGTCAAGGTTTTAAAATTTTTGCAACAACAACATCTTATACAGGATTAAATACCATTATAGCAACTGGAGGAAATGTAGGAGAATTTGTTCTTATTACAGGAGGAGACTTATTTGTTTATTCAGGTACAGGTGTAGGTTCAACTGGACCTGGAAATTCTTATGAATATGCTGGAGATATAACAGAAGAAAGTGGACTTTACGGTATTCAAGGTGTTCAAGGTTATCAAGGAGCATTAGGTGTTCAAGGTTATCAAGGTTTAAGAGGTCATACCGGTGATTTTGGTGCTACTAACTTCACTTGGGACTTGATAAACTTTAGTTTAATTAACAGCAACTCCATAATTTCAAATTATTCCGCTGCATCTGCATTTTCTTATGAATACTATATTATTCCTTGTATAGTTCAGTTTCAAGCAGGTCAAACTAACAAGTTCTTAGCTGGAGGTTTTACAGATGTTTTTGAGAATTTAGACGGTTTATTAGGACTTGATTACGGGTTTTATCTCTTAAATAGCGGTCAAGTTAGAATATATGAAAGTGGAGTAGACCAAGGTGTTTTTGGAACTTATACAAGCTCTACTTTTTTTATGGTAATATATGATGGAACATACATTAAATACTATATAGACGGTGTTCTTGTAAGAACTATTACAAGAGGAAGTTCTACCCCTCTTTATTTGTATTTATATTCATATGCTTCTAACACTGCAATAAATAATGTTCATTTTTTTCCTATGGGACCTGTTGGTTCGCAAGGTGTTCAAGGTCTCCAAGGTCTTCAAGGTTTAGCTGGAATTCAAGGTTATCAAGGTCTCCAAGGTCTCCAAGGTTTAGCTGGAATTCAAGGTGTTCAAGGTTATCAAGGTCTTCAAGGATACCAAGGTTATCAAGGTTTGAGAGGTAGAAATGCGGGTGTTGTATTATATTTAAACTATCCATACCAAGATTATGTATCTCCAAATTATTTAATGAGAACTTGCCCTACAGGTGGAAATAGTATATATGAAACACTTAATTTTACATCATACAATGAAGTAGAAATATCAAGTTATGAAACATCTTATATTTATGATGATTTCTCTCCTGTTTTAGCACAAGGAACTTGGGAGGCAGAATTTTATTTAAGTGCACAAACAGGTACATTTGAAGCTTTTGTGCAAATTTATTTATCATCAAGCGGAACTGTTAGCTTATTAAGTAGCAGTTTAGCAACAACAATAATACCTACTACCACAGCATTACCTTATTATTTTAATATTCAAATGCCTTCAACTACAATTTATCCAACCGACTCTTTTATAGCTGAACTTAACATTATAAATAAAAACTCCTATGCAACTTCTGTTAATTTCTATCACCTTGGAGATACTTATTCTAATATATATACAACTCTGGGATTTAAATGTAGGGATGGTGTACAAGGGTTTCAAGGTCCTGCCGGAGTTGCATCTATGACTGGCGCTATGGGCCCTCAAGGTTTTCAAGGGTTGTTTGGGTTACAAGGTCCTGCAGCGGCAGCTACAATGACAGGTGCTATGGGTTATCAAGGGTTTCAAGGTGTACAAGGTATACAAGGTTTACAAGGTATTCAAGGAGTTGGTGTACAAGGGTTTCAAGGTGATATTGGTCTTCAAGGTATACAAGGTATACAAGGACCAGGATTATCTTATGTATCTATAAACACTGGAACATATTATCTTTCTTCTAATAAATCTTATATTTGGAATGTCCCTCCTATTTATAACGTTTTCTATAACGACACGGCTACTTTATATCTTCCTACAGGACCTCAAGATGCAGATGTTATAACTGTTATCGACGGTCTTCAAACGTGGGGTAATTATATGTATACTGGAGGAATAAATATATCATCTACTTCAATCCCTATAATTGGTAAAATATCAAATCCAACAAATCCTTATGTTATAAGTGTTAGACCTGCAAGACAAGGTCAAATCACGTTTATATACAATGCAACTTTAAATTCTTGGCAAACTTACACTGAACAAAATACATTAAATCCATTTAACTTTAATCCAATTGCTGATAAATGGTCTGGTTGGTGGTCTGTTTCTAATAGATCTAACAACTTATCAGCAGAATCTTTATTTGATACTGATTTTCTTCCTAAACATAACAACTTTAATGGAACTTCATTAGCCTATATAAACATTGACACATCTACTTATCCTATTCAAATTATATGGCTTTTCGGCTCCCCAAAAAATCCTACAACATTCAACTCTATGACAACCTTTATACACGAATTCTTAAATGACGATTATACTACAATTTATAATATAGGTTCAAATCAAGGTCAATATTTTTCGTCAAGTACAACAATGAATTACGGTCTTCCTTATTTAGTTCAAAGAAGCCCTTCAGCTTTTAAACTCCAAACAGATCAAAATTATGCTATATTCTCAACCAGAGGAATGACAGGAACAGAAGGGTTTGGGTCATCATTTTTTCCATCTGAAAATACTATTTTATATAAGTGTACTAATCCTCCTTTATCACAATCTCCTGATGGTAAAACCTTTAGCTATGACCCAGTCAACCTGTCATTTGCACCTGGAGACGATCCTGTTGTTATGGCAACTACTATGTTTGAAAACATATTTTTACACTCTTCTCCTAACGTTAATGATGAATCTTCTTCTACGTTAAAAAATGAAATTGATTATAACCCTTATAGCGAATGTTCTAACGGAGGATATATGGCAGCTAAGGAAATATTTAATCAATTCTTAAATGGTATCACATTCCAAACTTCTGTATACGCTGTAAGAAAAAGTTATTCCGGTTCTTCGTCAGATTATTTTCAAGGGTCTACACAACTTACAGATATATTTACAAATGATTGTTCTTATGCTTATCCTGGAAGTAATGTTATATTATCAGGTTTTCAAAATTCCTGGTCTTCATTAAATGGAGTGTATACAAACGGTGTATCTGCCATTGGTGATAGTTTCTTAAGAAAATCATTAAATCCTTCTATGTGCGATTCTACAGGTTCACAACCTTATAATACAAATATGTTTGTATTAATAAAAGATACATCTTCTTCCTCTTATTCACACAATGAAACTGGTCCTTATAAAAATTTTGCGAAAAATTTTGGAACTCCAACTGTATCTGTTACTCACCGTTTCTATTCAAGAATGCCTTATAATGAATTTGTAGCTGCCTGGCTCGCATTTATGCAATATGTACAGGGTCCTGAAACCTATTCTTATGCTTCAAACATATCTATACAACAAACACACTTTAATAAAGGTCTTGTTGAAACTAAATGGAATCGTCTTCAAAACTCTTATATTCTTCCTTTTTCAAGTAGAGGATTTGGAGATTCTGGTTTTATTTCAAGAACATTAGGTGAAATTAACTACTTTATTTATACCGGAACTAACATTCCTTTATTCTCTTTTAATAGTTATCCTAATGACCCTTATCAAGTACAATATTCAGCTTATAACCAATTCTACTCTTCATTCAACAGAATAAATTTTAATGAACAGAATGAAAGCGATAATGACGACATCCTAAGAATTGACCAACAAAAATATATTCAAAATAACTATATGACTGGTTGTAAATTCTTGTGCATTGGATGGTTAGGAACAGGTTCTACTGGACCTATAGAAAACGACCCTATTTACGGTTTATCAGGTTTCGCTTACCCTCTTAAAAATCAACAATATAATAACACCTTTGGAGGAAGCGAATTTACAAGTTCTTTATTTGATTTAGATTTTACTCCTGATTATGAGTATTGGTGTGTTCAAGGACAGGCTAAAAACTTTACACCTGGAGGAATAGATGAAAGAAAATTCGGTCTTATTATAGGTCAAATACTTCCAGAATATTGTTCAGGTGCAAACATAGGTTATATAAGACTACCTAACAATAAGTGTTTAGTAGATAATTATAACCTTCAAGAACAAGAAATATATGCTCCTAAATCTCTTAATACAGGAAGCCATAAACTTTATAGAGAAGCTAATAGTAAGGTTTTATCAGTTATAACTCAATATATAAATTCACTCAATTGTTCAAGTGTAATTATTGACTGTAGATATAACAGTGGAGGCGGTATTGATGGAAGGTCTTTTGCAGAATTTTTCGGTGATGATAGAAATGGCCTTGAATATTATGATGGATATGCTGGTAATGGATATAATAATCTATTCCAAACATCAAGTGGGTCATACTTAACATCAAACAATACTTCTAATTTATTAGCTAATTCACTCGGTAAACTCTATGTTAGAGAAAATGAAATTAATTATCCTAATAGTGTTTTCAAAGGCTCTACCGGTTCTCAAAAGAAAGTTATTATAATAAGCGGTTTGAATACAAGCGGATTTGGAAGTTTATTGTACCATTATTTTATAGGTGATAATTTCGATTTAAATATAGGCTCAAATACTATTGTAAAATTTATAGGTCAAATGGATTCCCGTTTTACTGGATTACAACCTTCAATGTCTTGTATAGATTCTCCTCCAGTTTTAACATCTTCGAAAGTAAGTATTTGGCCTTATTTGGGATATCAAATAGAAGGT
>JACCDO012423263.1_pt1 | contig 62691 bp, 45 predicted proteins | sample 7446101 | NCBI WGS metagenome assembly JACCDO01 (sample SAMN15323440, study PRJNA562643) | freshwater metagenome | isolation source: river surface water | place: USA:Blue River Watershed | collected 2017-08-16 | reverse complement strand
ATTTTATTATTTTTGTATGATTTTGTCTTCTTATTCACTTTATATAAAAATAGATTATAATTTTTTTAAACTTGAGAGAGAGAGATGAAGTAAAAATATAAATTTTTTTTATTTTCAAAATAAAAAATGTTTTAATAAAAATTTCAGATGATTTCAGACGTAAAAATTTTTCTTTTACAAATATTCAGATGATGATTGGTCTGAATTTAAGTTAATAAGTTGTTTTTATTTTTTTCAAAGGTATCTATTACAAATTTCTTTTTGTTATATAACTTGTTTTTAACTTCATTATTCATCATTTCCTTAAAATCACGTTTTTTCTGTAGTTCTTGTATTGATAACATATTATCATCTACTTCATCAAATACATAATCATAATACTTTTTAAATGTGGTATTAAATTCGTTTCTAAAGTTTCTATCATGTTCAAATTTTTGTTCAAATTCCTCATCGTCTATTTTACTAAAATATAGTTTTCTTACATGTTCCAATACTTGGAATACAATAAATTCTTCATTTTGAGACAAATTCCAGTTTGTTCCGTCGTGAATCATAAACTTATTACGATTGTAATCACCCATGTATATATTTTGATTTTCGGGAATATTAGAATTAAAGTGGATCAAGTCGATGAGTTTGTTAAAACAATGCTTTCCATTATTTTTAGTGTCAGTCATAATTTTTAAAATATCTTTTTTATTTAGTTTATTATACGATTCTTTACCAAATGGATTTATTTTATAATTGTTGTTTATATTAATAATTTGTGTGTTATTAGTAATATTTTGATTATTTTTTTTAAGTATTTCTTCTATTTTTTTGTTAAGTTCATCATTTTTTTTATTTAATTCTTCATTATTTTTTTTTATTTCTTCAATTATCTTATTTTTTTCTTCATTCTTCTTATTTAATTCTTCATTTTTTTTATTTAATTCTTCGTACATGTTGAATAAATTATTAATTTTTTCTTTTTCAATAAGACTATTAAATATATTTTCTTTTTTTTCGTCCTCTAATTTTTTAACTTTACAGCTATTTCTTATATGCTTATTCAGATTTGCTCCATTATAAAAACATTTACCACAATATGAACAAGAAGTTGAACACAAAGTATTTTTATTATTATCTATTTTATTATTTTCCTTTTCAACTTTATTAATTATTAATTCATGTTGGATTAAACTTGGATTATTTTGGATTAAACTTGGATTATTTTGGATTAAAATTGGATTATTTTGTTTACATGGAATCTTTTTCTTTTCTGTATGCTTTACAAAACTATCCTTTTTATTAAATTGTTTTAAACAAATATTACAAATATATGTTACCATTATATACTTTAAATATAAAAAATATCTTTATATATTTTAATTTATCGCGCGAAATTTCGCTATTTTTCGCAAATTTTCTATATTTTTCGCTATTTTTCGCTCTTCTTCATATTCACTTTTTATTTTTTATTTTGTCTTCTTAATTACTTTATATAAAAATAGATTATAATTTTTTTAAACTTGAGAGAGAGAGATGAAGTAAAAATATAAATTTTTTTTATTTTCAAAATAAAAATAGTTTTTAATAAAAAAATCCAGATGATTTCAGACGTAAAAAAATTTCTTTTACAAATAATCAGATGATGTTTGGTCTAAAAAATTTATTTTAATAAACAAAATTAGTAAACCTGTACAATTTTTTCCAAATTTACATTCATATTTTCGCTTGGATAACCTAGTGGATTAGCACAACAATATATATTGTTGATATACTTTTCCATTGTTGAATGTGTGTGTCCAAAAATCCAACATACAACTGGTTCAACAATTAGATCATCAGAGTGTGAAGAGAAACACTGAAAGTATTTACTGCGGTTCGCATACTTTGGATGATTCAGCTGATAAGATGGTACATGATGAGTAATCATGATAATTCTCTTTTGTTCAGCCTTACTTTCAGCAATAACAGAACGAATGTAGTCTCTATTGGTATAATGCATTTCATTCATTTCTTCTAATGAAAAATCATAAACTTGATCATATCTGTTACTCAAATACCGTTCATCCCGAATTTCACTCCATAATACGGATCCTACAAATCTGTATTGTCCAATATCATAATGTGAATTATGCAAAAAGTGCAAATTTGTTAAATTATTTCGATTAATTATCTGGTAAGTCTTGTGTAATATTTCATCACGAGTTTTCCCTTGATTAGTACCACACTGATAATATTCATGATTTCCATGAATCAAAAACACATGAGAAAACTTTTTAGCCATTCCACTAATAAATATCTCATATGTTTCATCAAAAGGATAACCAATATCCCCAGCAAGAACACAAATTTCAGCTACAGGCTTTATAATTTCTAAAAGCTTACAAATAGTATCCTTATCATAGAATTCTAGATGCAAATCTGACATATACTGAATATTCAACATTTAAATCTAATATATACTCTATTATATTATTATTATATTATATTATATGATATGATAGTATGATTAAAAATTCAAATTTTTTAATATCCGCATTTATCCAAGGATTTTAGCTTGGAAGGCCTCATTACCAGATGGACTAATATATAAACCAACAATATTATTGTCAGCAACACTGTTAATTGTTGAAATTCCGTCTTTATCATATCTAACTTCAGTAAATTTATTTACAACAAAACCAAATGTATTGTCACGTGTAATTACTGAATAATAACCGAAATTAGCTGAATTATTGATTGTATCAATTGCTAACGTATACAATCCATCAATACCAAAAAGTCCACTAATACCTTCAATGTGAGCAAGTGCATCAACATTTAGTGGTAAGCTAATTGTAGTCCAGTTTTCAAAAATATCTTGAACTGGATCATAATCCACAATAAAAGGTTTACCTATTGGTTGTGGTAAACCATTAAAATAAATTTGGTTAATTGGAATTTGACGATTTGGTGAATATCCTCCTACCAATGTATATTTACCATTGTAATCATTATACCAAATTCCATATACTGTTGTAGTGGCTGAACCAGGATATTTAATTTCAATTGGATTTTTTAAATCTGAGATTTTGTATGCAAATGCAAAAGTATCAGTAGAACCATCATTACCAGCATTTCCAACAGCGTATCCATTAGAGATACTGTGAACAAATACAATGTTATATAAATTATTAACAGAAGGATATGAATAATTAGTTTGAATTGCTAATTCGGTATTGTTTAACCTCCCTGTATAAATATATCCTCGTGTAAAAGTAGTTTGGTCAACATATGAACCTACAAAATTATAAATTCCAGTATTAAAATCATAATTAGGTCCATAAACTGATGTATACAATGAGTTGGGAACATTTTGGTAATAAATTTGTCCCTGTGTAAATGAAATGTTTCCAGAATAAATTATTCCCTGACCAGTTTGAGGAGTAGGATTAGTTGTTCCACACAACAAATATACATCTTCCGTTATAGCACGACTTCCCTGCCATGCAGATACTCCTTGATTTTTTACATCAAGATAATTTGAATTGTAATAAACTACGTTTAAATTTGAACTCATATTTTTATATATTATATTAAAGAAATTTTATCACAACACAATGGTAAAAAAATTAAAATCTTGTGACTAAATCAAGTTAACATTATCAATTTTATTAACTGTCTCAATATAATAATCTTCAACAATAAAAGGATTTTGAAGTGAACTCTTAATTGTGTTATGATTTAATCCACATACAAACATATTCAAGTGTCTAGATGTATCTATATTTTTAAGTAGAACCATATCAATATAAGAACTAATTGGGATTTCATTAAATTTTTTCATGTACATTGATTTATAAATAATTGTTTCAACAGGATTAATTTCTTTATCCCCAAGCATATTTAATAAGAAGAATCTTAAAAAATTAATAAAGTTTTTTATATCTTTTAATTTATTAAAGATTGCAATTATTTTTTCACTTGTAAAGTAACTATTATCATCAAAAACAAATGTATTTACACCTCGAACATTTTTTATAATTCCATCAAATAAAGCTTGAATCAACTCATGATCAAAAGCTCCAATAATTTCAAGATAATTGAAATATTCGAGTTTACCAATAGGTATAGCATGTTCGGTAAATGAAATATTTATCAGGTTCACAATATTCTCTTTTATGTATGCAGGATAAATGTTCATATTCCAATAATTTGTAAATCTCTCATGAATATATGGATCAGATATAATTTCCGCAACAATTCTATCATAAAACCTTTTAACTTTATCAATGTCGTTTGGTGAATTGTATCTGGAAATTTCTGAATAAATTTGAGTATGAATGTCCTTAACAAGCATTTTCATTTTTTCATTATACTTTAATATATTGAATGTTTGAAAATTTTTAATAACATTAATATTTGTTTTAATTGTAGGAAGAAGGTTTTTGATAGAAACTTTTGGAGTTTTTGAATATTCATATTCACAATTTTCTTCCACATACCTAATTGAATTCCTATTAACAAAAGTGGATACTTCATTGATCATTTGTTGAAAACCAGAAAGTTCAATCATTTGTCTGACATGTGTTTTATCTTTTAACTGTTCGAGTACAATATTTTGTCTATCAACAGCACTTTGTCTGCTAAAATTTTTACCATATAAATCAACACCAATACGTAAAATTAGTTCAGGATCATTAATAATATATCTTTCACCATATTTTTCAATACACCTATAAATATGGGCATCTCGTCCACAGATTGGTAAAATTTTAACATTGTTGGCAATTCCTTTACGTTCTGTTTTTTGTATAATAGTTTTTTTTGTTTGTTCAAACATTTCAGATAATTCTGCAGACACAATTTGTAAAGAACCATCTTTTAATTCCATTTCGTCTGATTTATTAATTATAGTTATTAATCCAATATCTTTACCACTATTTTTTTTATGATGAGAAATATTTTCAATTAGAAAATCTAATATATTTTTTTCTTCAATTGTTCCTAAACCTCTTTGAATATCTACAATAAATATAATAGTGTTAAATAGATGAAAATTTTTTTTTAAATATTTATAATATTCATCTTTTGATTCAGCATCATTAAGACCAGGTGTATCCCAAATATTAACATTAAATTTATCACTAAATTTAACATTAGAAAGTTTTTTTACATTAAAAATTAATTGATTACCAAAGTCATGCAATGAAAATGGTTTTCCACTATTGATTCGTGCATAAATCTCATTATTTTTGTTTTTAATTAAATCAGAAATTTCTTCTTGGGTTTTAATTTTAGTTGCATCTGATGACTCTACAAAAATAGAGGGCATCATTGTTGTACGTCTTATTCGTGATTGAGCATAATCTTCACAAAATAATGCATTTAAAATTGTAGATTTGCCTGCACTAACACATCCTACTATTGCAATATTAATATTATTTATTGGCAAAGCTTTTGGTGGGATTGTGGAACCATTCATTTTTTGATTTTATATAATATAGTTTTATACACATATAACAAATCTATTTCAATTTTTAAATTTGTTAACATTTTTACTTTTATAAAAATATTGAAAAATACTATAATTGCAAATATCAACAGTAATTAAGAATTATATATACTAGAACAATATGTCTCTAAATGCTAGAATTGAACCTCAAGTTTATTATATTAACTATCTAGATTACAATGGATGTCCTAAAAGGAACTATGTTAATTATAATAGAATATCGATTCAATATAAACTCACCTACCTCAAAGAGTTGTTGGAACTTTTGCATGAAATAATTTTAAATCTAGAAGTTGCAAAGAAGATTTCTGGTGTACATGACAAAGTTTATAACTTTATCCTATACAAAAGATCTAAGGACAGAAGGAATATCCGTGGGTTTTCCTTAAAAGAATACGGACTTTATGAGTTTAGAAATATGGTAAATACTTGGATTAACTTTTTCACTAGTCATCTGGATGGGGTTTATATTGAGATGGACTCTGTAATCGAATTGGAAAAAATTTGTGAAAGCAATTTCAATAGAATCAAATACACTATCAAACAATACAACGAATTTGTTCAAAGACTATTTCTAGAACAAAAGAAGGTAAATAAGTATAGAATGATAAGATGGATTCAAAAACACACTGTTGGAAAGGGTTATACGCCATCCTTCATCAAGATTAATTATGATCTAGTTCCTGAAATCAAGTACAAATGGGACAGATCTTGACTTTTTTATTTTTTTTATTATAAGATTGTTCTGCATACAAATATTAGTATCAGAATTGGAACTAAAGATAGTATCGTTAATTTGTAAAAAATTGAAATTTCAACTCGCTGGTGAAACCATTAATTCTATTGATATTATCGGCATTAGCCAAACAATTTTAACCGTTAGAATCTATTACCTTAGTTGGTTTAAATTATTACTTTAACCCAACTATCCTAGAAAAAATGTCAGCACGTCACTATTGGGCTATTTGGTATGATGAGACTCACGACTCGGATGGCGAGTTTACTGGAAAGACTGCACTCTCCAAGCATGCATGGATGCGAGCTGAGGAGGAAGAGGAGGCTGGAAATTTTGTAACTGACTCTGAGTCAGATCATGGAAATGATTATGATGATTGGGGTGAGGAAGATTATCCTGATTATCCTGATTATTCAGATCACGAGGATCATGAGGATCACGAAGACTATGATGACCACGGTGACCACGATGATCATGGTGATTACTACTTTACACAATACTACCAGGACAACTACTACCAAGACAATTCGGATTGGGAGAAGCTCAATCAGTTCTTTGAGGAGCGTTATGGATCCCACACTGATCTTGCGAACCTAAAGTTGTTCTACATGGAGCTTGCAGACAGTAACTATCGGATGTACCACAAGCATATGATGCGATCTGTGTACAACGAGTTTTTCACTTGCAAGCTCAGGCTTCGTATTGCATATGATGGTCCTGTCCCTGTACTTGGAACTATTCCTGTTTCTACTCACATTCCTTTTGTTCCTACTTCTCCTACAAATAACATTGTGCCTTTCAAGAAGCAGACAAAGTGTGTCCAGGTTTGTGAGGTAGAATCATCTACATCAGACGATGTAACTGTGTTGAATTATAAGTTCGATGTGGTTAGTTCTGGATATGTGACTGATGATGAGAACAACAATCCGAACAAGACTACACCATACACTGCTACCCCAAAGACTCCATCCAAGACTCCTCGAACCAGAAAGTACCGTCGTTGTGATTTCGGAGATATAGTAAAGTCCAATATTTTCGCAAATTCGCTAGTAGTCGCTTAAAGCTAGGCGCATAGAATTTTATTTATCAAATTACCTTAGAAATTTATTAAGTTTTATATAAAAGCATGTAAATTTAATTTATTTTTCTATTAAATTTTTTTATATTAACATAATCTTTTTCCTTATGTAAAAGACAAGTTAGTTTTTGACCATTTTTTGGTCCAAAAGAAGCTGTTAAATCACAATCTGGATGAGAACAATATACATTAGTTTTGTTAATATCAGAAGGTAATTTATGTGTTCCACATCTAAGAACTTTGTTATTATCTTCGGGACCAAAAGATGGTTGTATAATACAACCTTCTACCTTACATCTTTTGGCACGATTGTTTATATCTGAGGAAAATTTATGAGTAGCACATCTAAATTTACCACCAAATTTAGGGCCAAATGATGCCTGTTTTTCACATCCATAAAATCTACAATATCTAGATTCTTTTTTTGTAGATGGATTTTTTCTATAATATTCTCGTAATTCTTCATCTGTATAAATGCTTTGTTCTCTTCTTAATTTTTTGTTTGGATTTGGTTTATCATTTTTGTACTCAATATAATAATCTGAATTATCAGAATCTGATAATGGTTCAACAATTTCCTGTTGTGATACATTATTAGATTTTTTATTCAAACTACTCATTTCTTCATGATTTCTTTTTTCAAATCTATCTACCATGTGTAATATTTATATATATAAAATAATCAAATTTATTTAAAATAAATCAATTTTTTCTTGAAAACTATAATAAATTATGACATGAAATTATAATTTTTGTTAAAACATTTTGCGCAATCTTTTGATTTTGAATAAAATGATCTGCAACTGCAAGATAATTTTCTTCAGTACAAGTAATTTTTTCTAACTTCATTTTGTCTTTGATAAATTGCACACAAATCAAATCTTTTTTGAAATTAGTAATTGTATGTTCAAAAAATTCCATACCTAAAAAACTATATTTATATGCTTCATTTAGGCAGTTTTCAATAGTTTGAAGTATTATATTTATATCATATATTCCAAGTTTACAACTATTGGCTATGTAGTTTTTAACAAATTCAAAATGATATTCTGAGTCTTGATATGTGTGTCTTAAAATAATCAAATAATTTCTAAATTCTTCGATTGTCTCGCTTTCTTTTTTTACAGTATGATTCAAATAATGTTTATAAGATTGCTTTATTGAATTCAATATATTTATTGATTTTTTATCAGAAGAATTTATTTCAAATCTAGAAAGAAAAGTAACAGAATTTATTATGTTAGGATTTTCTTTTTCTACAATTACAATACGTTTTTTAATTGCACGCTTATAATTTTTGTCAGAAAGAATTTCTTCAGATTCTATTTCCAATCTACGTTTCAAAGAGGGTTTTGAAATTCTCCCAGAATATCTTTGCATTTTCTTCTTATTTGTGATAAAAACTTAAATTTCTATATTTGATGTTTATACAAATATAAAATTCAATTTTTATTTATAAATTTAATATCAAAGTAATATTAAGAATAATAATATGATTGTAAATAAATTTCCTTTTAGCAAAAACCCTTCATTTTCAGACACTAACCAACTTTTAGATGATGAAGTTTTTGATTTTACTAATAAAAATGATATCGAAAAAAATTTACACACAGAAGTTTTTTCTGATGAAAATAATAAAATAACATCAGAAGATTTAAATCAACAAGAAAAAAATTTTATAAAAAAAATATTTATAAATACAAAAAAAAATTGTTGTGTATGTGTATTTAGTTTAACAATTGCCACAATTATTATGCTTATTTATGGAAAATAATTAATACCTGGTAATTACAGAGTGTCCAGTGACAAACTTATTTGAAAGAATGGTTTCATCAGTAAAATAAACTCCATATAAATTCCAATTATAGACATCATCATTAATTTGTAGTTGTAATTTAGTTCTTTCAATTGCAATATTATAATCTCCATCAGGAAGATTAACCATATCGTTTTGCTCTTTTGACATTAATGATGTAATAGAATCAAGGAAAGTTGAAGTAACTTTCTTTTCATATTCCACAACTTTAATTTTTATTTTTTTAGTTGAACTTGACAATTTGTTAGAAATAATTTCAAGATTTTCTTCTTCATCTGTATTTATATCTAGTTCAAGTCCAAGCATTTTATTGCAAAAAATAATGATATTTGCAATATTTGTAAATAATTCAGCTCCATCGGTTCGATAATATTGAAAATAATTCCTATCAGATACAAACTGAGCCCAAATCTCACGTTCATCTACTCCAGAATCTTTACAATAATAAGTTGCTTTTTGATAAATTTTTGGATATTTCCTAATATATTCACATAATTCTTCATTTAGTTTGATTGTGTGATTCGAATCAAGTTCATATGTGGAAAAATTATTTTCTCTAATTTGATCCTCTGAGTAGAAAATCAAATGGAGGAACCTTAGTAAGGAAAATTCCATACAATCAGTATAATCTCTTCCTTTATTTTTTATTCCAATACACTCTGTGACCTGGAGCATTTTACCTTTTATAAATTGAATTAGTTATTAGTATAAAAATTACTTTAGTTTAAGAAATTATTCAATTTTTATTAGATATTGGTGTATAAAAATGTAAAAAATATAAAAAATATACAAAGTAGGTTGTTTAGTAGGTTTATTCATACTAGATCATTTAATGTGTGTTCAAAATATCATAAACTGTCTCAATTAATTTATCAGCATTATTAGCAAATATGTCAAGTTCTTTATCATATTTTTGATAAAAAATTTCAATTACTTCATTATATTTGTCTTTTGCAATAATTTTTATATATTTATTTATCTTGTTTTTATAAATAAGATTATGATCAGGAACAATTTGATTTTCTATTTGGCTGAGAGGAATTACTTGATATTTTTCTGTACAAAACAATTTTGTTTTACTTTCTTTTTTATGATTATTTACAATTTTATTATCCTTAATTTTTGTATAATATTCATTAATTGGAATATATTCAGAAGATATTTTTGGTTCAATATGTTTTAAATCGTCTGGCCTTATTTTTTCAACTTGAGGGATTTCAATAAAATATTTGTATTGTGGATATTTTATTTTAAAAATTTTTAGTAATCTAAGGAGACCAAGATCAGCAATTGGATTATTAGATTGAATTACATTCATAAAACCAAAAGGAACCTTTAAAAAATCATCAACTTCTTGAGGATAAATTGGTTGTTCACATCCATCTTCATAAAATTGAGGATAATTTTTAACTGTTTGTAATAATTTGAATGAAAGATTAGATTCTCTAGTCATTACTTTAGTTTTACTTTTTATTTTTTCATATACATCACAATAATACGGCGCAGCAACTGACCATTTTTTTTGATAACATAATTCATCGGATACTTTTATTGTTAAATTTAAAATCTTAATATCTGGATTAGTTAATTTTAAAATAAGTTCTTTATATGAATCTTCAATACCAAATGTTATATTTATTTTTTTAGGAATATCATTAGATAATCCTATTGAATCAACTTGAACAGGAAAATGATTATATTCCTCAATGCCAGTGGTTCTGTTTAAAATTTGAATTGGACCTTTTGGATTGAATTTAAAGACTGTATTAGGTTTTGATAAATATTTATTTTCATCAAAATGTTGATTATATTCATCTTGTGTATGTCTAATATATTGTTGATTTTTATAATATTTTTTATTATAATTTGTTTGAGAATTTAAATAATCAGACTGGGTTCTATGATTGTAACAATTTTTTGTTTGATAAAAGCTTCTCATTTGATGAGAATTAAAAATTTCATTATTTGTTTTATCTTGATTATAAATGTTATTATTGGCCATACAAAATATCCAACATATACTAATAATTGATATAAGAATAAAATATCAATTTTTTTATTTATAAGAATTAAAAATTTTAATTTTGTTTTCTATTTGTAATATAAAAATAATGTCAATTCCAAGTTCAACTAAATTTAAAGCAAATAATTTAAATTACTCATCAGAAGACTTGATAAATATTTTTGATACATATTCAACAATTCAACCAACACCTTCTGTTACAACTAAATTTAAAGCAGGTGGTTATGATTTAGGACAAATATTTGTTTCAATACCATTGGGTTCTGGTTCTACCCCAGATACCGGATTTAAAACAAATATAAGTGGAACAAAATATGATTTAGCAAAAGTATTTCAAGCAACTGGTTCAACAGCAGCAATACCTTTTGATACAAATGCAAGCTATTCTTACATTTATGATTATTCAAACTATAAATATTATTTGACAATAACAAGTGATGGAACATTTCAATATACAGCAGACATTGCTGGGAATATAGATTTGATTATAGTAGGAGGAGGAGGTGGTGGTGCTGGAACAAATGGAGTAGCGAATACTGCCGGAGGAGGAGGAGGTGGTGGTGGTGCCATCGACGTATATGGAACGATGACTAATGATACTTCTACTGGTTTTGCCAAAAATACAGCATACACAATCACTATAGGATCAGGCGGTACTGGTGGTGGTACTTCTGGTTCAGCAGGTTCTACAAGTAAATTTACATTGACTTCAACTTTAACAGATTTAGTTACAAGTACTGGAGGAAGTGGTGGTGTAAGATCTTTTGGTCAAAGTGGTGAAGCAGCGCAAGGAGGAAGCTATATATCTGTATTATATTTAACTGATGCATATACTACACTTTCAGGTGCTGGTGGTAATGGTGGTGAAACAACAGTTGCTGCAAATTATACAGGAACAAATGGATATAGTAGTAGATTGTCAGTAAATTATTATGGAGGAGGTACAGGTACATATTATACATCAATTGCAAATACATTTTTAATATATAATTTAATGTTATTTTCAGGAGGAGGAGGTGGTGCAACAGATGGTGCATCATCAAATGGTTTTGCTTCGTGGAGTGGTAATGGTTTAATAGAATTTGGAGGAGGTCTATATGGTTATGCAACTAATACGACACAACCAATATCTAGTAGTACTGTTTTTTATAGTGAAAATAATAATCCTCCAACGTCTGCTAATTTTCCAACACTCACATCAGCAATAAATGGATATGCTCCTGGAGCTGGTGGTGGAGGTGTTGGGTACCAATTAAATTCATCATCAGTAACAAGTGGTGGAAATGGTGCAAATGGTGTAGTAAAAACATATTTTAGTTATATTCCACCTAGTTTAACTATTAGTCCATCTGGTTATTTTTCTATAACTGGTAATGCAAAATATTATTTAATGAATGATGGCACTGATAATTATATAATAATAAATTGTTATTCAGGTTTAAGTACTATAACATTTTACGGATCAACAACATGTAATGTAATAGCAGTGGGTGGAGGAGGTGGTGGAGCTGGTGGAAGTGGAACAACATCACCATTAACATCAGGTGCGGGAGGTGGTGGGGGTGGTGCTGCAACTTATTCTGATACTTTTATTTCAGGAACTTATAATATAACAGTTGGAGCAGGAGGATCAGGAGGTGGTGGAGCCTCTAATGGGTCAGCAGGTGGAACTACATCAGTAGTTTCTGGTGCAACAACATTAATTTCATGTACAGGAGGTGGAGGAGGTGTGTATTCTTCATCACAAGCAGCAACAGGTGGAACTGCAGGGTCTGCAACAAGTTCATTAACATATATTGCAGGAGGTTCAGGTGGAGCAGGAGGTCAGGGTTCAGAAAATGGTTCAGATCCATCTCCACTTACATCAGCGAATCAAGCTTCATATGGTATAACAAGTGATTTGGTATCAACCACATTACCAGACAATACAAGAATGTTTTTAGCAGGTGGTGGTGCAGGTGGTGCTTGTAATTATGAAGGTGTTCCACCTTATAATTATTATGGTGGTAGTGCAGGTCATGGATATGGTGGATGGGTAGGAGCTTCATTTATAGGTAATAATGGATTAAATGAATATGGAGATGTAAATGGTCAAAATGCAGTTTGTTACGGTGCAGGAGGAGGTGGAGGTAGTTCAAATGGAACTACTTCTGGAGGTAATGGTGCACCTGGAATTGTTTTATTTTATTTTCAAATCAGTCCATAAACAATTTTATTATAATAAAAGTTAATTAGTAGAATTTAATAAATTTATTATAAAATTATTAAATTTAAATTTTTTGTTTCTATATATATTATAAAATAATGTCTATACCGACATCAACAAATTTTATAGCAAATAATTCAAATTATACTTCAACAGATTTGATAAATATATTTGATAAATATTCAACAATCCAACCAACACCTTCTACTACTACAAATTATATTACAGGAAGTTATGACTTGGGTCAAATATTTATTCCAATTCCATTAGGTTCAGGTTCTACTCCAGATACAGGCTTTTTATCAGTAATTAGTGGAACAACTTATGACTTGGCAAAAGTATTTCAAGTATCTGGTGCAACGGCGGCAGTTCCATTTTCTGTTTTAACAGGAACTTACTCATATATTTATGATTACACAAATCAAAAATATTATTTAACAATTACAAGCAGTGGAACATTTCAATATATAGCAGATATAACTGGGAATATAGATTTGATTGTTGTTGGAGGAGGAGGTGGCGGTGGTGGTGCTACTAATGGATCAACAACAACTGCAGCAGGAGGAGGAGGAGGTGGTGGTGGTGCTATTGATGTTACTGGAACTATGATAGCTAGTTCTGGAAACTTTTTTGTTAAAAATACTACATACACAGTTACAGTTGGGGCTGGAGGTGCTGGTAGTAGTTCTACTGGTTCAGCAGGTGCTACAAGTAAATTTAGTCAGGGTGTAACAGATTATGTAACAAGTACAGGTGGAAATGGAGGTGGACAGGGAAGAAAAATAAGTGGTGTAATTATACAAAGTGGTAATGCAGCTCAAGGAACTAGTACATTTAGTGCTGGTGTAGGTTTATCCGCTGCATATAGTTCTACTGGTGGAGGTGGTGGGTTAGGAGGAAATACAACAGTTGCAGATAATTTTACGGGTACAGTAGGTCGTAGTAGTTTACTTTCAGTAAATTATTATGGAAGTGGTTCTGGAACTTATTATAGTTCAATTGCAAATACATTTTTAATATATAATTGGATGCTATTTTCTGGTGGTGGAGGTGGTGCAACAGATGGAGATGCTTCAGATGGTTATTCTTCATGGGGTGGTTATGGTTTAAATGAATTTGCTGGTGGTTTATATGGTTACACATCAAATACAACTCAACCAATATCCAATGCAGGTGTTGGATGGGGTGAAAATAATAACCCTCCAACAACTGCTGATTTTCCAACATTTTCTGCTGTAACTGGATATGCACCTGGTGGTGGTGGTTCTGGTGTTGGATATGCAATAAGTGGAAGAACTGGTGCAAGTGGAGCAAATGGTGTGATAAAAACATATTTCAATTATACACCCCCAACATTAACTACTTATCCTTCAAGTATTTTTTCTGTGACTGGAAATGCAAGATATTTTTTAATGAATGATAGTACTGATGATTATTTTATAATAAATTGTTATTCAGGTTCAAGTACCGTGACTTTTACCACAGGAGTAGCATGCGACATAATTGCAGTAGGAGGTGGTGGAGGAGGTGGTGGTGGAAGTGGAATTACATCACCAAAAACATCAGGTGCAGGAGGAGGTGGTGGTGCTGCTGCAACTTATACTTATTCTTTTCCCACAGGAACCTATAATATAACAGTTGGAACAGGTGGGTCAGGAGGATCAGGAGCTACAAGTGGATCTGCGGGTGGAACTACCACTGTGGTTTCTGGTGCAACTACATTAATATCATGTACTGGAGGTGGAGGAGGTGTTTATTCTGCACCACCATCTCAAACAGCAACAGGTGGAACTGCAGGAACGACTGGAGGTACATTAACTCCTTTTGCTGGTGGTTCAGGTGGTGCAGGAGGTCAGGGATCAGAAAATGGTGCAGATACAACTACATCAGCGAATCAAGCTTCATATGGTATAACTAGCGATTTAACATCAACAATATTACCAGATAATACAACAATGTTTTTAGCAGGAGGTGGTGCTGGTGGTTCTTGCGATTATACAGGTGTTGTATCTATTAATTATGGTGGTGGTGGTGCAGGTCATGGGTATGGTGGTTGGGTTGGTGCTTCATATACTGGTTCTAATGCGTCAGCACCAGCACAAAGTGTGAATGGTCAAAACGCATTATGTTATGGTGGTGGAGGAGGTGGTGGTAGTTCTAATTCTGCATCAACTACTTCTGGAGGAAATGGTGCTCCTGGAATTGTGTTATTTTATTTCAAAATTAATCCTTACACAGTGAGTAGTTTATCAAATATTTCACTTGGAACATATTACGCAAACGGTTATCAAGCAGTTGTTTTTAATAACACTCTGTCAATTGGTTCAGGTACAGCAGGAACTGGAACAGCGACTATGACAATTACAAAAGCAATTACTGCTAATATCCTTGTAGTAGGAGGTGGTGGTGGTGGTGGTGGTGGTAATGGTTTATCAGTAATTTCAGGTGGTTGTGGTGGAGGTGGCGCAGGTGTTTGTTTTATTACTAGTGTGGCTTTATCTGCTGGTACAACTATATCGATAAGTGTTGGAAATGGTGGATGGGGAAGAACACCTGGTAATCAAGCAGGTGGTGGATCCGATGCTGGTAGTAGTGGTGCAGATTCTTTAATTTCATATTCGGGAATAACATACACTGCGGGCAAAGGTGGTGGTGGTTTAGGTTCTGGTACTGTATCTCCGCCTGGTGGTGGTTCTGGAGGTAGTGCTACAACTTCGGGCGGAAGTACAGCAAGAACTTTTGGAGGAGGAGGAGGTGGTGGTGCAAATTATAGTGATTCTGATACTAGAACTGGTGGTACTGCAGGGACTGGTGGTGTAGGAAATAGTGGTACTGCTGGAAGTAATGCATCATCAACTTATCAAGGAGGAAATGGTGGTGCTGGTGGAGCAAATGCAGCGTTAATTAGAAATCTTACTCTAGATTTTCTTGTTAACAATAAAACTGTATACCTTGGAGGAGGTGGTGGTGGAGGTTCGACTTCTTCTTCAACAACAATATCAGGAGGTGGTGGTGCTGGACTTGGAACTGGAGGAACTGCAGGTGTTAACTCTGGAACTAATCCTGCTGGTATAGCTGCAGTCTCAGGTATTAATGATACTGTAGGAGGAACAAACGCTTTTGGTGGGGGAGGAGGTGGTGGTGGTGAATCTAATGATAGAGATAAACCAAATCCTGGTGGTAACGGTGGAAAAGGTGTTGTTATTGTATGGTGGTCAGTCTAATCTAAAACAATATTATCAATTATTTTTTTTACTTTCGGATAAGCAAACTCTACTTCAGAAAATGATTTAAATCCTCTGGTAATTAAATATTCACAACCTAATTTGAATGCTTCTGAAGAATTTGATTTGGATGGTAACATATGTTTTACTTCAAATCCATAATATACACCTGCACTTATATTATAGTGACCAAATAACATATCTGCACCCCACATCCATTTATTTTCTACAGTGTTAACCAAAGAATAATCTTTAAAATCCCTTGGTGTTAACAACAAACAATATACTTCAACTGAATTATTTAATGTTAAAATATTTTTTTGTTGATTTTGCATAAAGTAATGAGTTGCATTAATCACTTTTGGAGATATTATTTGTAAATCATATTTTTTTTTTATTTGGATCATTTTTATCAAATCCAAATTTATTATTTGAACATCATCCAACATAAATAAAATATAATCATATGAATCTAATAATACGTTAGATGGATTTACCATCCATAATTCTGTTAATACTCCTACCTTATCATATGAATAAACGTTTGATAAAAAATAATGTGACCCAATAAATTTTTTTATCAAATCATGGTCTGAATAACAATTTAAAATTATATCAAAATTTTCTTTTAGATTTGAATGTATATAAGTTAAATTTTTACTTAATATCTCTAATTTAGTCATAAGATTTGGACCTCCAATAGATGCAACATAATAGATAAATTTCATTTTAGTAAGTTGTTTTATTTATATTTGGAAATAAAAATTATTTTATCACATTTACACAGTGGAAAAATATATATAATGATTATATATATAATATATAAGGAAAAATGAGACTTGTTATAATACTAATATTAGCATTATTGTTTGTGAATATATTTTTCAAATGTGGACAATCAGAAAATTTTCAAACAATAAATCAAGAAACTACCATGTCTGAAGCAGAATCTAAACCTCAATTACACATTCCTAAAATAATTATACAAACATGGAAAAATAAAGATATTCCTGAAAAATATCATAATGATATTGAAAGTGTTAAAAAATTTAATCCAGATTACATATATATGTATTTTACAGATGAGGATATTGAAAACTTTTTAAAAAATAATTATCCTGAATGGTATGAAACTTATCTCAAACTCCCTGTTAAAATACAAAAAATAGATTTTTTTAGATATATTGCTGTTTATCATTATGGAGGTTTTTATTTTGATTTGGATATTACATGTAATAAATGTTTAGACCCATTATTAAATTATGGTTGTGTATTTCCTATAGATCAACATATTAAAGATTTTAACACAGATAGATTTAAAGAATTTTCAAATAAAAACATTACATATTTACTAGGCCAATATGCATTTGGTTCTCAAGCATTTCATCCGTTTTTAAAAAAAATTATAGATACAATTCATACAAATATAGATAAGTATATTCAAGATGAGAAGAATCCAGAAGGAAATTTTTATTTTTATATATATAAATCAACTGGACCAGATTTTGTGACTTCAGTTTATCTAGAATATCCAGACAAACAGGATATTGATATTTTATACCATCCAGAAGCACAGCATTTTGGCGATTATGCTAAACATAATTTTTATGGAACATGGAAATAGAATTAAATTTTTTGTAAAAATTTTTATATTTGGATATTAAATATAAGAAAACTCATGGAAGTTCCTACTGAAAACACTGACATCAAAAACGAAATTGTTTCTGACCAAGCAACTCAAGCTAGTGAGAATACTTCTCAATCTAAATCTGTTGATTCAACAAACACTTCAAATTCAAATATAGAAAATACCGAAAATCAAGATAATGGATCAAAACCTTATGAGTCAGTTGAGTTAGTAGAAATTGCTCAAGTTTCTTTGAGTGAAAATACTGATCCAAGTATTGTACTTTTAGAAACTATAAAAAAATTATTAGAATCACAAGATAGAATTAATGAACTTGTAACAAAATCAAAAATAGTTATAGGTGAAAACGAATTAAAAATAATAATAAGTGTATTACAATATTTAACTACTCAAACTAATGATGCATCTCAAATTACTGTAGTTATCAATGAAGTAACAAAAGTATTATCTGATGGTAAACTTGAACTTCATGAAATTCCTCAATTAGTTTCAGTAATTTCAACATCCGTCAAAGAAGTTAATGTTAAATTGTCTGGAAAAGAAGTATGTATCTTTATCAAATTGATAATTTATATTTTGATCGAAGTAAATGTAATTAAAATAAAATCTGAAGATTTTGAATTAATTTCAAAAGTTATTGATTCTTCTCTCAAGTTGTTAGAATTATTTGTTCAAATCCCTGTAGTCAATAAAAAATTTAGTTGTGGATGTTTACCTTTTTAGATTATAAATTTATTTACATAAATTCAAATAATTAATACTACTTGGAAAATATTCATTAGACAAGTCAAGTTTAAAATCATTTGTTACAATTTGTTTACATTCATTTACAAATTCTGTATGTGAATCAAGGTACTTTTTTTCAATCAAATCAATTGTGTAATTAATTTTTTTAATTACAAAATCTTTTCTTTTAGTCATTGCTGGTCTAAATTTAGAATCTAATGGTATTGTTGAAAGAATTTGTTGATATATTTTATATTTAACATATTCCACATACAAAATATATTTGAAAATAATTAAATGATCAGCTTTAATATCTTTTACGGGAATTTTTGCAAGTTCAAAAACAAATGTTTCATAATAAATATTTCCACAAAGAAATTCAATGTAATCAATTATTGCGTATTCATTTTCTGTATTTGAATATTTTTTTTCAATGAGAGAAACAATTTCTTGGATATTAGGCATAATTTCCATATAATAAGGTACCATTATTTGTGAAAAAATTGGTCTATAAAGTTCATCTAACTCTTTGGCTACCTTTTCTCCTTTCATATATTTCTGATATAAATCCAAATATATTGGGAACGTATCAATAATTTTAGAAATTGAATCAATTTCTGATGTAGAAGCAGTTTGGTTCATTATATAAAATATATTTACTAACTAAATTTTAAATTCTAAACATTTTCATCATTATTTTCTGACATTACCAATTCTATTTCTTTTATTTCACTCTGATTGGATGCTTCTTTTATTTCATTTGATTCAACATCAGAAGCTTGTTTAATTGTTGGAATATTTTTAATCATATAATCTTCATCAATCATATTAAATGACAAATTTAATATATTGTAATAACTAATAGCAATATTTTCTTCATAAGATTTAGATGCAAGTGTATAACCTTTCATTACTTTTGACCAACATAAAATTACATTTGTTATCAGTGTAGTTATTGTTCTATAATCCAAATAATAAAAATGCAAAACCAAAACAGATGACACAATAAAATTACTTACATACAAATATTTTAGAATTTTATAAGTACTCATATAATGTTTATTTTTTTGTTGCATTCTTGTAAATAAATCGGGATATTGTTCTTTATACACGTGTAAATGATATTCACTTTCTTTTGGATTATAATCAAAATGTGTAATAAACCATTGTTCTCTACTTACTTCTATCCAATACAAATATAAAAAGTATCCAAGAGTAAAAAAATTATAGGCAATAACAAATTTATTAAATATTGTTAAATTAGAAAAATTATCTTCGAATGTACATACATCACCATTACATGATTGTGGAACAAAAATTGCAAGTAAACAAGCCATAACAACTTTGAAAAATTCACTTGATAAATTTGATACCATATTATAAACTTGCTCTATATCTTGAGTTGATAATTCACTTAGAGCTTTTTTGGATTTATTTTTAGTAGGTTTTAATTGAATTGTATTTTCAGATAAAGTTTTTAATTCTGGTACAGATGTTGATTCAGACATGAATTTTTAATATATAATATCAATTGATAAAATAATAATATACTGGAATAAAAATAGTATATGTTAAAACTTATACAAAATTTATTTTAAGATAAATATTTTATATTAGTATTTTATATATAATGAAATATTTTGAGAAATATCAAAGATACAAACAGAAATATCTTGAAGAGAAAAAAGAAGTAGTAAATGAATCTATAAATAAATCTTATGAAAGAATAAATAAAGTATTAAATAAACTCGATAAATATTATGATGCTTTTTCACAAATTGAAAAAACTCTTGTAGGGGGTAATTTAAGAGGTGGTGCTCGTAATAATATTAAAGGTGGTAATTCAGAAAAAGTAGAAATTGATAAAGACAAAATTAAAAAATACAAAACATTTATTAAAAGAGCTAAGAGAACAATAGAATTCTTTAAAACTATAGCTGAACAATATTATAATGCTTTTGTAAAGACAAATTTATATTACAATCAAATGTTGGGTCAATTAAAAATTAAAAGAGGTGAACTTAGTAGTTTACAAACAAAAGTAAATGATTTAAGTATTAATAATGCTAGAAATGTTGATAAGATTGAAATGTTAGAAGTTGTTATGAAATTACTTGAAAATTTAGCTAACAACCCTATGAGTGTAGATTTAAATCTTAAAAGTAAATTAGGTAAAGATGTTCTTGAATACGATACTAAAACATTAATTAATGGAAAAACAGTTTCTGAATCTGGAGCTAAGATTGGTTTAGATCAAGTTGGTGGTGTTGATATGGATTTGGACGATTTTGAAAGTGCTTTAGCACAAGATATTGATAATCTAAAAGCACATGCTGAAAATATGGATGCTGATAAATCATTCATTGATGAAAAAATTAAAAATCTTAAAGACCGTATGAGAAATGTTGTTGACAATAGTGAAAATATCTTTAAAATCAGAGCTAAAATCGAATGGATTGTAAATGAATTAGAAAAGAAAGTTATCAGTGGTGAAGGTGAAGTAACTGCTCAGGATTATAAAGAAATTTATGAGAATATTTCTCAAGTTATTAATGATGTTAAAGACAAGAGTGCTGTTTCTGATGATATGATTGAATACGTTGCTGAATTGGAAAAATATGCTAGTTATTTAGAAAATCTTATTAAATCCACTCAAACAACCGTTGATGCTGTCAGTGAACCAAACTTGGCATCAGCTAATACCTATGCTGATGATAAAGTAATTGAGGCTAATGCAGAACAAGTTGGTGGTAATATTAGACACTTTAAATACATGAGAGGTGGTGAAAGTGCCAGAGACAGATATATTGGTGTAATCAATAAACAAGCCACACAAGTTAATACTGTTAAATCTGGATTAGATCTTTTTTATATTGATTTAACATTTAATTCCGAAGTAACTCTTGATGCTGATTTAAATACTTGGTCTAAAATCAATGATTTAAAGGTACAAATTTTACCTATGTTAAAGCAATTAGACAACTCAATTAAAGAATTTAAAATAGTATTAGATAAATGTAATTTACAAGAAGGATCATTACCAAACGTTTTAATTGAATCTGATCTTAATAAAATGTTGGAAAAGTGGGATAAAGCATTTTCAACAAGAAATACTACTTATTATAAAAATTTACTTTCAAAACAAATTTATGTTCCAATCAATTTTCCAGAAGTTACCGCTAGTATGATTACAGTTTCTTCTTATTTAATAAATTTAAATGTACCAATAAATGATGGAGAAGAAAGTAAAATTAAATTTGATTTAAATACTATTAATGATGAAGAAGGTCTTGATAGTCTTATTGGAAATCTTAACAATAGTATTGTATTTTATAAACTTGCTATTTACTTTTTAATGGTATTTTTTATCATATCCAAGTCATTTAAAGATATAAAGTATACAGAAATTACTGTTCAAGATTCTAGTAGATATTTAGATACAGTTGGAAAATCATATATTTCAACAACATTTACTAAATTTGAAAGTTATTTAAAAACTCTACAACCAGTTCAAGTTGTAGAACAAGCACCAGAACTAACTGAAAATATGAAAGGTGGTTTTAAAATTGATACTATAACTAGTAAAATGAATGGGATTGAAAATATTCCAGAAGATCATTTTTATGTATACAATGAATTTTTTGATCAGTATATTGACGCATTTGTAACAAAATCAGATGCTAGTCCTCCTGAATTAATTAAAGCTGTTGCTATTGGAGAAATGGCTAAAATTTCTGATTTAAATAAAGTTATGACAAATTTATATAAAAAAATTGCTCAAAAATTAAATCAAAGTACTGCTTTACCTCGTCCTGATAAAACAAAAGTTCAACAAATTCTCGATCAAACACATGGATCTTTTTATGAATTTTATCAATTACTACAACAAAATATTACTCCCCAACCTCTTGTTAACACACCTCCAGTAGAAATACTAAATAAAGTAGGTGGTGGTGTTGATTTATCAAAATTCAGTAACCAACCAAGATTATATCCTTATTTAATTGAACTTGATCAATGTAGAGAAAAAATTAAAGAATTTTTAACAAATATTGATGTTTATAAACAACTAACTAAAATGTATGAATCTGGTGATCTCAAAACAAATCAAAATATGGAAGGATTGTTAAATTTATATAATCAAGTTCAACAATCAATTCAAGTTGGTATTAATGGGTATATCAAAATTATCCCAATGATTTTCTTTACAATTGAATTTCCTCCAATTAGATATGCTGATTCTAAATGTAAATACACTTTGGTTTATGATGAAAATAAAGAAAAAGTTGTATATTCAGGTAATGTTATTACAGAATGCCCTCCAGATCAAAAATTACCAGAAGGAAAAACTGAAATGCAAGTTAATGCACATGCTGGATTTTTTAAATCAAATAGCAAAAATGGAACTCAATTCTTACTTGAGGACAGTGTAATTGGTCTTGAAAAACTTGTTGACTTGGAAAGTAGCGTTGATAAACCTATTAACCAAACTATCAACATGATGTTTGCTCTTGGTGCATCAGGAACAGGTAAAACAACTAGATATTTTGGTGTTAGTGGACCTGGAGTTGATAAAACTGATAACACTGGTATTGTTCCAAGAATCATTCAAAAATCTTATGCAAAGAAAACTGATGAAGATACAACTTTTAAAGTAGAAATTGCTTACTTTGTTTCTTATGGACAAAAAGATGATACAAATCTAACTGATTCCACATTTAAAGAATTTGTTATTTTCTTTGATATCAACAAAGTTTTTACCCAAACAGGAACTAAAACTAATTCTGCTGATTTCTATAATATTTATCAAATGGCTACAAATCCAGATAGTGCTTTAACTTACACAGAATTTTACACAAAACTTGTAAATAAAAAATTAATTAAAACACCTTATTCAAATGTTGCAGATTACATTGAGAATGGTACTACAATTGGAACTCCTGTAACTCCTTCTCCATTTGATAAATCTTTTAGAGAAATATTAAAGACAGAAAATATATGGACTGCTATTGGAGATGATGATGGTCAAATTAAAGAAAAAGAATTAACAGATTTGTTCGAAAAATTAATTGATCAACAAAAGGTGTTGGGAACCGTTTTACCAACTAGAAATAATATTGAAAGTTCAAGAGGTCATACTTGTGTATTAATCAAAATTACTGAAAATGGTATGGAAAAATATTTCCCATTGTTTGATATGGCAGGAACAGAAAATACTACAAACATGAATCAATTCTTAACTTCAGATAGAAATTCAAAGAGAATGGGTAAACTCATTAAAGAAATCAATAAAATTACTCAAGAATATAAATTAACCCACACAGTTCAAGAAAAAGAATTAGCTTTTGCATCTCTTATGGAATTACTTGAAGATCCTGATGTTGTCTCTTATGTGAAAGGTGATGACATGACTGGTGGTAAAGCTGGAAAAAATATCAAAGAGCTTAAATCTGATTGGTTAAATAATACAAACCAAGTTGCTGAAGAATATATTATGTTTTTAAACAAAATTGTTAAAGAAGGCTTTTATATCAACCACACCATCGGAATGTTAATTTTTGCTGCAATGTGTGTTGGTAAATCAATCCAAACTACAAAAACTGGTGAAACAGACTACTTTGACTCTGAAATTGGTCCAATGGTATTTGGCGAAATGAGCGAATTTACTTGTATAACACCTTCTCCTGAACCTTGTGATAAAACCAGAATTTTATTACCAAGCTTGACATATGATTCGATATTATCAAATAGTTGTATCTGGACACAAATATTATTCAGTTTCTTATATTGGAACAATGAAACTAAACAAAGTTCTTCAGATCTAGTAGAAAATATCATTAAAGGTGTTCCATCTGTAAATGGTATTCCTATTTCCCAATCTTATTTATGTGATTGTCTTGAAAATCCTTTTGACTCTGGACTTAATGTTGGTCAAGCAATTGGTCTGAGTAAAAATGCTTCTGGGGTTCAACAATCTGTCCAATTGATAATTCAAAAAATTAATGATCTAACACCAGTGGTTAAAACAATTAAAGAAACAATTGGAGGTATAAGAAAAAATCAAGCTGGTGATAACATTGAATTAGATTATAGTGGTAGTGTTGGTAGTAAAGCTGAATTAGAAGCTGAAAAAGCTAGATTAGAATTAGAAATTGGAAATAAAAATAAAGAACTAGCTGAATGGGTTGTTAAAATTAATAATCCAAATTTAAAATATGTAAATCCAAGAGCCAAAACAGGACTTACTTTATCGTCTCAAGATAAAGAAAAAAATAATGCTGACACACAAATATCTTTTAACCTTGGTAATGAAATAGTAACTTTTGTTTGTCAAAATAAATTAGCTAATTGTTCAGGCAATAAAAAGTTTCAAATCACAAATGCAATAGTAAATGATACTAGCAAATTTACAACATTTAAAGATACTTTGGATAAAATATTTAAAGGTGATGAATGCTCTTTTAATAAAAAATTTATTAAACCCCTTGAAAAAGAACTTGATAAAGTCAATAAATCTTTAAAAAAATTCGAGCAACAAGAAGCTGTTAACAAACAAGTTCAAGAAGCAAATCAAGCCATTCAATCATCAGGTGGTGCTATAACTTTGATGGGATTATTAGACACACTAAGCAAATCAATTAAATACGATGGAGGAGTTTTATATTTGGTCGAAATTGCAGAAGGTGGTTCAGAGTCTAAGATTAATCTTGTTGAACTATTTGATAAAGTTCAAAAAATAGATCCAAGTGTTGAATGTAATGAATCAAGTATTGCTCAAAATCAAATGCAAAGAATTAAAGATGGTATATTGTCAGCAACCAAGATGACTTTGATGCACCTTGTAACTGGTCAGGGAACTAAATTAAATATGGTAAAGGAAACATTTGGTTTAACCCAAACTTTATGGGATGCTACAAATATTGATGTGTCTGGTGGTAAACAAACTAGAGTTGAACCAGTTGTCGTAGAAGAATCAGCAGAAGCTTAATTGTGATAATACTATGTTTGTATTAAATTTATAAACTTATAAAAATTTTTAGTTTTAAGAATTGAATAATTGTTAAAACTTAATTTCAAAAACTCAAAGGTTTTTTAACCTTATTGTTCCAATTTGAATCTGGAACCCTTGTATGTATTGATTCCGAAAACAAAGACTCTGTTGGATTAAAAGTATTGTACAATTTGGTAAAATCTTCTTGACGACTTGATACAAATGATTCTAAATCTTCATCATCTGTTTGAATCATATATTTAAACATCTTGGAATCAATATCAAGTTCAATTCCAAGCATATTCTTAAATTCTTTTTTAAATCCAATAGCATAATTACTCAAGATATGATTTTCTCTAGTTGGTTCTGTTACAAACTCACTTACGTTTTGACAACAAGCTTGATAATTTGGACTTGGAATTTCAATTGAAAGACCAATGGCTTGAACATTTGATTTAATTGATTTAATTTTATCAATTATCCTATCTATTTTGGATTCAAATTTTGAATTTGAATTAAAATTAATTAGTGATCCAAAGTCATCTAAATTAGTTTGTCCAGACAAATCCTTACTAAGAGACTCTTCACTTTCGTCTAGAATATTATATCTATTATGATACTTTACTTTAGAATTCGGCATTAAAACTTGTCCAGGAACACAAATATCTCCTTCTTTGAAAAATTCATCAGTAGTATAACCAGCTAAATCGTCATCAGTATTTTCTGATATGGTTTCATACATTTCTTGATATTCATTTGTTTTGTTCTTAATTTTCTGTTGGTGCTTTTCATAATCAATTGGAAAGTGCTTTTGAGCAAAATCTTTATAAGGTTGATTATCGATTACAAACGCCTTATAACGTTTCAATCTAGTATAATTAATTTCCAGTCCAATATACTGATAAATTTCTGGATGAATATTCATAAAGTCTGCAAGATTGTTAACTGGCCATCTTGGAATTGTTTTACTTCCAATATATACTTTTCCATGATGAGAAATATGACTTGACCAGTCCTTCTCAGATTCATAATCAATATTTTGAATTTTTGCTAATTTAAGTTTTTCTAGTAATCCTCTGTGAATATTAGCTGCTGAAATCCATTCTTTCTTTTCAAAAAATTCATCTCCTTGGGTGATTGTGTCTAGTAGTTCTTGTTTATTTAATTCAATACATTTTGTCTTTGGATAAAACAGTTCAATATTATTAACAATATTTCTAATATTTTGACTTAGACTTGCTCTATTTCCCATAATTTCAAAATTTGTTTTAGGACTATTAACATCAATTGGTTGTTCTTTCTTGCGTTCTGGACGTCTTAATTTTAAATTTTGAATTGTAGATGGAGAATGTCCTCTTACCCAAGGAGAATTATTATTGGAATTATAGGAATTATATGAATTAGGTGATTTAAAACCATTACTTTTAAATGATGCATTAGATGTCAAGGAAGTTGTTGAATTAGGTTCCGATTTAATTTGACTTTTCGGACTTAAAATTTCCAACAGTAAATCCCTTGAAGTTTTCTCATGTTTTGCTTCTTGTTTTTCAAGTTCTTTAATCGGAATAACAGAATTAACCAAACTAATTGGATGAGTTATACCTGGAATTGGTAAACCCGGAGGATACTTTGGAATTTCACGTTTTGTCTCTGAAATCCCTTGACTATATATTTTCTGATTATCCTGTAATAGACCTGATCCTAAACTTTGAATTGGTTCTTGAGTATTTTGAGGATATCCTTGTGTTGATGAATACGCTTGTGTGTTAGGGTGAGGATATCCAGGAGGATATGGTTGTGTATATCCAGGAGGATATGGTTGTGTATATCCAGGAGGATATGGTTGTGTATATCCAGGAGGGTATGACTGTGTGTATCCAGGAGGGTATGGCTGTGTATATCCTTGAGGATATGTATACCCTGGAGGATATGGCTGTGAATACCCTGGAGCATAAGGTTGGGAGTATCCTTGAGGATAAGGTTGAGAATACCCTGGAGCATAAGGTTGTGAATACCCTGGAGGGTAAGGTTGAGAATATCCTGGAGCATAATTAGTAGGATATGTTGTAGTAGGAGTTTGATTAGGATATCCTGGGAAAGAGTAACCTTGAGAATAAACTTGAGGGTTGTATCCTGGTGGTCCCTGAGCGCCATATTGATATGGATAAGTAGGTGTAACAGGGACACTTGTCCCCATACTTGGATCCATTTGAGATTGTGTACTCATTTTATTAATTGATAAATTGATCTTATATACAAAGATATTTCAATTTTTTATAAAAAATTGATTATTTAAATCCAATATCAAGATTAAAACAAGAGTATTACACAAATATATTACTAATAAAATGTTTTCTTACCTTGAAAGCAAGATTGTTTATTTGCATAATTTATTGGTAGCGGAGCCTGTTGTCACAGAATCATTTTTGAATTCAAATATTAAAAAGTCAATTTCAGAAGCTACTACTGAGAATTATTTAAAATCTCTTTACTCTTCTGGATTCTATCTTATATACAATACAATTGGACTGTTATTCAATTTAAAAAATAAGTTGCATTTATCAAATAAAAAATATATCAAAAATATTATTGATTACAATCAAATTGAACCAATTGAAAAAGAACTAATGTTTTCAAGAAACTTTCTTGAAAACACAAAAATTGTTAAAAAAAATCAATTTATGAAAGAAATTATCGAAAAGACAGAAAAAATTACTGAAAAAGATCTTGATGGATATCATGATTTAACAAGATATGTAAGTGGATTTTGTTGGTTTAATGCTAAATTGTCACATAGATTTAAAATTACAGAAGATGAAGAAAAAGTTATCAATTCAATAAATTCACTTGTTGATCGTGTTGAACCTCTTAGTTATCCAATTACACTTTTTCATGGATTTGAATATTATACTTCATATGGGAATTATGAAGTAGGTTCAATAGTTAATTTAAAAGGATTTGTATCTAAAACTTTATCATTTAACATTGCGTATCAATTTGCATTTTCTCAAAATCAATTTAATCCGAAAATTTTAGTAATAAATTATCCACCAGGAAGTAAACATATTCATCATGATATAAGACCTTTTAGTAATGAATTTGAATATATTACTAAAACTGATGAAAAATTTATTGTTAAAAAAATTATTTCGTATTATGATATTCAATTTCCTACTTTGACTCCAACTTTTATAACTTTTTATATTTGTGAACCTGTTTAATTTAGAATAAAATTTTTATATAAATTTTCCATGTGTTCAAATACAATTTTCCATGTGTTCAAATACAATTTTCCATATATTGAATTGCTTGACGAACAAAATTATTTGCATCATTGATTTCATATCCACCAGAAATGAGTGCAGTAGTATGAATAAAACGGGCAATTTTAATAATTTCAGGATCTGAAATTGACACATTTTCAACACAAAGTTTTGTATAAAGATGCTTAATTACCGAGTTAGATGGACTAACAAGTAAATTCTTACGATCAAACATAGGTTGATACTGTTCCTTGCGCTTTGACATTGCATTATTACAAAGTAGCTTTTCAAGTTGAGCCGATAAATGAACACGACTTACTACAATTGCAGGAACTGAATTAAATTTGTCATTTGGTTTAACCTCGAAAAAATTAATTCCAATTTCTTTGTAAAGTTCAATTAGCTTAGAACATAGCACATCCGCTTGAGTCTTTTCCAGATCATTTTCTTCAGGACTGATAAGTAAATCGTCTCTTGATACATCAACAAATACTTTGGTATCAATATCAGTTAAATCTGGTTTTTCGAATCTTTGGTACCCATCATCATGAATTCCGGTAATTTCTCCATTTTTGTATTCTGTCAAAAATGCCTTTAGATATTCATCAATTGGTTCAGTAAAATATAGTACTTCATATCCAATTTTCTTAAGTCTATCTAGAAAAGGGGATGTTTCTAGAACCTCTTTTTTATCTCCAGCAATATAATAGATTGCTTTTTGCTTTGAACCCATTGACTTTACATAGTCATCAAATCCAATAAATCTTCCATGAGAAGTATGAAATCTCAAAAGCTTTAGCATCTTTTTACCATTACGATTACCCTCCATACGATCAGAATGTTCTCGAGTTTCACGACTAAATTCTTCATGAATACCATTCTTTAGACTTTGGGCAAAATGTTGATAAAATTGGGTAAATTTTGCTTCATCATTTACAAGTTCGAACATCATATCAATAGTTTTACGAACTAATTGGTTGTAAATTTTACGAAGTGTAGGTGAATCTTGAACTGTTTGACGACTTACATTAAGTGTGATATCAGAAGTATCAATAACTCCCTTGATAAATTCCATCCACTTTGGGTACAGATTCTTATGATCAGCAGTAATTAGTACATTTTTGGTATAAAGTTTTAGACTTTGACCACGATTGGATTCTTCAAACAAATTAAAAGGAGCTTTTGCAGGAATATAAAGAAGTGCCTTAAAATCAACTGAACCTTCTACACTAAAATGTTTGTAATGAAGAGGAGGATCTGTAATATGTTGTTCTTTATTATTTCCAAAATTCAGATAAAAATCAACATATTGTTCATGAGTAATAGAATCTTTTGATCGATTCCAAATTGGAACAAAATTTACTTTAGTCCATTCACGACCTTCGCCGTCAGATTTTCCTTTGTAAAAATAAATTGGATGTTCAATATATGAAGAATGAGTTTGAATAATTTGTAAAAGTTTATCCTCATTAAGATATTCTTCTTTACATTCGTCGCTGATATTTAAAATAATTTTAGTTCCACGTATAAAATCAGGATCAAAATTATACAGTTGAGTAATTGTATAATTTGTTCTATTTGAAGTTTTCCATTCGTAAACAGTATTGGTTCCAACAGATCTAGTAATTACAGTAATCGAATCAGAAACCAAATATGCTGAATAAAATCCAACACCAAATTGACCAATAAGCTCGTTCTTTCCTTGTTGAAGTGCTTGAACAAATTGTTTGGTTCCCGAAGTAGCAATTGAACCAAGTTTAGTAATTAAATCTTCCTTAGTAATTCCACATCCAGTATCTTCAATCATAATTTGACCAAGTTCTTTATTGTAACTTACTCTAATTTCAAATTTGGGATTTAGTGAAATAAGTGATGGATTTTTCTGTGCAATAACTTTTAGTTTATTAATTGCATCTGATGCATTAGAAATTAGTTCACGAAGAAATATATCCTTAGAAGAATATAAACTTTCTATCATAATACGCATGACACTTTCAGTATCTGATGTATAAGTATAAGTTTCAGGCGCAAGTTGTGCTTCCATTTTTGATATTTAATAATTAAAAATAATAAGTGGATTTAATATTATATTTTCTACAAATAAATTTTTCAATTTTTTTTAATAGAAAAATTTAGAAAAAATTAAAAATACGCTTTAATTGGTTATTTACTTTACACTTTGATTTATTATGTGGGGATAAAAATGAACCTATACAGTCACATGGTTTGTCATTATTATTAAATTGTAAAGTTATGTTTTCATCATTAGTTTTTAATATTTCAAACTTTGGATTAATCGAACCTATTTTTTTATTGCTTTCATCATTTGTTGTAAGTATTTCTAACTTTGAGATATTCGACTCAATTGTTTTGTTAATTTTATCATTTTCATTAAGTATAGAATTATTATCAGTTAAATTATGAATATTTTCTAGTTCTGTTTTTGTATAAGTATTAGTTTGAGTATCTTTTTCTAGATTAGTGTCTGATTTTGTATTTTTATTATATTCTTTTTTAGGCTTAGATTTACAATAAAATCTTATATGATAATTTTTACCATTTAAAGAACTAAATGGTTTTGTACAAAATTCACAAGGATAAACTTGAACTTCATTAAAGTTTTTTTCTTCTTTGGATTTTAATTCTGATTTTATATTTGTATCTGTATCTGTATCTGATTTAATATTTGTGAAAGAATCTGATTTAATATTTGTGAAAGAATCTGATTTAATATTTGTGAAAGAATCTGATTTAATATTTGTGAAAGAATCTGATTTAGCTTTAGATTTAACAAATTTATTTGATTTTGGTTTTTCATCAGATTTTTTAAGATTAATTGGTTTCCCATCTATTGTTGTTTTTGAAAAACATTTTTCAATTGAATGACCATATCTTCCACATTTATCACATTTATCACATTTTATTTTATCATTTGAATTTTCTTGTTTAATTTCTTTAGATTCAGTAAAGTCTTTTTCAACCATGTTTGTAAATATTAGATCTAACATTTTATCATATTCTTCAGTACAGTTTTTAGCAAAATGTCCTGTTTTCCCACAAATATAACATTTATCGCTAGAAAAGTCAATCATTTTTTTTATGGTGATAACATCAGTTTTAGAAAGTGTAATATTACAAAAAGTTCCTCCTCTGACATTTTGTATACCCTTTTCTTTCATATATTTAAGAGTATATTTGTCTTCATCTAATTCATCACAGTTTGGAATAATTTCAATTATGTCAATTGGTTTAAATTTTTTAGTCCAAGCTGAACCATTTAGATCAAAATGTCCACCCACTCGATTAATTGGACTAATGGTTTTTCCAACATAATATTTGTTAAATTCTAATTTAAGTACATATATATAAACCATTGTAAAAATTTAATTTATATTTTATATAATATTCAAGTATTTATTTAATTTTTTAATTTGCCTTATAAACTATATGATTATATTTTCTTTTTTTAATAATATTAAGTTTATCTTGTAAATTAGTAATTTTTGTTTGAATCATTGCAGAAAAATTAACCATAATAATAAATAATATTGCACCACTAGTAACTTCGCGAACACTTTCATAATCAAAACCAAATATACCATCAAACGGAAATGGTATTAATTGTATTAAATTCCTACCAATAAATGCAATTACTGCTAATATTCCAAACATAATACTTAATTCAAAAATTAATACAAAAATAGAATCACTATTATCATTTTCAGAATTTACAAAAATATCATGATATCCATATTCATCCAATAAATAAGTTATATATACACCAAATATTACATATAGCACAGTTATATACATTATTGCTAATACTCTAATTCCAATTAATTTTATATCATCACTTAATTTCATTTGAATATATAATTATTATATACAAAAAATTTTTAACAAAAATAATTTATAGGTCCATCACAGATACCTTAGACGAATCATATACAAGCAACTTGGAACCATCAGGTGAAATCTCTACACCATCACAATGACAGAAATCTCCATACAGAGTCCTGACAAACTCCATATCCTTAGTATATACATACACCAAATCGTCATTGCATGCAAGATAGATATGAGAATGAGAAACTGCAATAGACTGGACCCAAGATTTACACATGGTCCTAGTCTGGATGATAATTGCACCAGTCTCAAGATTGTACATGGTCAGAACTGGAGTTGAGTTACGTTCATTACCTACACAAGTGTAAAAGCAATTGGACTGCTCATCAATTCCGATAGCCCGAACCCAACAGTCAACCCGATCCTCCATCAACTTGTTACCTGAATGGTCAAACAGATAGACAACACCATCCCATGTTCCAACAATCACTCGATCAAAACTGACCTTGATGGTTTGAACTGAAACATTGTCTCTCAGAGTCAGGTTAAAAATATTTACAATATTACCTGAAATATCAAGCTTATAAACATAATGGGCACCTCCCACATATAGGAAATTCCCATCTAGAGACCAACACACAGCATTAACTGACTTGTTTGTATAACCTGTTAGATCAGTCTTGAACTTAGGATCATGAGTCAAATGGTCAAACTTGAAAATCTTTGTAAAGCCAGATGATGCCCTGAGACTAATATCATAAACTAGCATGTCACCAGAAGAGATTCCGATTGAAATCTTGGAACCATCGGGACTAATAGCCAAACAATTGATACCCTTGGTACGAAACTGACCAACTGGATAATCTGAACTGAGGTCAAGACAGTAGGATAACATATCCCCATTCTTTGCATAGAAATTGATTACATTAGAATGGCCTACAGTAACAATTGACCCATCTGGAATAAACTGAACATCTTGATGATAAGCACGATAGTTCGTGATAACATTTACTAGTCTAGGAACCCGAGTAGTCTTAACAGGAACCGTATCCATATTAATAGCAATATTCTGAGTAGCAAGCATTTTTCCTGTGAAGGAGATTATTTTTTTATATTAGGGAGTAACATCAAATTGTTTGTCTTTTCAATTTTTTAGTTAGAAAAAAATTTATTCTAATTAAGGATATAAATAAATAATTAGAATATATCAAATAAAAGCTTTATGAATTTTGATTCTGCAATAATATTAAGGATAGCATATTTTTTACCAGAAAATGATCTAATAAATCTAAGCTATACAAATTTAAATTTTAATTCAGAAATTAAACAACTTTGTAAAGAACGTATTTTTAATTTTCAAGTATCAAAACTTCCAATAATACAGTCACACATACATTGGATGGCAAATACCAGTTCTAAACCATTGCGTTATCATTGGAATAAAACCAATTTTACTCCAGAAGAAAAAGCAAAAATAAATATACACTTGTTGGACAATTTATCAGAATATCAATTTGCTAAATATGATATACAAGCTGTTATATTTACATTACATGATAATGGACTCATGTGTCAACTACCATCACACTCACACATAATTAGAGAATATGAAAAAACATCTGGTAAAAACGAATACACTTTTTTACGAAATTTTTATATAAACTCAATTTGGAATGATGAAGACTCTGATTCAGTATTTGAATATAGTAAAATAAGTGTAAGTGTTTATGATAATTGTTTTATTGTTGACAATTTTCCACAAATTAAAGAAGTTGTTCAAATTATGGAGCAATTTTATTTAGATCGTGAAGGAAAGTTGTTGAAAAAAAACTTTGAATTTAGTGGTAATACATATTATAATATTCATACATACTATGATCCAACACCAATTTCTGACACTGATGACTCTTAATCTATAAAATGAATGTTGTGTTAATATAAAAATCAATGTGTAAATCTAAATCTACAATATGGACATTTAAATTCATTTGGCTTTGAGAGTAAAAACCAACACCCAATTTCTTTATTACAACAATCTAAAACTACTGAATCAACTAATTTTTCCAAAGTAATAGGACATTCGAAATTTTTATAAGGGTATTTTTTATATTGAAAATTATTTTTATTTAAAGTTTCAATAAAATTTTTCATATGTTTTTGGTATTCTATTATATCTAAAAATTTGAGCTTTACAATTAAACTTTTATATCTGGTAAAATTTTTTTCTATTTTGCTACGATTAAGTTGATTTATTATAGCAGGAACAAAGTTTAATTCAATCAATTTGTTTTCCAACTCTATAACTTTATTAATATTTTTTTTTTTTAAATAGTAATTTGTTAAAATAATACCTGTTTTTATACATTTATATTTATCAAATATTTTTTCAAGATAAAATATTTGGTAGCTAATATTTCCAAGTTTTGAATGAATTGCATATATTTTATGATATATATCATGTGCTTGATTATCTGAAATAAAATTGTTGTTTATGCATTTTTCTATAAATGTAATTGCTTCTGATAATTTATCAAAATTTAAATAATTTTCTAAAATAAATTTATTTAGTATAATTTGTCCATATATTAATGAACATTTTAAACAATTTTGATTTGCTCCTTGATATAATATTTCTAAAAACTTTTCTGGATCTCTATCTTTATAAATATGTGCACTGTAAAAATAGTATAGTAATGATTTTATTTTTTTAAGATAATCAACTGACAAGATATAATTTGGATTTTCACACTCTTTTTTAATATGTAAATAATATTTACAGGTTAAATCATACAAGAAGATAAATCCTGAATTTAAAATATTTTCATATTTTAATGTCATACAAATAATTGAAGCAAATTTTTCATAATCTTTTGAAATATAATAACACAAAGCTAAATGCATATATGAATTGATTATTCCATTTTTTTTGGAAATTTCTAAATATTTTATAGCCTTTTCTTTATCATTTGGGTCATTTGTTTTATTATAAATACATGCAAACAATCTTCCCAAATAATAATAATATACTATGTTATTTTTTTTTATAGCATCAGGTAAAAGTATTAATTCCAATGCACTTTTATTTAAAATAAGTTCATCGTCACTAATTGAATGTATTTTTTTTAAAAATTCATCTACTAATTTTCTTGTTATATATTTATGATAATCTTTAACATAATAATATAAGTCTAATGATTTGTTAATATTTTCAGTATTTAAAATATGTGTTTTATAAATACATATTCCTTCATAAATTATTTGAGTTGTTTCAAAATTTTTTTCATTTATATTGTCTTCTAATCTAATTTTTTTGTTTGATTCGTCTAAATCATCTACAAACTTTCTTTTAAGTAAAGAGTCTAATTTGTTTACATTCATATTGTTTAAGTATTTAATTTAGTAAATGTTTATCAATATTAAATAAATAAATTTTCAATTTTTTAGAATATATAGTATACTATAACAAATTTATTATAATCTTTATAAAAAGTTATAATAGATAAAAATTTATAAATAAAATATTTTATTTATTATTCTAAATTTATTCTCAAATTTCCTAAAACTTCTAATCTTTCTATGGGAAAACTTTTTGTTATTATATTTTTTTTAAATATTTTATTAAATAAACTATTAGTTGAATCAATTTTACCTTCAACACGACATTTTAAAACTTTGACAATATTTTTTTCATAAGTACTCAATGTGTATCTATTTTTTATAGACGGTATATTATTTTGAGGAATTATTCCTTCTGTAAATTTTTTTATTTTTTCTATATAAGTTTGCTTGTTCTTAATTTCATATAGATCAAATAAATTGCTATATATTTGCCAATATTCATTTGAAATTTCGTAATTGGGTACTCTATTTATATATTCTTTTTGAATAAAATGATCTAAAAATATTTCACACTCATCACAAGAAATATAACCATGGAAATTTAAACTTAAAAGTTTTTTTGTTAAATTATCTGCATATATTGTAGTTCTTGGATGTTCTATTGCTTCAAAATCTGAACATCTCCAATGTCTAGGACCTTGTATCACATGTGAACCACTCCACTCGCTTGTTTCTGTGTATCCTTTTAAAACTTCATTATCTTTTTTATTTAGTTCTACAAAATATCTTGTGTTTTCTTTTTTATTTTGAAAAATATCTTTATAAATAGGTGGAACATATAATAAAGGAAATTCTTCTTTTACACTATATTCTAATATAAGACCAAATTTTGGACCACCAGCAGGTCCAGATTCTGATGTGTTAAATGTATACCATCCTCCCCCATACTCTTCTTGTCCAATTAAATTTTTTAACCAGAAAAATATATTTTCTTTATTATCATTTATAAAATCATCTGTAAAATATAAAACTTGTGATTCAAAATCTCCATTATATTTGCCTATTTTTTCATTAAAATTTTTAATTATAAGAGTATTAAATTTATTAAATAAATTAGTCGCATGATAACATTTATCAGTTGTTTTAACCATAACATATAAAAATTCTCTTAAATATTCTTGTTGTTCCTTATTTTCTTCATTGTAATCACATAATTTTTCTAAATTACTCATACTCATTGCATTTCCTTTAATAAAAATATGTTTAACAGAAAAATCACAATTAATAATTTTATTTTGCATATGTTTTTCTTGACAATTATATATATCAAAAATATAATAATCAACTTGATTTCCAAATAAATCTTTTATCAAAGAAATATTGATTTTTTTTAATTCTTCAAATTTAGCTCCAGTTTGTAAGCTTAAAATCTTTAATATTTTATCATATCTTTCAACTAGATAGTTTATTATAAGTTGAATATTGTCTGAAAACCACTCAGTATTATTTTTAAATAATAAAGAATCATAGATTTTTATAATTTTATCAACGTTTGATAATTCCATTTCAATTGATTGGAAATATCTTTTTAATTTATTATTATTAAATATTTTAAAAATTTTATCAACGTTTGATAAATTCATTCCAATTGATTTGAAATATTCTTTCAATTCTGGATTTCTAAATATCTCAACAATTTTATCAAAGTTTGATAAATCCATTTCAATTGATTGAAAATATGCTTTCAATTCTGGATTTTTAAATATATCAACAATTTTATTAAAATTCGATAAATCCATTTCAATTGATTGAAAATATTCTTTTAGTTCCGGATTTGTTGCTAACACTTTATATTTTATTGGATCAAATTTATCATATTCTACTCCTAATATAAAATTTATCATATCTTGATTAAATTCAGTAATATTTTTAAAAATACTTCCATCTATACCACCACTACGAGACAAACTTTTAAAAAAATTAGATTGAATAATAGTATTTATTTTTTCATTTATATCAGAACCTGTTAATTTATCAAAATCTAAGTTTAATAACATTTGTCTCTGACCAGAACTTAAATTTGTATTATGTTCAAAATAAGTCACTATTTCTGGTTTAATAGTTGTTTTTGCTAAATCTTCACAATAACCAAAGTTTTGACTGTCTTCAAATATATTTACAATTGGATTTTTAATTTCTGTTTTAATTTTGTTTAAAAAATTTGTAGTTAGATTATTAAGAGCATTTATTTCTTCAACAATTGAACTAATAAAACTATTTACTGTATTTTTAAATTCTAATTTTACACAATAAGAATTTAAAATAAATTTGCCTTGAATTCTTTTAGTATTAGAATTTATACTATTTGCTAAAGATTCTGCAGTAGAAATAGTAAATTCTATATTTTTAAATAATAATAGCAACACATACAAATATTTTAATTCTGCAAAACTTTGTTTTATATTTTCACTATTCACCAAAGAAATTATCTTGTTTAAAAATATAGTATATATCTTAATTAAAAATATAAATTTAGAATATGTCAAGCTATCTAACTTATTTAAATCTAAATTTATAAAATAATTTTGAATAAAATCGTCATTTATGTCAGTAATCATTCCATTATATAAATCAATTGATCTATTAAATAAAGGAATTAATTGTTCTAATTCAGTTGGTATAGTTAATCTATCCTTATTAAATATAGAATTTAAAAATTTAGAAATATTTGATTTTAATAAATCTTTAAAACCTACATCATCAATTGAATTGATCTTTGTAATATCTAAGTGATTATCAATAAAAATATCATAACCCATATATTTGGTAATATCTGCGTCAGGTATTGGATAACGTATACTTTTTGGTTTAATAAATTCTGGTATAAATCTATCAGTTCCTATTAAACCCAAAACTAGACTATCAATAATTTCCTGTCCTCCACGCTGTATGTGTTTATTTTTTAATTCAAGATATTTCTGTTTGTATTTTAAATATTTTTCGTAATATTTCATATATATATATCTATTATATAAATTATTAGTTAAAAAAATATTTTATATTGTTTTTATACATGAATTCAAAATCATCTTTACCAATTTGATATCCAAATCGAGTTAAATGTTGAAAATTATCAGCATTTTTAGTTATCATACTATAAACATATGAATTAAATCGATTATCACGAATAGTTGTCAGAATATGTCCCAAAAGATCCTTTCCAGAATTATCTACTCCATTTCCCCAAATATTGTCTCTACTTTTATAAATTAATCTTGAGTATTTAGTTTGTTTAAGCTTATTGAATAAATCTGAATTTTGATCAAACTTTTCAAAATTACCAGTATAAGAAACATCATAACGTTTATTAGTCCAAATATTTTCATCATAATTTTTTATTTGTCTTCCCAAAAAATGCATTTTATCTGGGTTAGATTCCTTCATAACCAGATCCATAACTTCGCTATCATTAAATGTTCGCGCTTTTTCATAAATCAAATATTGCTCTACACAATTAAATTTCTTGTTATCTATTATGAAATCACACTTATATGAATGTGATAACCATGAGTTTTCATAGTCATTAAAGTATAATTCATCTAGATATTTAACATCATCAATTTTAATAGTTTCCATTTTATGTATTATTGATCAGTCTTATAAGATCCCATATGGTTGAATATTTCAATTTTTTAACAAGGTTTTGGATAAGAATCACAAGTTGATTTATGATTTTGGTATCCATACCATGCATTATAACCTTGTTGTTTCCATACAGTATATGCGCAATTTGCATTAGCTTGGCAATCAAATAAAGATGAACACGATGCACTACATCCATTATATTTAGATTTAGGATCTCCTGAACACCACCAATAACTATTGATTTGGAATTCTCCATAATCTGTTGAACCATCTATATTTTTGTTAGTTGCATCACAATTAAATCCTGATTCGTATTTTGCAATACAAACCATTGTACCTATTGATGATTCTAGAAATCCTGCTTTTCTTAAATAATTTGCAGTTGCACATTCTGATTGTGTATTAGTTTCTAATCCTAATTTAGAATCGGGATAAACATCAGGATTTAATTCATGTCCATTAAAGTCTACATAATCAAAAATATTTTCAATTGGATCATAATAATTAAATTGTAAATTTCTTTTATTTAATAATTTTTTTTCATTGGTTCCTCTTAAATTACCTAACCTATTATTATGTTCTGGACGTGGTCTAGGAAAATGTTCTAATCTTCCTATTTCAATTGGAACATTAGGTTCAGGTTTTGCAATTAATTGTTCATTTATTATAATTTCACTTAAAATTAATTCATTAGAACCAATATCTCCTACTGATGCAATAGGATGAATTGGAGCTAACTTATTCGATTGACTTGGTTTATCATGTGGATTGGGTTTATTTTTTGGTGGAAATGATAATTTAGGTATATTAACAAAATCACCATCATCTTGAATTATAGGTTCTTCTGATTCAAAAAAGTCTTCAGGTAAAATCTCAATAGGATTAACTGAATTTGTAAGTGAATTTAAATTATCGTCTAAGTCAATATTTTTCTTTAGATCTGATTTAACGTTTAAGTGCTTAATTAAATTTTCTGTGTGTTTTTTGAATTCAGATGAAATTCTTGGATTGATCCAAAAATACCCGTTTACTAAATTAAAAAGTAACGCAATTAATAATAAAAAGATCTGATATAATCTCATTGTATATATTACTATCTATATAAATTTATATACTTAAATAAAAAATTCAATATTTTGATAAAGAAATATGTTACTACATTATTATTGTATATTTAGTCTAAGACAATTTGATAATTTTAATCTAATTTGATTTGTGACATCTAAATCAGATGTATCAAAATTAATAATATGATTAGAATCGATTACTTGTAAAATATAATCGCGATATGCTGCTTCAATCATAAAATCCCTATAGCAATTATCAGTTGAAACACCAAATCCTCCTTCTGAATCTACTCTTAGAGTAAAATTAGGTCCTAATCCTAATTGTTCAGTCTGATAGTCGCTCATCCACGCATTAACTAGTAATTGAACATCAATATTATAGCCTTGAATACTTCTGTATGTTGAATCATACTCAGAAATATAATTTCCACATTCTGAATATATATCCAAATAGTATTGCTTAAAATAATTAATTCTATTTACTATCATTTTAAATCTTTGATATTTATTAGTTCCTTTATAATAATGATTATACATATATAATAATTTCAATTTTTTTCTAAACAACTAAATTATATCTACAAGGGAAATAACCATTTGATGTGTAATGTATATAAGAACTTTTAGATTTTGTACATACTTCTCCTGTATGTAATTCAGCATACTCCCAAAAATAATCAGAATCAATCCATCCACCGAATAAAAGCACATGAGTTCCAGGTTTTAATATTGCATCACCTTTTTGAATTTCGCTTTTTGTAATTTTGGTGCAAATATCTTGCATATTTGATGTTGTATGTCCACCATTTGATGTAGAAGAAGTCCAACTGTATGATACATATCCTGAACAATCTTGTCTATATCCATCAGTATAAGAAGTTGTTGAATAAGGAACTTGCTCATCAATCCATTTTTGTGCACGAGTCATGATGGTGTCACGAGAAATTGAACTAGTTGAAAAATCATATTCTTCAGTTAATGTGGACTTTCTTGGTTCATGCCATTTTGGATAAGTTAAATAAGGTAGTAAACTCTTTGAATTAGAGTTAGAATAAGTACAGTTATGTTGATCTACTCTAAAATAATCAGTAAAACCAAATTCATCTAAACTTTTTCTTACCTCTTTATCATATTCTGTAAAAAAATGTTCTGGATTTCTTGCAAGTACAAACAAACTTTGAGCACGTCTATCAGTTACAACTGAATATTCATAATTTGGTTCTAAATCAACAACCCAATAATCTCCTTCTACAGGCACACCATCTAATCCAACTTTAAGTTGTCCAGGTTCAGAACTATCTGGAACATATGCATAACCTGAAATTTCAGAAACTTCACCATCTAAGTTAATTTGTCTATTGTAAACAGAAACTAATTCTTGGTTATCAGATAGTGAATAATCAGCAGTCATACATTTACCAATACTTTTAGTTACCACCCAATCAAATTTGTTCACATATATAGTATACCAATGACCTAAATATTTGTTAACATCGAGTTCTTGTACAGTATCAATTTGATTACCTCGAAGAAAAATACCAAAAACATTTGATATATACAAAGTAAAAGTTAATAAAATTAAATTAAATGTTTTCATTATATTTTTATACTTAGATAAAAAATTTATTATTCTAACTTTAGAATTTCATCTCGATTATTATAAAAATTAAAAAATATGATTTAAGTATATAAAAATAGATTATTACAGATTCGATTTTTTAGTTTTAGTCTTTTTTGAAGAATCAATAGAATCATTATTTGAAATTTTTTTATTTTTTGATTTGTTTTCAACTTCAGAGTCTGATTCTGAATCAGATACAATATTTATTTTAGATTTTGATTTTATATATTTACTTTTCTCATTAATTTTAGTATGTTTATCATTAACTTGTAATAGTTCCAAATCTGCTTCTAAATCAGATTCTTTAATTAAATTATTACTCGTTGTATCAGATGATTTTTTTGTAATTTTAAGATTAGATTTATTATTAGTAATAATTGGTTCTGTTTCTGAATTATTTTCTGTATCTGATTCATTTTCATCTAAATTATCAGACTCGTTAGGATCTTTAAGTGGTTCCATAAATTTATTAATTTCTATTTTATATTCTACTTTAGTTTTTTCAAGATCTTCCTTTAATTTATCAATCTCTTCGAACATTTGATCCAACTTATTTTTAGTAATTACTTTTTGTTTGAGAACCTTAAGATTAATATTTTTAATAACATCTTTTGATATTCTACTTATAGTGGAAGAATGTGATAATTTTTCAAACGAATCTAAGTTTGATTTTAACAAATAATACATATAATCATTAGAAGATACCTTTGAGTTTAAAACATATACTTCTCTATCCATGACAGAAAAGTTTTTATCAATATTAATTGCTAAATTACCAACAAATCCAAATATTATATATTTTTTATCATACATACATTTATCAACATATAAATTTTTATATTCACCATTTGTGTAGAATTTATATTTACCATTTTTCTTAGCTTCTTTTTGTTTAATATTAATTAGTTTGGGTAAATATTCAATACATGTTTCAAATTCATATTTATTCCAATCAACTCCTTCTTCGCCATTTTGAGTAAGTTCATTAATTCTATTACAAATTACTTTTTCTTTTTGTGGAATTGATTCAGTAATTTCTGATATTTTGTTTTGTAATATTGATAATTTATTTAATTGTGATTTTAGTTTATAAATATCTTTTGGAAATGGAATTATATATTCATCTAATTTTGCTTTATTAATATGACCTAGAGTTGAACCATTAAACATTTTGAATAAAAATTTTTTCCAATTATTTTTAATATAATTGTATATATATTTTGTTTTATCATCATTATCTGTATAACAAACAAAATTATCTGCAGAACACGAAAATTTATTATCAATAAAAAGAGAACCTCTACCTCCAGTTCCAAAAATTAAATTTAAATTTTCATCATCAATATCACATTCAATACAATACTTTATTTTATCTGATGAAGTGTAAAATCTATATTTACCATCTGGATTTTCAAATGATGCTTGTCTTTTAGATTTTGGTTTATATTTTATCAAGTCTTTTAATTTAGTTAATATAAATCCTTTTGAACAATAAGTATCATCTTGTAAGTAGTCTTTATAATTAAGACTATAATAATAATAATTCTTATCTCCAGATGCAAGCTTCTTTATTGTAGGTGCAGAAATTTTTTCATAAGAAGCAGTTGTCTTATAAATATTTTTAACCTTGATAATTTGGTCTTTATGTGCAGTAAGATACATACGAGGGGCTTTAATATTTATAATTTTTTTGGTATTTTCATCTAAAATATCTAAATCAACAATTTTAACTTCATAAGTATCTTCTTTATATTTTTCAACTTGAAACTCAGAAAATTTAATTTTTTCAGTTTGTCCATTGTTTTTGAATATGACAATAGAAGTTTTAGTTGTAGTATTTTCAAATTGATCTGGGGGTATTGAAATAATATGAGTAACATTATAGTTATCAATTAAACATTTTCTTACAGCAGAATATTTGTTGTCAAAAAGAACACCTTCTTTAAGAACACATAAACATACACCATCTTTATCTAATAAATCCATAACTAATATTAGCGAACACCCTTCTTTGTCGTTTGAACTTGGAGTATCTTTTAATTTAAAATCAGTATAAATATCTTTAAACTCTTTATTTTTTTCATATTTTTCCTTAATTTTTGAATCATAATCTATACAGAATTTTTGAATACGCCTACTACAAGTATCAAAATTTACTTGTTGGCTTTGAATCCTTACTTCTGCGTCTCTTAATTTAATTTTTAATTCATTAAATTGATCTTTAGCCCAGTCTTCAACCCAATCAAGAGTTTTTTTTTTAGTTTTTTTATCACATTTAGAATTAGATGATTTATCATCGTCATCATTTTCAATGTAATAACGTTTTTTAAGCTCATCCATTAATTTTTTTATTTCTTCGCTAATTTTATTTTTATCACCTCCAAATGGAGGATTTGTCAATACATAATTATATTTATTTCCAGAATTTGTTTTAATACAATGATTAAATCCAAATTCATATTTAAATGAATTTGTAATTATAAATTGTTCTTCCATTTTAGGAATAGAACCAGTGAGAGCAAATGTTTCTAATGCACAACTTTTAACAACAATATCCATCATATCGAAATGATTGATAGCAGTAATATTTTCTTTCCAGTTGATATTTTTATTATTTTTAATTAAATATTGAATATATGATAATGTCATACCACCTGAACCTCCAAAAGGATCAATCATGGTTTGTACTTTGCCAGTGGATGTTAATTCTGGTTTAATAATATCAAATGCTGAATTAATTATATGACGATCAGTAAAATAAGCACCTAATTCTTGATTGGTATTCTTATCTCTTCCGATAAAATATTCATAAGTTTTTCCTTTAATATCGACATCAAATTTATCATTAACTATATCATTTGAATTTTTAATATTAACTACTGGAATTTTATTGATTTCAAGAATAATTTTGATATAAAATTCTGGAGAGCAACTATTTGGTATTTTTGAAACAACAATTTTTTGTAAATCCTTATGTTGATTTAATTCATACAACAATCCTAAATCATCATCATCAGTATTAAATATAAAGTTTACTATTTTATTACCGATTATGAAATCATCTGTAAATTTTTTTTGTTCATCATTAATATAACTTACAAATTCAGAAAACTTTTTTCCTTTTAGACCTAGCTTTTCCCAACTTTGTTCAAGAATTTTTAAACTGTAAAAGAAATTAAAAATCTTTAATGCTTCAAATCCATAACCTGCTCCAGAATTACGAATCAAGTTATGAATTTGGTGTATATGTTCTCGCAATTCTTCTTTAGTTGAAATTACCATATTTTTAATGTATTATTATACTATTAAATTATGTTTTAAATAAATCAATTTTTATAACCAATTATTAAATTATTTTTTTTGAATCACCACCAGAAACTGTTACTTGTAAATCTAATTCTTTATTTAAAGTTGTAAAACCATGATATATTTCACTTGGAAATTTAGGTAAATGTTTATATTTATTAATTTTATCGTTATAATTTCTAGAATCTAGACCATATTTTTTACATTCAATAATCCATAATTCTTTAGATTCTGGATATATGCTTTTATCAATATTTAAAAAATCATACCATCCGTCCCATAGATATCTATAAGTTTCTTGTGGTTTAGTTTCTAAATCATTTTCCATTGCATATTTTATATACTCTTCAGGTGATTCAAAACCTTTTTTCCTAATTTCTTTTCTTAACATTTTAAATTTATAAATTTCTCTTGATTCTTCTGTTAATTTATCATCCAAAATTTTGTCAAACTTTTTTGATAAATCTTTCCATTCAATTTGGTTAGAATTAATTTCTATAGTTGTTTTATCTTTGTTTAATTTTACCTTTAATTTTTCATTTGTATGATCAAATTCTAACATATCCATTAATTCTAAATATTTTTCTTGTTTTGTATCATCTTCAGGATTACCAGCAACATTTCCAAGTGCTAAATAATATCCATAAATTTTTGCAACAACAAACTTAGCATATTCGTCACAACTATCAATAATTCCATCAATTATTACACCTCGTTTTTTATTAGGATCTTTTCTGTCTTTACGTAAAACTCTTCCAATCGATTGAATAAATGGGATAGGACTACGAGTTTTGCATCTGTCTAAGAATATACAACAATCTAATTTAGGAATATCAGAACCTTCTCTATGTTTGTGAGCGCAAAAAAGAATCGACTTTCCTTTTGATTTTTTAAATTTTTCATAATCTGTAAATCCATTAACATCTGCCTCAACTTTTGAATGATCTAAATATAATTCATAATCAGCCAAAAATTTATGTCCACGTTTTCTATCAAGTCTAACTTTATCCTGATGTTCTCTCTTTTTATTTTCAAATTGTTCTTTCCATGCTTCAACGAAATTAATTGTTCCACACCAAGCAATAATTTTTTGATTTGGTAATATTTCTATTGCATCGGATAGTATATTTAATACAGCTTCCACATGATAATCTTCAATATCATATCTATTAAGCATATTAAGACCTTCTTTCATTTCGATTGAATACCAATAAAATATTGGTTCTAAAATTAATTTTTTTTCACATGCGTAAATCATGTTATAATTTGTCAATAACTTTAATTCACCATCAGATCCATAAATTTCAAGTAATTTATTTTTATTTTTATAATTTGATTTTTTAGATCCAGTTGTTCTTATCGGAGTAGCACTAAATCCAACAACAGGAATTAAATTATTAATACAATGTTTTAAAAATTGATGACATAAATTAGAGGTTGAACTGTGACATTCATCATGCAAAACTAATCCGATATGCACATTAGTTAGTTCTCCATACATCTCTGGTCTAGTTAAATACGCTCTGTTAATTACTATTAAATTTGGTTTATCTGATTTTTTTTTAAGTATATCATCCCAATCATCTTTTTTAATTGTAACACGATTATGTACATGAATTTTATCCAAATCACATATGCCTATTTCTTTCCAGTGTTTTTTATTTATTTCATCAACAGAATCGTCTTCTTGAAAATTAAATAGATCTGCTAATATATTTACACGTTCAGTAAATAATATAATATTACCTGAATATTTTTTTGATTTGAAATTATTATCTTTCGCATAAATTTTATGATTATCAATAAAATATCCTATGTATTTTAGAATACAATAAGTTTTTCCACATCCGGTTGCTTGACAATGGATTCCAGTTTCAATACCATTTTTTTCAAGCACTATAAATGTTTCTAATTGATTTTCTTCCCATTTCCAATCCTTTATCTTAGTTTGATTTTCCATTTTGTATTGTAAAATTTCTTCAACTTTGACTTCTAATTCTTTTTCATCAATTAATTCTTCAGGTTCATCAGTTACATCGGGTTCAACAATGTTTTCATCCACTACTATAATATTTGCTTTAGTTTTTTTTACATTAATTAATTCAGTTTCGAGTTCTAAATTTTTCTTTTCAAGTTCTTTTAACTTTTCTGCAATTCTATTTTCTTCAATAATTTTTGCATTATAAGTACAAGTCAAATCAAACAACTTTATTAACGTATCAGTTTTTTCTTGAGAATCAAATTGATTATTTCCAATGGTGATTCTTATCAAATTAATTATTTCTTGAGAGGAAAGTTGTATTTGTTCAATTAATTTAATAAAATTTCTATCTTGTAACAACAAATTTACATAATCTATATTATCAAGAAAAAAATGAATTTCCTGTCCAATTATTTTAAGTGTAGGTATTAGAGCATTTTTAAGTAGCTCATTTTCTTTATATTGAACTATCAAATTAAGATTTTTAACATCTTGTTCCAAGACTTGAAATAAGCTATTTTGCATTTTTAAATAATTTTCTTAATAAATATATTATTAAAAAATTTAATCAACTTTTTATCCTAAATCACATACAAATTTTACGTTCTAAATATTTATACCAATGCCATGATAAATTTTTTTTCATAATTTCATTTGTCTCCACATTAATTTTTTTTCCAGCATATTCATAAATTGAACCTACAACTTCTTCATCATTACAAATTATATCAATTGTATAATTATCCGGATCAATTGACCAAAAGAAATCATCAAACGTTTTATGAAATGTATTTGCAATCAATAGTCCATTATTAACTGAAAAATCACCTCCTTCTGAAAAAGGGATAATATGACATGCTTCGCATTCTTTTGCAATATGTTTTTTTGACACAACACATTTTTTATCACGGGAAATGAGTGCTTTTCTAAAAGTTTCTTGTTCTGGACCTCTATCAATTGTATCTCTTGAATAAGTTAATCTATTCATCCACATGATTAATTCTAGAACTAATACAAATTCATTTTGAGATGGAAAACCAAAATCTGCATTTTTATAAATAAAATTTGTTGGAATTGTTTTTATTTTTTTCAAGTATTTTTTAAGATGTAAAATATTTTTTGTAATGTTTTCTGTTTGTTGTTTGTTGAAATTATTAAGATTCATTAAAAGTTTTGTCTGATTATATAATATTTATACTGTTAAATTTAGATTTTGATAATAAAATTTGATTTAACAACTAAATGTTTTGTATATAATAATATAATTTTCATGATAGAATATCCAACAAAAGATCAATATGTGGCTAATTTCTTCTCTTATCAATTTGAAATTAAAGAAATTATTTATAATATCCAATTGTTGTATTATTTTATTGCAATAATTTTATCACATCAAATTGTAAAAAAATCTTTTTATCAAAATATAATGTATGTATTAGATTCATTTGATGTACCTAGTGATAAATTAACTTCAAAACAAAAATCAATAGAACTTATAAACTTATTAAGTTTTTGTAAAGGAATTTTATATTATTTAGTATATGTAGGTGCAGGACTTTTATTCAAACTTTGGATTATTTCTAAATTACATACAAGTAGTTTATATTTGACTATGATGTTTGATAAAGATTGTCAATATAGTTTTGAATGTGTTAATCAATATGATATTGAAAATATGTATATATTAAGTGGAATGATATTTTTTACAATAGTATCAAGAATGTTTGATGTTCAGCTAATTAAAAAGTCATTTATGACAAAATTTATAAGTATATTTAAGGATTTAGTTATTGGGGCTTTAATATTTAACTCTAATAATGATATAATGGAATTGATAAAACAAAATCATTTTATGGTAATAGGTTTTGAATTTGTTTCATTTATTATTTCTTTCGTTGTACCAAATTAATTATAATCGAAATATTTTTTTATTTAAATATTTTATAATAGGATGGATTTAAATAATTTACCAAGTTATGCTGATAAAATCAAGTCTGGGATATACGATATCGGACCAAAATTAATAACATCAATAATAATTTTAATAATATTTATAACATTAGCTAATGTTTTTAAAAATTATTTTACAAATGCATTTTTAAAATCAAAAGTATTAGTTGAACAGGAAAATCTCCAATTGCAAATACAAAATAATCAAAGTAGAAATATAGCATATCAACAAGTGCAATATATAATATTTTACTTGATTTATGCATTTGGTATATTTGTTGCACTAATAAATTTAGGAGTTCAAACAAATACTATACTCGCAATTCTAGGTATATTTGTAGTAGGAATTGGTTTATCACTTCAAACTACAATAAATAATATTTGGGCTGGTCTATACATAAGTATTAATAAATTGTTTAGTATAGGTGATTTAATTGAAATAAATAATATTAAAGGGTATGTACAATCATTTAGTTTGTTTAATACAGTTGTTGTACAAATTGATAAAAAAGTTCCTGTTGTTATACCAAATTTACAAATTCAAACAGGTCTTCTTACAAATTATTCAGTAAATAAAATATATAATTAAAAAATTATTTTTATGTAGTATTTTTATATAAGTTAATTTTATATGTTAGACAACAAAATTAATATAAATTTGATAATAATTCTAATAATTGTATTGGTTGTTTTATATTTTACAATGCCTTCAGTAAAAGAAGATTTTTGTACTTATGAGGATAGACAACATGATAGATGTGTATACCAACATGCTAGTGATATTGGTATAGCAGATGGTAAATTCATCTATGTTTGGAATGGTGGTTTTCCAACAAGAGTAGATAAAAAAACCAATGACCAAAATGAAAGAGTTTGGCAAACAGCATGTAAATCTGATGGAAGAAAAGATTGCGATGTTCATACAAAACAATCAGAATCCGCAAGTTCAGCTTATAAAGATTTTGATAAATATTTTACATGTCCAGATGGTAAAATAGGAGAAGGTTGTGCTGGTGCTTTTGATAATTATTATCAAAAAAGTGTAGGTCGTATTGGTGAATTAAAGTCTTATGCTGATATGGGTTATTCATGTGATATTAATATTGCAGGTGTAAATTATAAAAGTCCAATTCCTCTAAAGTATTCGAATGGGATATTAACTTGTGCGAGTGCTGATGGAGTTAATTGTTTAAAGAGAAAAGATTATGATGAATGTAAATTAAGATTAAATTTAGTTCCAGGTGTTGATTTAAGTTCATATTCAGATTCCAAATGTACAAGTGATTTTAAAGAATTTGTAAACATACCAAATCTTATCACTAATGGTAATTTTGAAAGTCCTGTTTTTGCAGCAGGATCATCTACATATACCCCAGGAAATGTTACAGGATGGACTTTTGCTGGATCTGCAGTTTTATTGAATAATTCTAATGGGAAAAATTCATGGAAATATCCTACATATGTTGGAGGTGTACAGATGGTATCATTACAAAAAACAGGCTCAATTTCACAATCTGGTATTCAATTAGAAGCTGGTAAAAAATATAGACTATCATTTGTTGCAACAATAAGATCTTATAAAAAGAAAGCTAATCCAGTTAATATAACAATAATTGGACCTAAATCATCAGATGCACCAATTTTTAATAAAACATTTTCTCCTAAATCTTATGATGATTGGGAATTAGTTTCATATAATGATATTGAAGTTAAAACTACTGGACCTTATACTATAAAATTTTCAGGTCAAGAACCTACTCAAGATTATTCAACTGGTATAGACAACATAGTTCTTTCTGATGATTCACTTACAAACAAAAACAGCGATAATATTGAATATAAAGTTTATATTGATAAAAATACAGGTGGTAATGATTTACTTGGAACAGAAGTTTTAGGAAGTGTTAATGAATGTAAAGTAGAATGTTCAAATATTAAAGATTGTGCTGGATTTGTTTATGAACCAGGTGTAGGACAATGTTGGCTTAAAAATAAAAACATGGCTCCATTTAAAGGTAATTTTGGTAGTGATAGTAGATATGATACTTATGTAAAATATTCAACAACAACTTGTGAAGGCTTAGAATATCCAACAATTCATCAAACTAAATTTTCAGATGGTTCTATTGGAAAAATTTCTCTTGAAGATAATATAAGAAATAACATATATAAAATTTCTTGCCCCCAAGGTAAAGTTGGTAATTTATGTAAAGATATTTATAATAATTTAAAAGATTCTGAAGGAAAAAGTTTAAAGACATTTGGTGAATTAGGATACAAATGTAATGAAAATATAAAATCAGGTTTTGTTCTAGGAAAACAAGATCCTCAAAATATTTATTACTTTGGACCACAATATTATAATGAGATTCCTGTAATTGAAAACGTTCAAGGAAATGAACTAAAAGATGGATTTATTGCAAATAGTCCAGTAGACTGTGCAGAAGAATGCACTTCAAATAAAGATTGTGGAGGTTTTGTTTATGGCGGAAAAAATAACAGCAGTATAGGGTCTTTTAATAAATGTTGGTTAAAAAAATCGTCCTTTTCTACAAATCCATCATTAAAATTAAAAGAAGACGAAAAAAAAGATTATGAAGGCGATATAATCGATTCTATTAGAAAAGATATAATTGGTAAAATTAATAACCCGTTTGATTCATCATCAGGAAATAAATACAACGCTACTGCATACATTAAACCTCCATTATTTGATATTGTAAATAATAAAAGAAGTCAAGGAAATGATTTAAAAAATTATGCATCTGATGATGTTAATAAATGTATTGATGAATGTACATCAAATAAAGACTGTGGTGGTATTGTTTATGATAAAAAAGGTAAAAAGTGTTGGCTTAAAAATTCTGATTTTAATGAAAAAACGGATTTATCATCTGATAATGATTATGACACTTATATTAAAAAACAAAATCCTGATATTATATTAGATAATTGCTCACAAAGAATTAATTTCCACCCAGAAACAATTTTAATAAATGATTCATGTAATGCATATACAGAAACAAAATCTTTGGATAAATTTAACTTTAAAGATCAAAAAGTTACTGGTGATCTTGGTTCATCTGATAAACCATTTTATATTTCAAACAGCTCAGATATAAAAGAACATACAACTGCAGATGTAAAAAATAATTATTGTTATCAAGCTTTTAAAGAATTTAATTTGTTCCCAACTGACAACATATTAGCTGTCAAAAATAAAAATCTAAAGCAGGATTTAAAAACTCAAATATCAGATACTGCAAAACTAAACAAGCTTTATTTACAATATTCAAGTGCATTTAATGATCCTGATCTTTCATATACTTCAAATACTGATAATATCAAAACTGGTATAAATGAAGTCTTAAAAGACTATCCATTAAAAGCTTATTGCTGTAATAGAAGAAAAAAAACGGATTCTGCAACAATTAGAATACCTCTTGATCCAACAGAAGATTATTCTAATTCAAGTATTGATGTTAAAAAGTTCGGTTTTAATTTTAGAAATTTACCAGTTAATTCTGATGATTCACAAGATGTTTGTCCTACTGAATTTTCAAAAGGTTCTTCAGATTGTGATACATTTATGAAATTTTATTGTGACACAGTTATTGATTATATGCAAAAACAAGGTATTGAACCAAACAAATATTTGTCACAATATGCTCCAGAATGTCAATGTTATGCACCTAACACTCCTGGCACTGAATCATTAGTAAATGTTCCTTCAGTCTGTTATAAAGCAGGATGTGATTCAGGAACCACAACCTATTTAGATCCAGGATCAAGAGATAAGGATGGAAATGCAGTACAATGTAACATTCAAATCTGTTCTCAAGTATTAAATGTACAAGGAAATACTGCAGGTGGTGGTGTTAATGTCGATGGTAATTTTAATAATCAATGTAGTCAAAATACAGGAAGTTCCCCAACTGGAGGAATAGCACAACCTGCTACAAGTGGAACAGCACAACCTACTACAAGTGGAACAGCACAACCTACTACAAGTGAAATAGCACAACCTGCTACAAGTGGAAAATCTGATCCTGATACATCTGATATAGATACTTCAAAATCAGACAAATCATCTACTGAAGCATCTAGTTCTGCTCCAATAATAATTGGATCAGTCTTATTTGCAATCGTGTGTTTATCAGTTATATCAGTTGTGTTAATGGCAGGACGTAAAAAAAATAAAAATTAAAAAACTTTAATTTATATATAAATCACAATTATTTTTATATATAACATTTTATATAGGTTAATTTTATATGTTAGATAATAAAGTTAATGTAAAATTTATAATAATTCTAATTCTTATTTTAATAATATTATATTTTACTGTTGATTATAAAAAAGAAAATTTTATGGTTAATATTTTTAAACTACCGTGGTTAATATATAATGCAGAAAAAGTTAATGTTGGTAATAATAATTATATATATACATTTAAAGGAGCAGATTATACAACAGTTGTAGATAAAACATTAAATGGACAAAAAGAAAAAGTATTTCAAACTGCATGTAAATCTGATTCAAAGAAAGATTGTGATATTTATAATCAAGATGCAACAGACTCAAATTTTCTTTATCAGATAGAAGATGGATATTATACTTGTCCTGATGGAAAAGTTGGAACAGGGTGTACAAACGCATATAATAATTATTATGTAAAAAGTTTAGGTCAAATAGGTGAATTAAAATCTTATAAAGATATGGGATATTCGTGTGATTTAAATATTAATGGGACTGATTACAAAAGTTCAATTCCTTTTAAATATTCAAATGGGATTTTATCTTGTGCTAGTCCAGATGGTGTAAATTGTTTTAAAAGAAATAATTATGATGAATGTAATAAAAGATTAAATTTTGTACCAAATCTTGACCTATCAGCTTATCCAGATTCTAAATGTAATGACACAACTTGTGAAGGTATTGAATTACCTAAAATTGTACAGGTTAAATCTGATGATGGATCAATTAAAAAGTTTACTTCTGGAAATAATGATAAAAATAATACTTATAAAATATCATGTTCTGAAGGAAAAATAGGATCTGCTTGTATTGATCTATATGAAAACTTAAAAGATTCTAATAATAAAAGTTTGAAAACTATTGGAGAACTTGGATATACTTGTAATCCACAAATAAAATCTGGTTTTGTTATAGGAAAACAAGATTCACCTGAATCAAGCAAATATTTTAATAGTCCATCTTATTATAAAGAATATATAAATACAGATTCTCCTGGAAATGATTTAAATAGCTATGAAACTGACAACATTTCCAAGTGTTCTACCGATTGTTCATCTAACAAAGATTGTGGTGGTTTTGTTTATGATATTGCAAATAAAAAATGTAATATAAAAAATTCTAACGTGATCACTAGTCCAAATATAACTTATATGAGAGCAGGAACTAGTGCGGACACAATAAGGATTGGAAATTTACAATTACCACAACCGTTTGTTCGTATAACTAAGAAAAATACTTATATAAAAAATCCAAATCCTCAAAATATATTGGATGCTTGCTCTTCTAAAATAAATTTTCATCCAGAATCAGTTATTTTAGATAATAAATGTTCTGCCTATACAGATACTACATCTGTTGATATATATAACTTTGATGAACAAAAAACTTCTGGAAATATTGGTTCATCTACTATACCATATTATATTTCAAATTCTTCAGATGTTAAAAAATATGATAAACCAGACATTAAAAATAATTTTTGCTACCAATCATTTAAAGAATACAATTTATTTCCTACTGATAATGTTCTTGCTGTTAAAAATAAAAATCTTAATCAAAATTTACAAACTCAAATATCTAATACTTCTAAACTAAATGAACTTTTTTTAAAATATTCAAGTGCATTTAAAGATAATAATGTTTCTTATACATCTAATGTAGATAATATTAAAGACGGAATTAATGAAGTTCTTAAAAGTTATCCATTAAAGAATTATTGTTGTAATAGAAGAACTAAAGCAGATCCTGTTAAAATTAGAGTTCCACTTGATCCAACTCAAGATTATTCAAAATCAAGTATTGATGTTAAAAAGTTTGGTTTTGATTTTAGAAATTTAACAGTAAGTTCTGATCAAGATGTTTGTCCTGTTAACTATACAAAAAATTATCCAGATTGTGATATATTTATGAAATTCTATTGTGAAACAGTTGTTGATTATATGAAAAAACAAAATTTAGATCCAAATAAATATTTATCTGAATATGCTCCAGAATGTCAATGTTATGCTCCCAATACAGAATTAAATAGTCAATTAATAAATCTACCATCAGTTTGTTATAAACCAGGATGTGATTCAGGAACAACTACTTATCTTGATCCTGGATCAAGAGATAATGATGGCAATGTGGTTCAATGTAATATACAAATTTGTCAACAAGTTTTAAATGTACAAGATAATCAAGCTGGTGGTAAGATTGATGTAAGTGGTACTAATTTTAATAATCAATGTAGTCAATATACTAGACCTACAACAACTAATACAACTAATACAACTAATACAACTAATACAACTAATACAACAGGTAATACAACAGAAGAAACTACTCAACCATCCACTAATGGTACTACACAATCTTTAACAGAAGAAACAACACAACCAGCTACACCTTCTACTGAAGGAACAATACAACCAGCTACACCTCCTACTGGAGGATCAACACAACCAGCTACACCTTCTACTGGAGGAACAACACAACCAGCTACACCTTCTACTGGAGGAACAACACAACCAGCTACAAGTTGGACTTCAAAACCTATAGTTGTAACATCTGACCCTGATATATCTGATGTTGATACTTCAAAATCAAATACATCAACAGAAGAGTCATCAAGTTCTACCCCAGTAATTATTGGATCAGTAATATTTGGAATTGTAAGTATATGTCTAGTGTTATTTATTATGATGTCTATGGGTAAAAATAAAAAAAATAAATGAAACAAAAATTTTTCATAATAAAAATTTTTTAATTAAACAAAAAAGTTTTTAATTTAATGGTATTTAACATGAGCACAATTGCAACCAGCTTTTTCAACATTTCCTATAGGACCAGCAAATCTTCCCATAGAACTATCACAGCAGTTAGGAGTAGCAGGAAATGGGATGTAAAAATTTTGTTCACAAGTACAAGAATGTTCTTTCTTTTTATGATGATGACAAGAACAGCTATGAGAACTTGAAGATGATGAACTAGAACTTGAAGATGAACTATACTTTTTAGAAGATTTTTTCATCCATGTTCCTGTGCTTTTTTTGTTAGAGGTGCTTGATTGGTTTTTTCCACAACCACACCCTGAAGTTTTTTTACCTTTAGAATGATGCATTATTTATATTATAAATTTAGTTTATATTTAAAAAAATATTTGGTGGGGGATTTAATGTTTTCAGACCTTAAATTTAATTGAATAGTATTTAATATTTTTAATTATAATTTTAAATTCTTCTTCAGTAATTTTGTTTTTGAGTGTATCTAAAATATTATTTACATTTAATTTATATATACCAGTAATTTCAATATCTTTTTTGGGATCAGAGCTGTTTTCATATATATAATTAATTGTTTCGTATCTTAATAAATTAAATTTAATAATGTAACATAATACAATTTTTAAATCAAGGTTATCCTTAGATAAAATCTTTTCAAAACCAAAAAGTAGTGAATACAATTTATCTACATTATTAATTTCTTCTAATTCTTCATTTTGTTCAGTTTGTTCAGTTTGTTCAGTTTGTTCAGTTTGTTCAGTTTGTTCAGTTTGTTCAGTTTGTTGATATTCTTTAGATAATTTTCCAAGTTCTGAAATATCTTCATCAGATGGATAACAATTTAGTTCTTCACGTTCAATTTGAAAAATATTCTCAGTATCTTTTAAAATAAAATGTTCAATTAGCGTAGAATTTTCTTTCATAAAAATAGTTAAAATTTCATTATAAATCTTGTTATTAAATTGATTCATAAAAGAAAACATATTTCCTAGTTTTAATTCGGTTTTAATTTTTTCAGTTAATTCCAAGATAAGATTATCAACAGACAAATCTTCTCCAGAATTATAGGCATTTTCAAGAATACCTTTGTATTCAGAAAGAATACTATGAATAATATTATTATTTGGATTTATATTTTCATTTGATTCAACTTGTTTATTTGTGTTCTCGGTGTTTTCAACATCTTGAGTATTTTCTTCAATAATTATATTAGATTTAGTTGTATTATTAATTATTTCCAGATCATTATTTAAACTAACTTCATTTTGATCAGGTGTATTTGGTTCCGAATTCATTTATATATAATAATATTAGATATATTTATATTTTTATTTGATTTTTATTATTTTGTTATAATATAGATAAAATATTATGTATGATTCAGACCAAAAAATAGAATTAATTTATCCAAGTGGAAAAATTGTTTATGATGAATTAACTACAAAACAATTAACAAGTCCAGAACCAAAAATCATATTTGAAAAAGACCCATTAAAATTATATACAATAATGATAATAGATCCCGATGCACCATCAAGATTAAATCCCATAAATAAATACCATCTTCATTATCTACTTGTAAATTCGAATCAAGTTATAAATACATATCAAGGTCCAAATCCACCTTTTAATTCTGGTCCACACAGATATTATGTATGTGTATTTGAACAAAAATCCCGAATTGAAAATGTAAAAGAATTTCCCAGATCAAAATTTAATTTTCTAAAATTTGTATCTGATAATTCATTAAACCTTATAACATATTTTAAATTCAGAGTTGAAGTTAAAGGATAAATAATTTCTTCTACGAATAAATAAAATTTGGTTTTGCGATCATAAAATTAGAATAATATGGTTCTGTCTTAGACCATGGTCTATCATGAAAAAGTACTGATAAATAATATATATCTCCAAAGTTATCTTTTACTATTAAATTACAAGTGTTTTCGATATATCTTAAATCAATAATATCACACTTGGACTCTTCAACATATTTTATTAATTGAGATGAAGCCAAATCTTTTGTACACAGCAATTTTTTTACCCAACTAATTTTATAATTCAAAGTAATAAAGTTAGTTATATCTGATAAATTAGCAAAACCATTTGATGTAAAACTATCTCTATCAATTATTATATTTGAACCATCAAATATATTATATTTATCTGTAATTGTTTTTCCATCTGTAATCAATTCATTATAATTATCAAACATTTCACATGAATTGGTTTCCTTGTTATATTTAATTGTATAATATGTTTTATAAACTTCAATAAATTCAGAACCATCAAAAATATTTAATGAACACCTAGACATGGTTATAAGGTTTCTTATAATTTAATTATATAAATTTATAAAATTTTATTCAAATTTTTGTTTGTAATTTAATCTTCTTCTTTTTCCTTTTCTACAATATTAATATTATAATTATCAAGTTTGATTATATCTTTATTTTCAATTTTGATACCATAACAAATTAAATTTTTAAGATTTTGAGGCAGTTTAGTAAAATAAATATAGTTATCGTATTTTTCTGTAAATTCAATTTTCAGATCTTGTAGATTATCAGGTAAATTACTAATATTAATATTTTGAACATTACAATCAATTAAGGTTAAATGAGTTAAACTTTTAGGAAAAATACAATCACAAGAAATATTTGTAATTGTTAACTTTTTAACATTTGATGGTAAATCAGTAAAATCAACTAAAATATTTTTTCTATTTTCTTCATATTCTTCATAATATCTTTTGATTAATTTTTTAGTATAATCGCGAACAAAATCTTTATTAGTTTCTTCAATTACTTCCATTTCCTCATATTCAAATTCAACTTCAGCATTATCATAAGATTTTATATCAGGGTTGTCAAAAATAATTTCTTCCAGAGAATTAGGAAAATTACATAGAGGTTGAATAAATTCTAAAGTTTTGAGTGATTTAATTTTTTTATTTGCAGGAATTCCAAGTAATTTAAAATTAGATAGTTCAATCTTATTAAGATTAGAAGGTAATTTATTGAGATATATATTTTCTCCAGATATAGCTAATGTTTGGAGTGTTTCCGGAAATTTATTTTCTTTAACTTCTAATTCATTTGAAATACCACCCCATCCATCATATTTTACTTTTAAATTTTTTAATTTAGGTAGATTTGCGAAATCAATGGATAATTTTGAACATCTCAAAATAAGACTTTCAAGTTCAACAGGTAAATTATTTATTGATTTTTTAAATTCATATCCTAATGACAAATATTTTAAATTAGATGGTAGATTATCAACAGGTTGGTTAAACTTCATTCCAGTCTCTAAATATACTAGACTACTTGGTAAATTATCAACTGGTTGATTAAAATAATCATTTAATATTAAATATTTAAGACCAGATGGTAGATTATCAACATTTTTATCATACTTGAGTAATTTAAGATACTTTAATGAATTAGGAAGATTTTCTAATTCAAATTCAAGTGAAGGATGTATGATCAGAGTTTCTAGAGAATCAGAAAGATTATCTAATTTATGAGGATATGCATATACATTATTATGTCTAAGATTATGACTAGACCAATTTAGTAATTCTAAAGATTTCACTCCATAGTTTAAAAAATTAATAGGTTTAGAATAATTTTTGATCACAACATCTTTAATGTGTGGAGGAATTTTATGAATATTTTTAATTTCATCTCCATCAATAATTAGTTTTTCAATTGATGAATCAATTTGGTATTTATCAAAATTAAATTTATTTTTTATTTTAAGAACTCCATTTGATTCATCATAATGTGAAAGTGGTGCTTGAATACCAACTCCAAATCCACCAAAAGGACCTTGTTGAACAGGTTGTGGAACACCAAATCCACCAAATTGAACAGGTTGTTGTGGCAACACTTGGACTCCTTGCATTTTATTAGTATATTTTAATAATTTATAATAAGTTGCTAAATTAAAAAAATCAATTTTTTATAAAAAAATATATATCTCATTCATTATAAATATTTACAAGCAATATATTATATATAATCAAAATAAAGTGTATTTTTTTTTATTTTTTGAATAAGCAAAATATTTGGATATTTTATTTTGATCATATCTATATTTTCGATTTGACATCCAGAATAATTTATATATTCTAATTTATCAGGCAAGTCATCTAGTTTAATTAATTTGTCTGATTCTCTTTTTTCAAAAAATATTTCTAAACATTTTAAAGTGTCAGGTAAATTTTCCAACCCAACATATTCAGCACAATTTATTAAAGTTAATTTTTCAATTCCTGTGGAAAAAAAACAATTATATTTTAGACCTCTTAAAACCAATTTCTTTACATTTGGTAATATAAAAGGAACAATTATATTATTACATTCATCAGAAGTTATTTTAAATTTATCTTCTGTCTTTCTTTTTTTAGCTGGTGATTCTTCTGTTTCATCTTCCGATTTATCTTTTGATTCTGCATGTTTATCAGAAAATTTTTCAACAGAGTCATTTTCTTCTTTTAACACAAATTTAAGATCTTCATCTTGTTCCCAACATACCATAGGGAAATCAAAAATTAATTCTTCTAAACTATAAGGTAGAGTGTTAAATCGAATAAATTTTGGTGAGATATTAATTGATTTAAGTTTTTCTGCAATATTAAAGGGAATTCCAAGTAGATAACAATATCTCACATATAATTTTTTTAAATTAGAAGGTAAAGAATTGTAATCAAAACAAATTTTATCAGACTTTACAATTAAAGTTTCAAGATTGGGTGGTAATACTTTTACAGAAGGTCTATATTTCGTTCTATCATTGAATTCTTTATATTTATTTTGTTTATCAATATATGTTTCATCAGAAAAAAATATTTCATCATCAAATTCTAAATATTTTAAATTTGGTGGCAAACGAACAATTTTTAAAAAGAAATTTTTCCCAAGAACAAGTTTTTCTAAAGCTGGTGGTAAATTATTAATCGATTGATTAAATTTTTTTCCAGTTATTAGAGTTTTTAGATTTTGAGGAAGATTATTAACTGGTTGATTAAAATCTGAACCTAAACTTATAAATTCTAAACTAGATGGTAAATGATTAACAGGTTGATTAAATCCACCTTCTATTTCAAGATGTTTTAAAGAATTTGGTAAATTTTCAATTGGTAAATTATATTCTTTTTTTATAACCAGCACTTCGATAGTGTTTGGTAGATTATCAAGTTTATGTGAAAATTTTTTTTCATCACTAAAACCAGGAATTATTTTTAAAGTTTTGATACCATGTGGTAAAAAATCAATAGGATCAGTAAAAGATTCAAAAATAATTGTTTCAATATGAGATGGTATTAGATGTAAATTTAAAATTTTAACATTGTTAATTTCAATAGTTTTAATTGAAGAATCGATTTCATATTTTTCAAAGTCAAATTTATGTCTAAAACTATAAAAGTTAGTTGTTAATATTAATTTGTTATGAGAAACTTCATATGGTTTTATATTAAACCCATTTATTATAGGTTGTCTTATCATTTACTAATAAAATTTTAGTTTAGTAATAATTATTTTATAAACAAAAATATATTCAATTTTTTACAGATATTCATCCATTGCCTGGTACTTTACACCTGGATATTCATTAAATAAGATATGAAAATTTACAATTCTAACATAATTAGATACTAAAAGTGTTTTAAGATTATTTGGTAATTTTTCAATTAAAATATTACTGGAAATAATT
>JACCDO010135751.1_pt1 | contig 63053 bp, 63 predicted proteins | sample 7446101 | NCBI WGS metagenome assembly JACCDO01 (sample SAMN15323440, study PRJNA562643) | freshwater metagenome | isolation source: river surface water | place: USA:Blue River Watershed | collected 2017-08-16 | reverse complement strand
AATTAGGCTTTAATCGTGTTGATCAAAATTTCAGTGAAATTTTGACGATGGCCTTGGTGCTTTTGATAGTGCTTGCGACGGCGCATCTTAAAGATTGTCACTTTATCGTGACGTCCCTGGGAGACGACAGTGGCCATCACAGCTGCACCATTAACCAAAGGATCACCCAACTTCAGTGAAGCGCCTTCACCAACGGCGAGGACTTGGTCAAGAGTGATTTCGCTGCCGATTTCCGCTGGTATCTGTTCTATTTTCAATTTTTCGCCAGCAGCAACTTTATACTGTTTGCCACCGGTTTTTATGACCGCGTACATGGTTTGAAACCTCAATTAATATCTACATTTAAGCCAATCCACCCTGGATGAGCTAAGCCCATTATTATATCTTGCATGATGAGCACTGTCAAAATCAATGACTTAAGCCAAATTCTGGCCCCTATTTCCTTGGAATTCAAGGGCTTAGACAAGGTAATTCGAGAGCGTTTGGCCTCAAAAGTGGCTCTTATTGACCAAATCTCCTCCTACATCATTCAGGCTGGAGGAAAACGTGTTCGACCTGCTCTATTGATGCTCATCGCCAAAGCGCTAGCCAATGGCAAAGAAACCCCACACACCCTTGAGATGGCTGCGGTAGTGGAATTTATCCACACTGCGACCCTTCTTCATGACGATGTTGTGGATGAATCCACCCTCAGAAGAGGTCGCGAAACCGCCAATGCCGCTTTTGGGAATGCTGCCAGTGTTTTGGTTGGGGACTTTCTTTATTCCAGGGCTTTCCAAATGATGGTTGGTCCAAATGACTTACGAGTCATGCAAATCCTCTCTGATGCCACCAATACGATTGCCGAAGGCGAGGTCTTGCAGCTGTTGAATATGAATGACCCAGAAGTGGATGAAGCTAGCTATCTGCAGGTTATCCGCTACAAAACAGCAAAACTTTTTGAAGCCTCAACAGAACTTGGCGCAATTTTGGCAAATTCTAGTGACGAGCAACGCAAACAGGCAGCTGCATTTGGTCGTCACATTGGTACTGCATTTCAGCTCATGGATGATCTGCTCGATTACACAGCGAATGCAAAACAAATGGGGAAAAATGCCGGCGACGATTTACGTGAAGGAAAACCTACTCTACCGCTCATTTATCTACTGGAAAATGGCAATAGCGATGAACGCCTCTTGGTGCGCGCAGCCATTGAGCAAAATCAAGATCTCCCCGAAGATGTATTTGCACAAATTCTAAATGCCGTGCAAAGCTCTGGTGCGCTGGAATATACCCAGAGCGCCGCAAAACGAGAGGCTGATTTAGCTCTCGAATGCATTGAAGATTTTCCGAATAATGAGGCTAAAACAGCTTTACAAGCACTCTGCTTCTACTCATTAACACGCCAAACTTAAGATCCAAGACTTTTCATCCTAAGTTCACGTGCTGTAACACGCGCTTGCTCGGCTTCAAAACGCAATCTCGCAAGCTCCTCTTCAGACAATTTTTCAATATTTGAATAGTCAAGCTTCCAACTGGGATCGGATGACCATACTAGCGGTGATTGCACCGTTGTTCTTGCTGCTGGCGCAGTTTCTAAAAGACGCAGTGCCAATTCAAAGTTGAAATCTTGAGAAGCTAGATCATTTGGCCTAGCCGCAGCATTACCCAAAGGAAAATCGCTAAATAAAAAACGGGGAACACCACAATACTCAACAATATCTTTGGCCGCCCCCATGATGACAGTGGAAATACCAGCTTGCTCTAAATAGCGCGCCAATAAACTTTGGCTTTGATGGCAGATCGGGCAGTTTGGAATCAAAACGGCGACATCAACATTATCTGCGCGAAGCATTTCAAGAATCAGAGGCGCATCTACCTCCAAGGTATGTCGCTGACTACGATTCGTTGGTAAGCCATAAAAATTGGGGGCCAGCGTTCGCAGGCGCCCCACTTCTACCGCACGGCGTGCCGCTGCCAATGGAAACCAACAACTCATATCCTCCATATTGGCATTTTTTCTATCAACTCCTACATGAGCAATGCGAAGATCTTGCTTCTGATTAATGGGGCTTTTATAGGGCTGATAAAACTTTGCTGCGGCGTTATAAGGGGCCCCCGCTCCTTGTGGGCCTTTCTCCGGATCATATTGAACTGCGGTAGTAATGAGCCCAAGAATCGATTCTCTTAAGGGCTTTTTTAATGGGGCATAGGGCACTTGGGCAAAATGCGCCCAAACATACGGTTTGTCATACCCTAACCCTAGGTAATAACTACGGGTTCGTTCGATGTATCGAACTGGCTGATCCCATTCGACTGCAAAAACCAATTCAGAACACTCAACATCTTTTGCCATCTACTTTGCCCTGTAAGATAGTCGCTATTGAAAAATTTTATTCACTTTATATAGGAACTCATTATGGCTCAATGGCTTCGATTTCAGCACCAAGGAAAAAACGGATTTGGACAACTGCAGGGCGACCAAGTACTCGTTTATTCAGGAAACTTGTTTCAAAATCCAACGCCCACAGGCGAAACACTTAAATTGGCCGATGTCACACTAGACATTCCTTGCGTGCCTTCCAAGATGGTTGCAATGGTGGACAACTTTCATGCACTAGTCGCCAAGCTTGAGCATGCAGTACCAGCTGAACCCCTGTATTTTTTGAAAGGCAATAACTCTTTCTTGGCAGCGAACCAGGTCATTCGTACCCCTAAATCCTATTCAGGAAAAGTCGTTTATGAGGGTGAATTAGGGATTGTCATTGGCAAACGTATTCATGAAGCGGATGAGGCACAAGCGGCCCAGGCTATTTTTGGTTATACCTGTATCAACGATGTGACAGCGATTGAGATTCTTAATCGCGACCCAGGTTACGCCCAATGGACTCGTTCAAAAAGCTTTAATACTTTTGGCGTATTTGGCCCATACATCACCACCGATGTCGACCCTAGCAAATTGACAATCAAGACGATTTTGAATGATCAAGAACGTCAAAATTATCCAGTATCAGATATGATTTTCCCGCCCGCTAAATTGGTTAGCCTCATTTCTCAGGATGTTCCCCTGGAGGCTGGCGACATTATTGCCTGCGGCACTTCAGTTGGCGTCGGATCGATGAAGCCCGGTAGCAGTGTGAGCATCATTATTGATGGCGTCGGCAGACTAGATAATCGTTTCGAATAAATTTGATAGCCCAAAAGAAAACCCCCTGCTAGAGAACTAGCAGGGGGTTTTTGCATCAAAAAGTCTTAGTAACCTGATACGGAAGGCAAGGCAAGACTACCTTTAGATGCCTGAACGTTTTCATCTAAATATTTAGTCAAAGCAAATACCGTATTCAAGCAAGGCGTAGGGGTCTGGGTAATTTTGCCCAACTCAATCACTGAGCCCAACAATGCATCAATCTCCAAACTACGGCCCGCTTCTAGATCTTGCAACATAGAAGTTTTATGCTTACCGACTTTTTCAGCGCCAGCAATACGACGCTCAATATCCACACGGAAAGTGACGCCTAATTTTTCCGCAATTGTTTGTGCTTCAGCCATCATATTGCGTGCCAACTCTTTAGTTAATGGATACTGGCAAATACCTTCTAAAGTTCCATGAGTCAATGAGCTGATAGGGTTAAAGGTCATATTGCCCCACAACTTCAACCAAATTTCAGAGCGAATATCGTCCAAGATAGGGGACTTGAAGCCAGCAGCAGTCATCATCTCGGACATTTTTTGAATGCGGTCCGTATTCTTGCCATCTAATTCACCAAGAGGAAAGCGATTGCCTTCTACATGGCGAATGACGCCTGGCGCCTGAGTAAAAGTTGCAGGATAAACAACGCACCCAATGATGTTGTTAGGATTGATTGCGTTTTTCGCAAGACCACCAGCATCAACAGTCTCAACAGCATGATCTTGATATTCGCCGCCAAGTTTTTGGAAATACCACCAAGGAATTCCATTTTGCATAGGAATCAAAATGGTTTCTGGCCCCATGATAGCCGCCAGATCATCAATGATGGGCTCAACTTGATGCGCCTTTACAGCCAAAATCACCACATCTGGAGTTTCAGCATCTCTAATTTTTTCTACCGCTTTTACTTGTGCAACCAATGGCTCAGGCTGGTCATCCATAATTAATGCAAGACCACGCTCTTTGATTGCAGCTAATGTTGCACCACGCGCAACTACCGTTACATCATTACCGGCCCGCGCCAACATGACAGCAAGGTAACCACCAATGGCACCACCTCCACCAATCACACAAATTTTCATAGGAACTCCAAAAGAATAGAAATTTTTAATTAGCTCTATTTTAATGTGAATGTTTGCGGTGCAACAAATTTAATTGCCTAATTTATAGGCAATTTAGGATATCAAACCGCCTTTAGCTCATCTTTTGGAACCAAGCTTCCCAAAATCATGCCGGCAATGCTAGCCAATAAACCAGCTAATTGAGGGGGCATGATGGCATCGGGTGCCAAAATTTCACAGCTGATCCAGATTGTTAAACCCCCTACCACTGCGAGCAGGCCACCTAATGAATTGGCCTTTGACCAATAAACCCCAAAAGCCAAAGGTACAAAAGCGGCGACTAAAGTGACCTTATACGCGCTCTCCACCATTTTAAAAATTGATAAATGGGAATTAACCGCAAAGAATGTGACCACTACCGCAAAACAAAGGACTGTAATGCGCATGATTTTAAGTAAGTCGTGATCAGACAAGTGCTTGAAAAAGCCTCTCACAATATTTTCAGCAAAAGTGACGGATGGGGCTAATAAGGTAGCGCTTGCGCAACTCTTAATAGCAGATAACAGTGCACCAAAGAACATGACCTGTGCAATGATCGGGGCATGCTTCAGAATCAACGTAGGCAAAATCATCTGTGGGTCAGTGTTGAGATACTCGTTTACCAAAGCAGGGTCAATTAAGGTTGCCGAATAAGCCATGTACATGGGAACAAATGCAAATACAAAGTACAGTACGCCACCCAGAATGGCCGCATTCACTGCAATGTTAACGTTCTTACTTGAGGTAATTCGTTGAAAAACATCTTGCTGTGGTATTGATCCCAGCATCATGGTGCACAGCGCAGCTACGAAACCTAATATGGAGGCCAAGTTCATTTCAGGCCAGAAATTACTGAATTGGCCAGCAGCAGCCGCATGCTCCAGCACCACCCCAATGCCCCCGGTCTGCACGGTCATCTCACCGCCGATATACAACATTCCGATCACAATAATGATCATCTGAATAAAGTCTGTAATTGCAACTGACCACATACCACCAAACAGGGTATAGATTAGAACGCTGGCGGCGCCAATTAACATGCCGCCTGTTTGAGTAATGCTGCCTTCGGAGACTACATTGAACACGAGCCCCAATGCTTTAATTTGAGCTGCCACCCAACCTAAGTAAGACACCACAATACATAGCGTCACTAAAACTTCTACAGTACGACCATACTTTTCGCGAAAGAAATCGCCAATTGTGAGCATACGGCGGTTATATAAATGACGCGCAAAAAATAGACCAACCAAAATTAAACAAAGGGATGAACCAAAAGGATCTGAAACGACCCCACCCAGTCCCTCTTGTAAAAAAGTTGCAGGGATGCCCAAGACTGTTTCAGAACCAAACCAGGTTGCAAATACAGTCGCAGTCACAATAGGCATTGGCAAGCTATGCCCTGCCGCTGCAAAGTCAGCTGTATTTTTAACGCGTAAAGCTGCCCATAGGCCAATGCCAACAGAGACTACCCAATAAATAATGACGAACCAAATCAGCACGCCAGATTTCTCCTTGCAGAATTTGGTGAAATTATATGGCTATGTCACTTTTGTTACTAAGGAAATACAAGCCAAATAAGGCTGGCGCGTCTGACATAATGACTGGGTGAGAGCAACCAAAATCCATCCTATCGAGCACTTAGATGCAGAACTGGCTTATCAAAAAGCGATTTTAGGGTCAGTCTCAAGAACATTTGCCCTCACCATTCCTCTCTTGCCCCCACCAGTGGAGATTGTCGTTGGGAACACTTATCTGCTGTGTCGTATCGTTGACACTATTGAGGACGCCGCTGACCTTAGGGCGGAGACAAAACAACATCTATCAAAATTGTTTTTAGATGCCGTTTTGGAAAAATCTTCTGTTCAGTCATTCGTAGAACCCTGCCTTCAGGCGCTGGATGGATATAGCAATCGAGATGAGCTAGACCTTATTGAAAATACCCCAACTGTTCTACGAATTTTGCATACCTGCACACCACAAGATCAAGTAGCCGTCAGTCGATGTGTTTCGATCATGTCCCAGGGTATGTCTCGCTTTCATGGCAAGCAATCCCAAATGGGCTTAAAGGATTTAAAAGAATTTGAGGAGTATTGCTATGTAGTTGCAGGCGTTGTAGGTGAACTCTTAACTACCATTTTTAGCAATCACTCCCTTGAATTTGCCCATCATTTTCAAGGGCATGAAACTCTTGCAATCGATTTTGGTCAAGCACTACAAATGACCAATATCCTTAAAGATTCCCCCGAGGATCAGGCACGCGGGGTATCGTGGAAGCCTGCTGGCATTAGTCAATTAGACCTATTGCGCATAGCCTATCAAAAGCTTGCGGCTTCCATGCAATACATACTTCGCATCCCCAAAAAGGATGTCGGGATACGGCGCTTTTGCTTTTTGGCATTTGGCTTAGCTGTAATGACGCTTTCAAAAATCGCACAGCGCGAGCAATTTAATAATAAAGAGGAGGTTAAGCTTTCGCGCAAAACCGTCATGGTTTTTTATGTATTTACAAAACTTGCAGCTAGCAGTAATGCCTTAATGAAAATCTTCTTTCACATCGCCGCAAAAAATCTGCCCCAAAAATAGTGGGTCTAAAGAACGCCCTCATGCTTTAAAAGCCATACTTTAATTTGGCGATAAAAGCCGGGTGCATCTTCTTTCATAAAACCACCAATCCCTTGTGCCGAAACTACGCGATGGCAAGGCGTCACCAAAGGAAAAGGATTGGCACCACATGCTGTTCCAACCGCACGGGGTCCACTCTTAATAGCGCTGGCAATCTCGCCGTATGTTTTCGTTTTCCCAGCTGAAATTTCTTGGACTCGTTTCCATACCTTTTGTTGATGGGTAGTGCCCATAACCTTCATAGGCAAATCAAACTGGAAAAGCGGATCTTTGAAGTAGGCTTTGCACTGTTTTTCTACCTCTTTTGCAAGATCATTTTTCGGCTTCAATAAAGGAGTATCGGCCGCAAGGTAGTCGATTCGTGACAACATCAAACTGCCATCAACCAACTCCGTCATCACCCCTAGCTTGCCAAAGGGTGCCTGAATGACGCAATAACTTGCGCTTTCAGTAATTAATTGCTTTTTTGAAATGCCCATATAGAAGATTCTCACACAATATTAGGCGCTTGCCGATGAATCTATCAAACCCCATGCATGCTGCAAATATGGTTTCTATAAGCCTACTTTGCTATATTGAATCATCCTTCATTTTCAAGCATAGCCCATGGATAACTTTTTTGACGATTGGCCCCTTTATAGTCAGGTCGCTTTAATTCTATTTTTGCTGGCACTTTCAGGCTTTTTCTCGATGGCTGAAACCAGCATGCTGTCATCTAATCGCCACCGACTTCGAGCTATGGCCAATAGTGGTAATGCTGGTGCTGCATTAGCTGAGCGTCTACTCAAAAGAATCGACTCTCTTTTGTCGGTGCTATTAATTTCTAACAATCTCATCAATACCATTCTGCCGATTTTGGTAACCGGCATAGCCTTACATCTATTTGGAGAAAGTGGCCTAGTTTTATCAATCGCAACTTTGGTCGTTGCTTTACTTATCATTATCTTTAGCGAAATAACCCCCAAAGTCATTGGTGCAGCTTTTCCTGAAAAGATAGCTTCGAATGTGGGTTGGTTCATTTTGCCGCTCACTTTCTTGTTTAAACCCCTTTTATGGCTAATTAATCAGTTTGTATCTGGGCTCATGCGAGTCTCTGGCTTGCAATCATCTGCTGATAGTCGCTCTATGAGTAAAGAAGAATTACGAAGCTTAGTTTTGGAATCTAATCGCTTTGTATCCAATCACCATCGCAATATTTTGCTCAATTTATTTAATCTAGAAAATATCACTGTTGATGATGTAATGACACCTAGAGCAAAAATTGAGGTTTTGGATCTTTCTAGACCAATCGATGAGGTTATCCAGCAACTCGAAACGTGCTATCACAACAAATTACCAGTTTGTGATGGTGATTCTGAACGTATTGTTGGCATCTTGTCGGTAAAAAAGGCACTATCGTTATTAGGCGATTCCGATTTAACGCACGAAGACTTTAGATCACTCATCAATGAACCCTATTTCATTCCTGCAGGAACTCCAGTATTGCAACAGATGCAATTTTTTCAAGATAATCAGCAGCGCTTAAGCCTAGTAGTCAATGAATACGGCGACGTGCTTGGTCTGGTTACGTTCGAAGATATTGTGGAGGAGTTAATTGGCGAATTCACGACCTCTTTCTCCAATCTTTCAACTGACCCGCATTGGCTACCTGACGGCACCTACTTAGCCAGCGGTGGCGCCACCTTGCGAGACCTTAATCGCCTACTCAATCTTAATCTGCCCCTTGATGGACCAAGAACTTTAAATGGATTAATTTTAGATAAGCTGGAGGCCATTCCTGATCATGATGTCAGCATCAAAATTGGTGGGGTCGTCATGGAAATCGTGCAGTTTGATGAGCAAGGTGTAAAAACTGTCAAACTCTATCGCCCTCAGATAAGCCAAACACTGGATTGAGTATTTCCCATGATGATTCACTGATTATTCGCACTTGGTATGAAATAGCAGCGTATGCTATTCATGCCAGAGCCAGTGATATTCACATTGAAGTCAACTGCATTGAGATGGTGGTGCGCATGCGCATTGATGGCGCATTAACTGTCTTCTCACGCCATCCATTAGACATTCATGAGCGTCTAATTACGCGAATCAAGATACTAGCTCGTCTTGATATCGCCGAAAGACGCCTACCCCAAGATGGTCACTTAAGCATAGGCCTCGATTTTGCAAAACCCAATATGGATTGTCGAGTCTCTGTTTTGCCAACACTTTATGGCGAAAAAGCTGTTATTCGCATCCTACCAAGTCGCATTGAAGAGTTAGCGCTCGACAAAATTGGCTTACTCCCCGACCAACTTGCTGTCATGGCAAGAGCTCTGCGACAGCCCAATGGTTTGATATTAGTAACAGGGCCAACTGGAAGCGGAAAAACGCGCACCTTATATAGCTGTTTGAATACCCTCAATCAAACTCACCGCAATCTTTGCACTATAGAAGACCCCATTGAAATTCGCCTACCTGGAATAAACCAAGTCGCCTATCACCCTCGCGCTGGATTAGATTTTCCTATCATTATTAAAGCCCTATTACGCCAAGATCCCGATGTCATCATGATTGGCGAAATTCGGGATAACGAAACTGCAAAGCTAGCAATTCAAGCGGCACAAACAGGACATCTCGTTTTAAGCACCCTTCATACGCGGAATGCCAGAGGTGTTTTGTCACGTCTCAAAAGTTTAGGCATCGATCAAGAAGCCATCGAATCATCTTTATGTTGCGTCAGCTCGCAGCGTTTAGTACCCATGCTATGTCTGGCATGCAGGGATTTGATCGGGAATGATCGATTCAACTGCCAAGCATGCAATGGAAATGGCTATTTGGGGCGCATCGGTATTCATGAAATCCTAACGATAGAACAACTTTTAGACCCCAACATTCCATTTATGGACATCACGATGGCAGGTTTATGCCGTCTTGAAGAGGGCATTATTACTCGAGACGCTTTTGAGGCAGAGGTCAGTGCATGGCATTAAAGAGAGAACGGGAATATCGATTTGCCCAACAATTGCTGACACTGTTAAACGCTGGCTTACCTCTATTAGATGCAATACATCTTATTGCTGCATCCTCAAATCAGACTCAACAGGCATGGCTAAATGATATTCAGAATCAACTTAAAAAAGGTTTGCGCCTTTCTCAATGCTTAGAGGCAATAGGCAACCTATTTTCTACTGAATTTATTAATCTCATTCGAGTAAGCGAGCGCACGGGTGATATGGCGCTTGCATTGCAAACCATCTGCCAGCAACTTGAGGCTCAAATTGAGCTACAGCGCAAGATTCAGCAGGCGCTGATTTACCCTATTGTCACCCTTACCAGTTCCGTGATGCTGCTTATAGTGATGATGGTCTGGGTGATACCGGTTTTTAAAGACGTTTTTGGGCATTTTCAGGCAGATTTACCAACGCCTACCAAAATACTCATCCTGATTTCTTCCGCAATAAGCGCCCATTTTTTAGAAATTGTTATCTGCATGATGGGCAGTAGCCTTTTCATGTTGTTTGCATGGCGTCAGTCTGCGGGCTTCCAAAAAAAGATTGATCGATGGTCACTGCGAACTCCAATTGTCGGCAATTTATTACGCTTGGCAGCGTTAACGCATTGGTGCCGAATATTAGGTTATTTATTAGAATCCGGACTTCCATTGCCAGAAGCCCTTCGAGTGACAGCGCAATCCTCTAATCATTGGCTCAGTCATGATTTAAGTGCTGAGGTATTTAAACATCTCACTAGAGGCTGGCCTCTTGGAGAGGCCTTAAAAAAAGCAGACCCCAATAGCCACTTTTTTGATTACGAAACTCTGCACCTGCTTCACATTGCCACAGAAAGTGGCTTTCTTTCACAAATGTTGGGTAAGCGCGCCCTAACTCTTGGATCTTTGCTGAGCGATCGACTCCATCATCTCGGTCAAACTTTAGAGCCCTTGCTCATTATGGTCGTTGGCGTCATTATTGGTGGAATTGTGATTACCCTCTATCTACCCATCTTTCATTTAGGGCAAGTGGTTTAATGCTCGCACCATTAACAATCGACGCTATACGCATTGCCCTCATATTGACATTGCTCTATTTGGCATATGTAGATCTGCGTACATTTCGCTTACCCAATTTGATTACCTTTCCCTTGGTTTTCTTGGGGCTGATTTTTAATTTCTACTCATCTGCGAGATTTACCAACTTTTTTGATGCCGCTACAGGGTCTACTGTTGGATATATTTTTATTTGGGGACTCAATGAAATGTACAGGCGAATTAAAAAACATCATGGGATTGGCATGGGAGATGCAAAACTTTTGGCCGCTCTAGGAGCATGGCTAGGATTGAGCGCCTTAATCAACATTCTTTTTCTTGCCTCAATTGGTGGAATCATTGGCGGTCTTGTATGGTTAAAAATTCATCAAAAATCAATGCGTTCCGCATTCCCTTTTGGACCATTTATTGCCATTGCTGGCATTATTGAGTTGTTATGGCCCCAACTACTTCAAAGATACTTACTGAACCATCTGATTTAAGCCACCAAAAAGGGGCAACCCTTTTCATTGGCCTAACAGGAGGCATTGGCTCAGGCAAAACCACGGTTAGCGATTTATTAGGCAAATTAGGTGCTGGCGTTGTAGATACCGATCTCATTGCACATCAAATCACTGCAGCCAAAGGAAAGGCAATGCCCGCCATTGAGCAGCAATTTGGGCAAAGCTTTCTGGATGCAATGGGTGCCTTAGATAGACCCAAAATGCGCGCCCTAGTTTTTGCCAATCCAGATGCCAGAAAATCCTTAGAGGCCATCACCCATCCTCTAATACGTCAAGAAACAATCTGGCAAGCCAGAGAATGGATTTCTAAAGGCGCACCTTATATTGTCTTTGTCGTTCCCTTGCTAATTGAGTCTGACTCCTGGCAAGATCTACTTGACCTGCTGGTCGTTGTGGACTGCCCCGAGGAAGCTCAAATCGCCAGAGTGGTGCAGCGCAGCAATTTAGCCCCAGAGGAAGTAAAGCGCATTATTCGCAGCCAAGCAACACGTGATGAGCGACTCGCTTGTGCAGATGTAGTGATTGAAAACCAAGAGAACCTTTCTGCTTTAAATGCAGAAGTCATGCAGTTGCACCAAAAAATCCTTCAGATTAGGAAAGATCGGTCCAGTTCGTCATAGAATATGGGCTTGTGATTGTCTACGAATACCCCTTCAATGAATTAGTTCGAAGCATGCTTCGACTGGAGTATTTGTTCGCCCGCTTTAATCACTTTACACGCTCAGACGATCCAGAATTACATCACAATGCCATTGCGATTTTGTTTGATCTTGGTGATATTGGTGCCCGCGGCGACATTAAGTCGCTTTTGTTAAAAGAATTCGAGCGACAAAAATATGCGCTCAATGGACTTAAGTCCTCCCAAAAAGTAGACCAAGAAGCACTCTCGCAAACTTTGGCAGAAATTGATGCTATCGCCAGCAAAATCAATCAATCTGCTGGACGACCCAATCTCACCATTTCGGAGAGTGAGTGGCTTAACGGAATTCGTACCCGCTTAAATATTCCTGGCGGAACTAGCCCAATTGACTTACCAAGTTATCACGCTTGGAAAAATAGTCCCTCTAGCGAACGTCGCTCATTATTAGAAAATTTTCTGATTCCCCTATTGCCATGGCAAGAAGCTTGTCAGTTATTTTTACGATTGCTACGTCAATCAGGGGAAGCTAAAGATGTCGTTGCACACAGTGGATCATTTCAACAAGCACCCTCAGGCAAGGTTTATCAATTAATGCGTATTGCGGTTGAAGACGACACACTTTTCTCAGAAATCAGTGCCAATAAGTACTTGTTATCGGTACGATTCATGCAAGCGGATCGTGATAAAAAAGCACAGCCCGCGAACAAGGATGTACCCTTTAAATTGACACTTTGTCAGTTCTAGTCCAGCAAGACCCTAAGCCGCTCCAACATTGGCCAGGCGGCCGGTAAAAGCGGCTCAACACTGGGTTTTTCTGCGCTTAATTGCTCCCACGATAGGGCTTGACCCTCGCACCCACTGGGTGTGCCAACCCAGTCACGAATGACACTCACATGAAGTCGAACATAAGCGTGGGGATAGTCATGCTCCAGAATGGTTAACTCTGTACTCGATTGAATCTCAATGCCAAGTTCTTCACGCAATTCTCGCTTGAGCGCCTCGAAAACACTTTCACCTTTTTCAATCTTTCCACCAGGCACCTCCCAGTAGCCAGCGTAAGGTTTACCTACAGGTCTTTGCCCCAATAAATAGCGGCCTGATTGATCAAGCAAAATACCAGCGGCAACTTCGGTAATAGGTCGACTATCTTGACTCACAAGAATGAGCTCACCCTAAGCATGTGATCCAGCCCAGTGCTTTGCAAATTGCCATGCAACACGACCAGATCTGGAGCCGCGCTCCAATGCCCATACCAGGGCCTCTGACCGAGCCTGCTCAATTTGCTCTGCAGTCAAACCAAAATGTGCCAACCAATGTCCCACAATAGCTAAATACTCATCTTGCTTGGGCGGATAAAAGGAGAGCCACAATCCAAAACGTTCAGATAAAGAGATTTTTTCCTCAACCACTTCACCCGGATGTATCTCGCCATCATCGCTATGAACATAGCCCTCGTTGTCCTTCATATATTCGGGCAATAAATGGCGACGATTAGAGGTGGCGTAGATCAATATATTGTCGACCTGGGCAGAGACAGATCCATCTAGAGCGGATTTCATGGCCTTATACCCCGATTCCCCATCCTCAAAAGACAAATCATCACAAAAAATAATGAAACGCTCGGGGCGCTCTGCCAGCAATTCCGTAATATCAGCCAAATCCGCTAAATGCTCTTTTTCAACCTCAACCAATCGCAGACCTTGGCTTGCAAACTCATGCAGACTGGCCTTAATCAAAGAAGACTTTCCAGTACCGCGTGCCCCAGTTAGCAAAATATTGTTTGCAGGCTTCTTTTGAATGAAATTTCTCGTGTTGTCTCGAATAGCATCCCTCTGGCGATCAATGTTTTTTAAATCTTCAAAAGTGATATCGGAAACATGTTTAACGGGCTGCAAAAACCCAATACTGCCAAAAATACTATCTCGACGACGCCATCTAAACGCTGTGGCAGACTTCCATTGCTCTTCAGACAATGGCTTGGGTAAAAATGTCTCTAAATGGTCTATGAGACGATCAAATTTTTCACTCATGTTGTTAATTCTTATTAAGAGCGGTAATCTGCATTGATGGAAACATAATCGTGAGATAAATCACAAGTCCAGATAGTTTGGGTCGCAGAGCCTCTACCCAAATCAATCTTGACAGCAATCTCTTGTGCAGCCATCACTCTCTGCCCATCTTCCTCTTGGTAACTTGGGTTGCGTCCACCATCTTTAGCAACCCACACATCACCAAGCCACATTTGGACACGACTAACATCTAAATCTTGAATACCCGCATAACCAATCGCTGCGAGGATGCGACCCAGATTAGGATCGCTGGCGAAGAAAGCGGTTTTCACCAAAGGGGAGTGTGCTACAGCTTTGGCCACTAAACGACATTCTTCAGCATTTTTGCCGCCCACCACTTCGATAGTCATGAATTTGCTAGCACCTTCCCCATCTCGCACAATCATTTGCGCCAACTGGCGGGCTAAGCCCACTAACGCATCCCGTATTGGCTCGTAAGATGAATCTTGAGGCGATTGAATGCGTACTGATGATTGGCCAGTCGCCATGATGATGAAAGAATCATTAGTGGATGTATCGCCATCTATGGTGATGGCATTAAAAGATAAATCAGCAACTTCTTTAGTTAAATCTTTTAATAATCCAGGCGCAAAACCGACGTCAGTGGCAATAAACCCCAGCATGGTTGCCATATTGGGATGAATCATGCCTGCACCCTTGCAGATACCAGTAATAGTCACCATGCCTGCTGGCGTTTGCACAGTAGTAGAAGCAGCCTTAGGTTGCGTATCCGTAGTCATGATGGCTTCTGCAGCATCAAACCAGTTATCTTCAGCTAGATTACTCACTGCTTTTGGTAAAGCATCGATGATTTTTTGAATAGGCAACGGCTCCAAAATAACGCCGGTGGAAAACGGCAAAATCTGCTCGGGCCTTAAATGCAGATCTTTGGACAAAGCAGCGCAAGTCTCTAGGGCATGCTTCATACCTTGCTCGCCAGTACCGGCATTGGCATTGCCGGTATTGACCACCAATGCTCGAATTTCACCTCCGCCCGCCTCTTGCGCCAAGTGCTCTCGACAAACCTGAACTGGAGCAGCGCAAAAACGATTTAAGGTAAATACACCCGCCACCTGAGATCCAGGAGCCAAGGTCATGACTAACAAATCTTTGCGATTTGCCTTTTTGATTCCGGCTTGAGCAATACCCATCTCAAAGCCTTTAATCGACTTGAGGTCAGCTTTTTGAGGGAGAGGTAAATTAACGGCCATAAAAAACTCTAATTAGGAAAAATCAATAGGATGAGGGCTTAGCCTCCGCCCCTACGAGTATAAAGATCAAATCTTTTGATGGCGTCCTCAATTTGGTCAGTGCTCATACTTTGGGCAAACATAAAGTGCAACTCCATCACAGGAATATGTAGCAATGCGATTTTGCGATCCAAAAGTCTGCAGCCTGAAATATGAATAAGAGGGCGCTCAGAATCCAGCACTATTTGACCGTCTACATCGACTTTTGCCACTGAATATAGATCACCCAGAGCTTGGGGTAGCCATCGAACCAAATCCTCCGTAGAGCAGCCCATCTCTCTTTTCAATTGATGCATAGAAAATCAGACGAAATCTTTAACCGCCTGCAACTGGGGGGCAAATAGCGAGAGCGTCCCTATCTTGAAGGACATACTGATCGCGTTGCTCCGGCTTTATATACACTCCGTTGACCATAACCAAATGTGCGGACTGACTGGGAATGCTGTGCAACTTAATCATATCGCCAATAGTACAGCCCTCAGGCACTTCTACATCAGCCTCAATCGCATTCTTTTTGTTTGAAGGTAGATAACTTGCCAGACTGGCAAACAACTTTAGGGTAACTTGCATCCCTACAGCTTAATTCATCCAAGTTGATTGCGCTTGGCCTCTAGCTAAATATGCTTCCATCGCCTTTATGGGATGATGCATTAATACTCTCTTCCAACTCCCCAACGCAACCTTACCCTGGATTAACCCGCGCAAAACGCCAATATGCTCGGTCAGCCCAACGCAAGTGGCACCAATCAACACATCCCCTAAAAATTCGAGGCGAAGATACTTACGCGCAATAGGATCAATGACTTCCACATGATCTCCACCCGGCGCACCTGACCATAAACCAAAAGAGGAGGAAATTAACCCTAAAGTATCCAGAACGTTAATTTGTAATGCCCCTAAAGTTTGTGCATCACCGCCTGTCATATTAATCGCTGCAATTCTGGCTTGTTCGGCTGCATTTGGCTGGATTGCATTTACGATACGAGTACCCGTTGAAAAATCAATACTTTCAGTTACATCACCGGCAGCATAAATATCTTTTACAGATGTTTGCATCCGCTCATTAACCAAAACGCCACGATCGATTTGCAGTCCAGAAGTGTTTAGATAGTCAATATTGGGACGAACACCAGTTGCAGAAATGACTAAATCGACTTCGAGAGATTTTCCATTTGAGAGCTGCACATTTAAAGCTGATCCTGCCTGCGTAATCGCCTCAACTTTGGTATCAGTAAATACTCGGACGCCTTTATCTTGCACCCATTGCTTAATCATTCCACCCGCTACAGCTGTCATCATGCGGGGCACCATACGGTCACCCATTTCAACAACCGTCAGCTCCACTTGTTGACTAGCAAGCGCCTCCAAGATGATACAGCCAATAAACCCGGCGCCCATTTGGAGAACACGTGCACCCGGTTTAGCAACCCGAGCAATAGCTCGCGCATCTTCCAGAGTCCAGCAAGGATGCACTCCAGGTAGATTCATTCCAGGGATGGGCGGTTGGATTGGTACGGAACCGGAAGCGATAAGTAACCTATCAAATGAAATAGGCTTCTCCGACTGCCCTTCCAATACAATTTTTTTAGACTTGGAATCTATTACAGAAACTTTGCCATGCAGCTGTTCGATCTTTAATTGCTGAAAGTGATTGGGGTCCTTGCGTAAGTATGTTCCTGGTTCTTGAATATTACCCATCAACAAATAGGGTATTGCCATCCGAGAATATGGAGGAGCATTCTCTGACCCTATCAGCACAATCTCATCCTGTGGTGCGCGCCCACGAATGATTTCAGCGGCGATAACACCAGCAGGCCCATTACCTACAATGACATGCTTCATAGGCAAATATTACAAACCTAAGCGCTTCAATGTATCAGCGCTTGGGCGTCCCTCTGCATCCCAGCCACGAATTTTGTAATACTCGGGCAACATCTTGTCCAAACCACTAACAGTGCCTTTACCAGGCCCAGTTTTTGCAGCTTCAGTCATCAAGCGTTTTGGTAATTTATCGTCTTTGGCAGTAAAACCTGCACGATTATTGAAATCGCGCTCCATATTCCAAATACGCTCTCCGATAGTCGTTAAATTCTCCACTGTAAATTCATCCCCACAGGCAGCCTGTAATTGTGGAGCGACATCGGCAAGCGTCCAAGCAAAACTAGTAAAAATACAGATACCTGCAGAATCAAATGCGGCTGTTGCATCTTGAAAGGCTTTTACCAATTCTGGTTTACCTTGTGTATCAGCTGGCTCAGTTTTGACGGGAATACCTAACACTTCAGAGGCAATGGTGTATCCGCGCAAATGGCATGCGCCACGATTAGAGGTGGCGTACGCCAGCCCAATCCCCTGAATTACGCGACCGTCATAAGCAGGAAACTCTTGGTTTTTAACGCTCATGGATAAATCTGGATGGCCATATTTTTTAGTCAGGCGGGCAGAACCTAAACCTAACTCTTTACCAAAACCTGTGCCATTCGCCGTAATCTCCGCGAAATAACATAAAGCTTTTGCAGATCCAAATGGCGCTTCGATGCCTAATTGTTCTTTGGTAAGAACGCCCATTTCATAAAGCTCCATTACCGCGCCTACAGTAGCTCCAAAAGAAATCGGGTCAAAACCATCCTCATTGCAAAGCATGTTCGCGTACTGCAATGCCTCAAGATCATTCACACCATTCGCAGCACCTAGTGCCCATGCTGCCTCATACTCTAATCCGCCACTCGCACCAAAATATTGAGGTTTGTTTTCGACTGTGAAATGTGTCTCGTCAATCTTAGAAATGCGTCCGCAAGCAATTGTGCATCCAAAGCACGCTTGATTGGTCACTAAGTGCGCCTTTCCATCTGTGGCACGTGGTGCGGCCATCGCTTCCGCAGAAATGTCTTTTGCTCCATCAAATTGCACATCCTGATGGTTGCGAGTAGGCAAACCGCCAACTTCATTAATCACATTCATTAACACTTGGGTGCCGTAAGCAGGAAGCCCTTGCCCAGTAACTGCGTTAGATGCCAGCACTGCCTTAGCTGCTGCAGATGCCGCCATAAATGCCTTCGGATCTTTTAGATTGCCGACACCCTTAGTGCCCCTTACTGCGATTGCCTTAAGATTTTTACTCCCCATGACGGCGCCGACTCCTGAGCGTCCAGCAGCTCGGTGCAAATCATTGACGACTGCTGCATAAAGCACTTGGTTTTCACCAGCACGTCCGATGCAAGATACTTTCATTTGTGGATCTTGATGCTTGGCTTTGATTGCTGGCTCAGTCTCCCAGACTGTTTTACCCCAAAGATCAGAGGCATCAATCAACTGAACGTTATCGTCTTCAATCAGAAGATAGACAGGTTTAGGCGACTTTCCCTCAAAAATCACCATATCCCAGCCGGCCATTTTTAGCTCAGCCCCCCAGTAACCACCAGAGTTTGAACAGGCGATTGCACCAGTGAGAGGACCCTTTGTTACCACGGTATATCGACCACCAGTAGAGGCCATCGTGCCAGTTAAGGGACCTGTCGCCCAAATGATTTTATTTTCCGCAGAGAGAGGGTCAGTTTTGGGATCTAGTTCTTCAACTAAATACTTTGAAGCTAACCCACGAGATCCTAAATACTCTTTAGCCCACTGCATATTCAGTGGTTCAGATTGGCAAGTGCCCTTGCTTAAATTAACACGCAGAAGTTTTCCAGCCCATGACATGATATTTTTCCTATGCTTTATTTACTTGCAGCAACTTGATTGCCAAGCTTATCGGCCCACTCACGCATCTTATCCAGACCAGTCCAGTCCGCATCAACGTAAGTAATTGCTTGAGTTGGACAGGCAGTCGCACATGCTGGGTCTCCGCCACATAAATCACACTTTTGTACTTTTCCAGTATCTTGAACATAATTAATAGTCCCGAACGGACATGAAATCGTGCAGACCTTGCATCCTACGCAGGTATCATCTGACACCACTTTTGCTCCAGTGGCCAAGTCAACACGAATTGCATCTACTGGGCAAGCTTGTAAACACCAAGCCTCAGCACATTGAGTACAGGTATAAGGGACCTTTTTGCCAGTCAGATGGAATTCAAAAACCTTGATACGTGATTTAGCAGTATTAAATACGCCATAGTTTTCATAACTACAGGCCATTTCGCATTGCAGACAGCCAGTACATTTATCTGCGTTTATTTGCAGGGACTTTTGCATACCAATTCCTTTTGCGTATAAATGCAATTTTTTGCATATAAGCGCTCATACTCGGGCATATTTGCCTCGGAGAATAGCTAGGGAAAGCCCTAAAAATTGATGCAAAAAAATATGGAGGCCTTGGCCCCCACATTTCAAATCAAATTACCTAAGGAAAATTTCAGGTTAATGCGCCGCAACAATTTTTGTACTTCTTACCGCTACCACAAGGACATGGATCATTGCGTCCCACTTTAGGACCGGTGCGAATAGGCGCAGCTTGTATATTGACCGCATCATCATGAGCAATAGTAGTATCGGTAGTCTCGCTGTCAGCATCAGCATGTTGGTATTGCAGATCTTTTACTTTCGCTAAGTCTTCGGTCATAGATTCAGAGGCCTGATCTAATTCCGTTGCACTGCGAATCTGAACTGTCATGATGCTTTTCACAACATCATTCTTAATAATGCCTAAAAGCTCACCATAAAGCTCAAAGGCTTCACGACGGTACTCTTGCTTGGGATCTTTTTGGGCGTAGCCACGCAGATGAATACCCTGGCGCAAATGATCCAATGCTGCCAAATGCTCTCGCCAATGAGTATCAAGACTATAGAGAAGAACTGAGCGCTCAAAGCTAGCGAAGGACTCTCTGCCAGTTAAGCCTACCTTGGCGTCATACACTTCTTTGGCAGCAGCCAAAACGCGCTCAACTATCTCTGACTCATCCACACTGGCAGATGCTTCAACCCATTTTTGCAAATCGACTGAAAATCCCCAGTCATTTGCAAGCGCATTTTCCAAACCCTGCAAATCCCACTGCTCTTCCATAGACTCTGCAGGAACATAGAAAGCACAAATGGTGCGTAATACATCCTCGCGTAGATTGGCAATCAAATCGCCCACATCTTGACTTTCAAGCACTTCATTTCTGAGGCGATACGTTTCCTTGCGTTGATCATTAGCAACGTTATCGTATTCAAGCAATTGCTTACGAATATCAAAGTTACGGCCCTCTACTTTGCGCTGTGCAGACTCAATGGAGCGCGTAACCATACCAGCTTCAATGGGCTCACCATCTGGCATCTTTAAACGATCCATTACCGCTCGCAGACGATCCCCCGCAAAAATACGTAACAAAGGATCATCCAAAGAAAGATAAAAGCGCGAGGAACCAGGATCACCTTGGCGTCCGGAGCGACCTCTTAACTGATTATCGATACGGCGACTCTCGTGGCGCTCTGTACCAATAATGTGAAGACCGCCCGCCGCAAGAACTTGATCATGAATACTTTGCCACTCATCTTGCAATTGCTTAATCTTGCTCGCTTTCTCGGCAGCGGACAGCGATTCATCGGCTTCAATAAGGGCAGACTGCTTGCCCACGTTGCCTCCAAGAACAATGTCTGTACCACGACCAGCCATATTGGTGGCAATCGTAATCATCTTGGGTCGGCCTGCCTGAGCAATAATTTCGGCTTCGCGCGCATGCTGTTTTGCATTTAGCACTTGATGCGGTAACTTGCGTTGATTTAAGAGGTTAGAAATCAACTCAGAGTTTTCAATCGAAGTGGTACCCACTAACACTGGTTGACCACGTTGATAACAATCTTCGATGTCTTTAATTACTGCGTCATAGCGTTCACGTGAAGATTTATAAATCTGATCCTGCTTATCTTTTCTTTGACTCACTCGATTAGGAGGAATCACCACCGTCTCAAGGTTATAAATTTCTTTAAACTCGTAGGCTTCGGTATCAGCGGTACCCGTCATGCCTGCTAATTTTCCGTACATTCTGAAATAGTTCTGGAATGTAATGGTTGCTAGGGTTTGATTCTCATTCTGAATCGGCACCCCTTCTTTCGCCTCCACAGCCTGATGCAAACCATCAGACCAGCGTCGCCCTTGCATTAGGCGCCCAGTGAATTCATCAACAATAATGACTTCTTTGTTTTGTACAACATAATGTTGATCACGGTTATATAAAGTATGTGCACGTAAGGCCGCATACACGTGATGCATCAAAGTAATATTTTGCGGTGAATACAACGAATCGCCATCATTCAAAGCGCCAATCTGTACCAATATTTGCTCGGCTTTATCGTGACCTTGCTCGGTTAAATACACCTGCTGGGATTTTTCATCCACCCAATAGTCGCCCGGCTTTTCAACCCCAGTGCCATCCGCCTTTTCTTCGCCAATTTGGCGTTCCAAATGCGCTGGTAGCTGATTCATTTTGATATACAAATCAGTGTGATCGTCTGCTTGACCTGAAATAATCAGTGGGGTTCGCGCCTCATCAATTAATATTGAATCGACTTCGTCAACAATTGCATAGGCAAGTCCACGCTGAACACGTTGCTCCAGATCTTGGACCATGTTGTCACGCAAGTAATCAAACCCGAACTCATTATTGGTGCCATAGGTAATATCCGCTGCATAAGCTTCTTGCTTGGTCTTGTGATCCATTTGCGAAAGGTTCACACCCACCTTCATGCCCAAGAAGTTATACAACTTAGACATCCACTCTGCATCTCGTTGCGCCAGGTAATCATTTACGGTAACTACGTGAACACCTTTGCCCGTTAGCGCATTTAAATACACTGGCAGCGTTGCCGTTAAGGTTTTGCCCTCACCAGTTCCCATCTCTGCGATCTTGCCCTGATGCAGAGCGAGTCCACCCATTAACTGAGCGTCAAAGTGACGCATTTTCATTACCCGAACACTGGCCTCGCGAACAACAGCAAATGCTTCAGGTGCAATATCGTCCAAGGATTCGCCATTCGCTAGGCGAGACTTAAATTCAGCTGTTTTCGCAGAAAGCGCCGCATCGTCCAAAGACTGCAAAGCAGGTTCGAAAGCGCCAATTTTGGCGACGACTTTACGATACTGTTTTAATAGGCGGTCGTTACGACTGCCGACCAGGGTTTTAAGAAGACCGATTACCATGGGATATTGAAGAAAATAGAGTCCTTGAGTTTATCACCCGCAACCTTGTTTTTTATGAACTTTGTCCCCAAATCCTCACGCAAGCAAACGGCCCATGAATGGCTGGATTACCTGCGTAAACCCAATGGTATTGGGGGTATTTTGGCCAAAACAGAAAATCTAGCCAAACTACGAATTACCTTGCAAAACGCTCTAGACAAACTGAATCTGGGGCATCTTGCACCCAAGATTGAGGTGGGTTGGCGCTCCGAGAGTCAAAATGAATTACTTTTTTTAGTTGGCAGCGCCACGATAGCCAATCGTCTTCAGCAAATTTTACCTAGTTTAATCAATGAGTTAGGAAAATTAGGGGTCCACTGCAAAGCGATCAAAATCAAAATCAAACCCATCTCTGCTTGGGAAGTCAAACCACGCCCTCTCGACCAAAGGGATTATCAACCCAAAACACTCAATGCTGTAGCAAGGCAATCTTGGGAGGAATTATTAGGGAAGCTTAGTCCTGGATCAGAACTCTATAAAGCAGTTGAGCAATTATTGAGAAAAAAGCCCAAATAACTTGGTTTTAAAAAAATAGTGGCTGACTTTCTTGAGAATAAGCATCTGGCGCCTTACTCTGTGAAAAGGTGCTAATTTCATAGGCGGTTGGATCTTCCAACAACTTTCGCAAAAGAGCGTTATTGAGCGCATGACCTGACTTCTCGGCAACATAAGCACCAACAATTGGATGACCCACTAAATAAAGATCACCAATGGCATCCAGAATTTTGTGACGCACAAATTCATCTTCATAACGTAGTTCTTCGTTATTCAAAATGCGATGCTCATCCAAAACAATCGCGTTATCTAGACTGCCGCCTCGAGCAAGACCCATCTCTCTTAATGCTTCAACTTCATGTGCAAAGCCAAATGTACGCGCCCGACCGATTTCACTGCGATAGGCATGTTCCGCAAAGTCCACAGTAAAACGTTGACCCGTTTTATCTACAGCAGGATGTTTAAAGTCGATAGTGAAATCTAATTTAAACCCAAAGAATGGTTCGAGGCGCGCGAGCTTATCGCCATCTCTGACTTCTACTGGTTTTTTGATAACTACAAATTGACGAGGTGCCTCTTGCTCAACAATGCCAGCAGACTCAATCAAAAATAAAAAGGATGCTGCACTGCCATCCATGATGGGAACTTCTTCGCCATCTAGTTCGATCAAGAGATTATCTAACCCCAATCCTGCACAGGCGGATAGAAGATGCTCAACCGTCGAGACTCGTACACCATCTTTTTGAATAACAGACGCCAATCTGGTATCGCAAACTGCCAATGCAGTTGCAGGAACAATGGCTTGCTCTGGCGTATCAACCCTGACAAACTGAACCCCAGAATTAGCTGGGGCGGGCTTAATAGAGATCGTCACTTTGCGACCCGAATGCAAACCAATACCCACCGTTTTCACTGGGGTAGCAATCGTTCTTTGTTTCATCATCATGACGTCTCTTAATTCAATGGGCTTGTTATTAAAGCGTATTACAACTTTTTCAGTATTGAAGCAGCATCGCTCACTTCAAATTTTCCTGGAGCTTCACGGTCCAAACTTTTTACAACCCCGTCTTCGACAATCATGGCATATCGATCAGAGCGAACTCCTAAACCACGGGCGGTTAAATCCAACTCGAGCCCCACTTTCTTGGTGAACTCAGCACTGCCATCACCCATCATACGAATCTTTTTTCCTACTTTTTGATCACGTCCCCATGCACCCATTACAAATGGGTCATTCACAGAGATACACCAAATTTCATCGACACCTTTAGCTTTAATGGCATCATGCAGCTCAACATATCCAGGGACATGCTTGGCTGAACAAGTGGGGGTAAATGCACCAGGCAAAGCAAAAATCACAATCTTTTTTCCTGCGACCAGCTTATCCACCTCAAATGCATTTGGGCCAATAGCACAGCCCTCAGACTCTTCGTTAAAAAACTCATAAAGAGTTGCATTTGGTAATCTTTGTCCAACAGTAATCATGATGTCTCCAATAGTTATTGATTAAGAAGGATGCCAACGCAAGCGCAGGATTCGTCGTCCGGAGGGGCGCTGCGCTGGCATTTCGCAATAACCTATTGTATTAAGCAGTCAATTAATCTGCTTGTTTACGCAAAAAGGCAGGGATTTCATAGTAATCAGCCCCTTTATCAAGCAAGGTCTTTGCCTGTGGAGAGCTATCCGCACCTAATGTTGGCGTAGCAGTCGCTTCACGAGAGCTACGAAACACTCTCGGTAAATCATATTGGCTGTAATCCACACCCCCAGCCGCAGGTTGTGTGGCCATTGACGGAGCACTTCCAGCACCTGTTAATGCCATACCAGCACTGGTATTCAATGCAGTATCCATGCTGACTTTGCTAAATGCTGCTGAAGCACTTGCTGGTGCGAAAGTATTCAGATCGGCCATAGTCGGAATTGCATCATGCGTACCCGTTGCCTGTCTCCACACTACTTCTGGTTGGTTTGCTTTGCGAGCTTGTGGATTATTTAAGCCAGTAGCAACCACCGTCACACGCAAGGCGTCACCTAAGCTCTCGTCATAAACCGTACCAAAAATAACAGTTGCATCATCCGCTGCGTAGCCACGAATTGCCGCCATCACTTCACGTGTTTCAGAGAGTTTCAATGAACGACTAGCAGTGATATTAACCAACACTCCACGCGCACCAGATAAGTCAACTCCTTCGAGTAATGGTGAAGCAACTGCAGCTTCAGCAGCCAAGCGTGCACGATCCATACCAGAAACTGTTGCCGTACCCATCATCGCCTTACCTTGCTCACCCATTACGGTTTTAACGTCTTCAAAGTCCACGTTGATCAAACCTTGAACGTTAATGATTTCTGCAATTCCAGAAACTGCGTTATGCAGAACATCATCAGCGCAAGCAAATGCCTTATCAAACTCTGCATCTTCACCCATTACTTCAAAAAGTTTCTCATTGAGCACAACGATCAGTGAATCAACATAGGATTCAAGTTCTGATGCACCGTTCTCAGCAACCTTGAGGCGCTTAACACCCTCAAAATCAAATGGTTTGCTAATTACGCCTACAGTCAATATGCCCATCTCTTTAGCTACTTGAGCTACGATAGGTGCTGCACCCGTACCAGTACCACCACCCATACCAGCAGTAATAAATACCATGTGTGCGCCTTGTAATACATCTGCAATACGTGCACGCGCTTCTTCAGCAGAGGCTGCACCAATTTCTGGTTTTGCACCAGCACCTAATCCGCTAGAGCCCAGTTGCAAATTCACAGATGCTTCTGAGCGCTGTAAGGCACCAGCATCGGTGTTCATGCAAATGAACTCTACGCCGCTAACGCCGCGACGGATCATGTGTTGTACTGCATTACCGCCAGCACCACCGACTCCAACCACTTTAATGATGGTCTTGCCAGCTGTTTCTTGATCTAACATTTCAAATTCCATATACCCTCCTAGGTAAATAAACTACTGCGTTGACGACGAAAAAAACTTAAAAATTTCCTGCAAACCATTCCTTCATACGCGAGATCACACCTTGCAAAGCGCCCGACTGTGAGACTCGACGACCGCGCAAGAGTTGTGACTGCCCCTCCATTAGCAAACCAATACTGGTCGCATATCTAGGACTACGTAAGACTTCATGTAAATGACCGCGATATTCGGGAGTGCCGATACGAGCAGGTCTCAAGAAAACTTGCTCTGCTAACTCAACCATACCTGGCATCAGAGAGGTGCCACCAGTGAGCACGATTCCAGATGACACCATGTCTTCATAACCCGAGTCACGCACCACGCCCCTCACCAAAGTAAATAACTCTTCAACACGGGGCTCAATCACGGCAGCTAAGGCCTGTTTTGACATTGGACGGGGCTCACGGTCACCCACACCCGGAACATCAATCATCGCAGCGGGGTCAGCCATTTCTTGACGTGCAATTCCGTGTGCAATTTTTAGATCTTCTGCATCTATAGTAGGGGTACGTAATGCCATCGCAATGTCATTGGTAATCTGATCCCCAGCAATTGGAATGACCGCGGTATGTCGAATCGAACCTTGACAATAAATGGCGATATCCGTTGTGCCACCACCTATGTCTACCAATACAACACCTAACTCTTTTTCGTCTTCTGTTAGCACGGCAAGACTAGATGCTAATGGCTGCAAAATGAGATCGTTGACTTCCAACCCACAACGACGCACACACTTCACAATATTTTGTGCAGCACTTACCGCTCCCGTAACAATGTGCACCTTTACTTCTAAGCGTAAGCCACTCATACCAATTGGCTCGCGCACATCCTCTTGACCATCGATGATGAATTCTTGAACAAGAATATGCAAAATCTGTTGATCCGTTGGGATATTGATTGCTTTTGCTGTTTCCAAAACTCGCTCTACATCACCAGCGCTCACTTCCTTGTCGCGAATTGCAACCATGCCACTGGAGTTAAAACTCACAATGTGATTTCCTGCGATGCCAGTAAACACTTGAACGATCTGGCGATCGGCCATAATCTCAGCCTCTTCCAATGCCTTTTGAATGGATTGCACCGTTGCTTCAATATTGACAACAACACCTTTCTTGAGACCTTTTGAAGCAGTTTGACCAACACCAACCACATTAAATTGACCGTCTGGAGCTAATTCAGCAACTAAGGCAACTACCTTGGAAGTTCCAATATCTAAACCAACCAATAGATCACGATTGTCTTTACTCATTCCCATTCCTTCATTGCTTCAACTCGCTTTTCTTACTATCTACTTCACTCTTTTTAAGACTTGCAGCTGCTAAGTGCACTGCAAATCCATTTGCATACCGCAAATCCACTGCATCGATTCGGTTAGCCCATTTTTCTTGTACTTGCGGCCAATATTTAAACAGTCGAGCAACACGTTCCTCGGTCAACGTTTTGTCAGAATTTTCTTCATCTCGCCCAAACTCCACTTTCATGCCATTGGAAAGTTTGATATGCCACGCATAACGCTCTGTCAATGCAAGGCTGACGACATGTGCACCCCAAGGCTTAAACCAGTTGTTGGCCTTTTCATACAGATTCATTACTTCCTTGCCTGCATCATCTGGCCCATGAAAATCAACCAAACGCACATCGTCACCAACCTCCGATACACGACCAGCAAAAATTTCACCGCGATCATTGATTAAGCTATGACTGTCAGCGCCACCCCACGTGCCAAAAGGCTTTTGCTCCTCAATACTCACAATTAATCCATTAGGCCAAACACGACGCACGTTCGCGTGACGCACCCAAGGCATGCTTTCAAAACCTCTCTTAACGTCTTCCAGGCGCACGCTGAAAAAATTACCCTGCACTGTTTCTAAAACCTGCTGCTTCACAATGGACTTCTTTACATGTTTTAAAGTTTGTCCAGCCACAGGCTCCACTTGAATTTGCTTTAAAGCAAAGACAGGGCGTTGACTCAGCCATACCAAAATGCCAATGACCATCATTACGACAAAACAACGCATTAAAAAACGGGTCACATTTTTCATCCGCTCTGGGTGATTCCAGATTGGCGACATCAACATAGAAAAAATTTCGCCAAAGCGATCCATGAAATTACTCATGAAATAGCGACCTCTTTTTCAGCTAGTGTTTCACTGAGCAACCACAGCACCAAATCGGCATACTCCACACCAGCAGCTTTGGCGGCCATTGGCACTAGCGAGTGAGATGTCATCCCAGGCGAAGTATTCATCTCCAATAAATATGGCTTACCAGTTTTTTGATCTAGCATCACATCTGCGCGCCCCCAGGTACGACATCCAAGGGCCTTATAAGCAGCCAAAGCTAGATCCTGTACTTGTTGATTGATTTGTGGATCTAAACCAGTTGGGCATAAGTACTGCGTCTCATCCGAAAAATACTTATTATGAAAATCGTAGTTTGCTTGGGGTGGAATGATTTTGATTACCGGTAGTGCTTCAGCACTATTGCCGTGACCCACTATAGGACAAGTTAATTCATCACCTACGATGCAAGTTTCAGCAATCACTTTTTTATCTAGTCCAGCCGCAAGCTGATAAGCCGCTGGCATCTCTTCAACAGACTTCACTTTTGTTAAACCCAATGAGGAACCCTCATGAGCAGGCTTAACAACCAAAGGTAAGCCGAGATGCCGCACCACAGCATGCCAATCACTTTGCGGAGTTAACTCTTCAAACTCAGGAGTTGAAAGCCCATTACTAATCCACACTTGCTTAGTAACAATTTTGTCAATTGATAGTGCAGAGGCTAGTACGCCACTACCGGTATAGGGCAACTCCAGTAAATCCAATAAACCTTGAATGGTGCCATCCTCACCATAACGACCATGTAATGAAATAAATACGCGATCGAAATTTTCAGAAACCAACTCAGTAGGGTTGCGCAAACCTGGATCAAATGGATGGGCATCCACCCCTTTTGCCAAGAGCGCTTGCAATACGCCATTACCAGACATCAAAGAAATTTCACGTTCACCAGAGCGTCCGCCCAGTAAAACTCCGACCCGGCCAAATGCTTTTACATCCAGACCTGCTAAACGCAATTTCACACGCTCGCCCCAATTGTCAAGACTGTGCTTAGACATGTTTGCCCTCCGACAAAGTATGTGGCAAAGCTGAAATTGAACCAGCGCCCATCGTTATCAATACATCGCCATCTCTTAAGACTTGACTTAACTTCTCTGGCATTTCACTGACATGAGAAGCAAAAACCACAGCAGTCACATCCAGTGCGGCTTTCATTTTTTTATCTTCGGCTATCGCTGCCTTCATTAGGCTCTTTCCATCAGCACCTGGAATCTTTGCCTCACCAGCTGGATATACATCAGTTAGCACTAAAGCATCAAAATTTCTGAGGACTTGTACAAATTCTCCGAAGCAATCGCGCGTTCTGGTGTAGCGGTGCGGCTGAAACGCCAATACCAAGCGACGACTTGGAAATGCACCACGCGCAGCAGCTAAAGTAGCAGCCATTTCAACGGGATGATGGCCATAATCATCAATCAATGTAAAGCTGCCACCTGCGTTAAGCGGAATATCTCCATAACGCTGAAAGCGACGACCGACTCCACCAAATTCTGCAAGCGCCTTCACAATCGCTTCATCGCCTACGCCCAATTCAGTAGCAATACCAATGGCAGCAAGTGCGTTACGCACATTGTGTAAGCCTGGCAAATTCAACGTAATATTAAGCGGGCCTGGTTTATTACCATGCCGACGAACAGTGCGACGATCGACCGTAAAGTGCATACGGGTGCCATCAGCACGGACATTACTGGCGCGAATATCTGCATCTTCGGATAGCCCATATCGCAGCACCGGCTGAGAAACAAATGGAATGATGTCCCGTACATTGACATCATCAATACATAACACTGCTACACCATAGAAAGGCATGCGCTGAATAAATTGTACAAATGCCTGCTTCAATCTCGCCATATCATGCTGGTAGGTATCCATATGATCAGCATCAATATTGGTTACTACTTCCATAGCAGGAAAGAGCTGCAAGAAAGAAGCATCTGATTCATCCGCTTCTACAACAATGAAGTCACCTTGACCCAAACGCGCATTTGCACCAGCAGAATTTAACTTCCCTCCGATGACAAAGGTGGGATCCAAACCTCCTTCAGCCAAAACAGAAGCTACCAAACTCGTTGTCGTAGTTTTACCGTGCGTGCCCGCAATCGCGATACCTTGCTTTAAACGCATCAACTCACCCAACATAACCGCACGCTGAATGACTGGAATTTTTGCTGCTCTAGCAGCTAGCACCTCAGGATTGTTGCCCGCTACCGCTGTTGATATCACCACTGCTTCAGCAGTACCCACATTTTTGGCATCGTGGCCGATATAAATGGTTGCGCCCAGCTCTCTCAGCCGAGAGGTCGAAATGCTTTCAGCCAAATCAGAGCCTGAGACTTGATACCCTAGGTTTAATAAAACCTCGGCAATCCCACTCATTCCAGCACCACCTATGCCGACAAAATGAATTTGCTGAACAATATGTCTCATATTCCTACCCCTGCGCAATCAGCACATACTTCTGCCACTCGTTGAGTAGCATGTGGTTTTGCTAATGCATGCGCTCTCATAGCCATATCCTTTAGATCGCTTCGATTAAAGTTTTGAATCAGCGCTGCTAGATCTTGAGGATTAAGATATTGCTGAGGTAATAACACCGCCGCATCCGCATCTGCTAAAAATTTGGCATTTGCTGTTTGATGATCATCAATTGCATGTGGAAATGGAATTAGACAGGAAGCAACACCACACGCTGCTAACTCAGAGACAGTCATTGCACCAGATCGACAAATTACCAAATCTGCCTGAGCATAAGCAGTCGGCATATCGTCTATAAATGGACGAATATCTGCTTCAACCCCAAGCTCAAGATAACGTTTTTGCAAATCCGCCAGGTGCTTATCACCTGCCTGATGAACTACTTTAGGGCGCATTTCTTTTACTATCAAAGACAATGCTGCTGGAATATTTTCATTTAAAGCCACAGCGCCCAAACTACCGCCAACAACCAATAAAGATAGAGGTCCTTGACGCTGTTCATAGCGAACTTCCGGTTTCTCTATATGATCAAACTCTTCGCGGATAGGATTACCTACCCACTCAGCACTCTCCATGGTGTTAGGAAATCCCGTGAGAATGCGCATGGCAATTTTTGACAAAGCTAGATTAGCACTGCCCGCCACCGAGTTTGATTCATGGAGAACTAATGGGCGCTTTAAGAATTTAGTCACGAGCCCACCGGGGAAAGTGATATAGCCTCCCATTCCCAAAACTACGCTAGGCTTTAAGCGACGCATGATCTTCCAGCTTTGAAAACAAGCTCGCGCCAAATTAAATGGGAGCATCAATTTAGTTTTGAGGCCTTTGCCACGCAAACCACCAAAATCTACGGCCTCAAATGGAAAATCGCACGACCTTACCAAGCGATATTCCATGCCGCTTTCATTGCCTAACCATGCAACATTCCAACCACAAATTCGTAAATACTCAGCAACTGCCAAGCCCGGGAAAATATGTCCGCCTGTGCCTCCAGCCATGACCAGTATTGAGGGTTTTGTCATAACTTCCCGCCGCGCATCAAAATACGATTCTCATAATCAATACGCAACAACATTGCGACAGCTACTACATTCATCAAAATGCCGGAGCCGCCATAACTCACCAAGGGCAAAGTTAAACCTTTAGTGGGTAATAAACCTAAATTCACACCCATATTGATAAACGCTTGCCAACCAATCCAGATAGCAACTCCTTTCGCAGCCAAACCTGCAAAACTACGATCTAATTGCAGTGCAGTACGACCGATCATGAATGCACGTCGGACGATCCAATAGAACAAAAAGATCATCACAACTACACCCACAAATCCAAGCTCTTCACCAATTACCGCCATGATGAAATCAGTGTGTGCCTCTGGTAAGTAATGTAATTTTTCAACGCTGCCCCCAAGGCCTGTTCCAAACCATTCGCCCCGTCCAAACGCCATCAGAGAATGGGTCAATTGATAGCCTTTATTTGCAGCATTCTCTGCTTGCCATGGGTCCATGAAGGCCAACATCCGCCCGCGGCGAAATGGCGAGAGTGCAATCATTGCAGCACCACTTAGCATGCCAACCACAATCAAGCCACCAAATAATTTGGCATTGATGCCACCCAAAAATAAAATGCCAAATGCTATTAGTGCCACCACAACAAATGCACCCATATCAGGCTCTTTCATCAAGAGACCGCCTACTAATGCAACTGCAATACCCATGGGCAACATGCCTTTGGAAAAAGAATGTAAATATTCTTGTCGTTGCACGGTATAACTTGCCGCAAAAATGACCGCAGCAAATTTCATGAGTTCCGAGGGTTGAAAATTCATTACCCCCAATGGAATCCATCGTCTGGCACCATTTACGCCTTTGCCAATGCCAGGAATTAAAACCAACACAAGCAATAGAACAGTAAAGCCAAAGATAACGGGGGAATATCGGTCCCATACCTTAGTAGGAATCTTGAATGCCCAAATTCCGACAAAAATAGCAATGGCTAACGAGATTAAATGACGAATCAGGAAGTAATTGCTGCTGTAGTTTGCGTATTTAGGTCCATCCGCCAAAGTGATCGATGCGGAGTACACCATCACCAAACCGATCAGCATGAGGGAGAGAACTGCCCAGACCAGAAGCTGGTCATATTCCATCATGCGCGAACGCGTTTGCTCAACTCCGGATACCGCATCGCGTAAACCTGTACGGAAATTGACAATACCGCCTCTAGAAAAATTCCAGAAACGATCTAACCCTAAGCGATTTTCAGAGTTTGGCTTGTCATTTAAGTTCATGCCTGAACCCCTTCAAATCGCATTCCTAACTCTTCCACTTCTGAAAGAAATACTTGTGCGCGCTCTTTGTAATCACGGAATTGATCTAAGCTTGCACATGCCGGAGACAATAAAACTAAATCTCCAGATACCGCTTGATCAGCAGCAGCTTTTACTGCTACCTGTAAATCTCCACAATTCTTGCAAGCAATACCATCACCAATTGCCTCTGCAATCCTCATGCCATCTTTTCCAATCAGGAAGATGCCCTTAACAAAGCGCAGCGCAGGCTCACGTAAAGGACTAAAGTCTTGGCCTTTACCATCTCCACCAGCAATCAGCCAAATTCGTTTACCAGCATCATTACTGCCTAATCCATTTAGAGCGGCGACGGTTGCTCCAACATTAGTGCCTTTGCTGTCATCCACATATTCCACATCATTTACTACTGCGATGCTTTGCACTCGATGAGGTTCGCCATGATAGTCACGCAAACCATGTAATAGAACATTCAAAGGCAAATTAGCAGCACGCGCTAATGCAAGCGCAGCTAATGCATTCAAGGCATTGTGGCGGCCACGTATGCGAAGAGCATCAGCGGGAATTAATCGCTTTAAGCGTAAAGGCTCATCTTCCTCGCTAATAGTAGATTTACGTCGACGCTTGGGCTTTGGCTCAACATCTTCATCAACCTCTGCCCAGACTAACCAATCAATACCGCCAGCGCGTAAATCATGCTCAATACCAAATGCACCTTGCTCATCAGGACGATTAGAGCCAAAAGTCACAATCGTTTTATCTAACTTTTGCTCTTGAGAGAGTAAACCCATTACTACTGAATCATCACGATTCAAAACGCAAACCGTATCTGCTCCAAATATTCTCGATTTCGCTTCCACATAAGCTGCCATGTCACCATGCCAATCAAGGTGATCTTGTGTGATATTGAGCACAGTGGCTGCAGTAGCGTTGAGGGAGTAGGTATACACCAACTGAAAACTGGATAACTCTAATACCCAGACATCGGGCATATCCTCTAACTGATCTGCCCCATCCAAACAAGTCATCAACTTATCGAGCGCAGCAGGGCTAATATTGCCAGCGACGGCGACTTTTTTGCCGGCCCTCTCACATAACTGTCCAGTTAATGCTGTTGTTGTCGTTTTTCCATTTGTACCCGTCACAGCAAGCACCACGGATGCATAACTGAATTGCCCTGTCTCCGCCATACGGGACATTGCAGCAATTGCACGAGCAAAAAATTCAATTTCACTCCATACATCTACTCTTGCCTTGCGCGCCTTTACCAAGAAGGATTCTGTAGGCTCTAGCAGCGGAGATAATCCTGGGCTTATACCAATCACATCAATGTCCGACAGCAAATCATCTTGCAGTGGCCCAAAGTGCACATCTGTTAATCCAGCAAACTCCAGTTCTGCTAACCATGTTAATTGACGCTCAGAAAAATCTTTGCGCTCACGCGTATCAACCAACCGCACAGTTGCGCCATTACGTAGGCACCACTTAGCCATGGCAACGCCAGACTCGCCCAAGCCTAAAATTAAAAAGCGTTGGGGCGCTTGATACTGACTATCAGTAACTGAAGCAGGATTAGCAAAAGTATTTTCTAAGATCAGCATATTTACTTTTGACTCACCGTAATTTCAAGCTTGATAAACCAATCAATACCAAAAGGATGGTAATAATCCAAAAACGAACAACCACTTGCGTCTCCTTCCAACCACCCAACTCAAAGTGATGATGCAAGGGTGCCATACGAAAAATTCGTCGGCCTTCGCCAAAATGCTTTTTAGTGAGCTTGAACCAAAATACTTGCAACATTACAGATAAGGTTTCAGCAACAAAAATGCCGCCCATCACAAAGAGAACAATTTCTTGCCGAACGATTACCGCAATCGTTCCCAGTGCACCACCCAAAGCCAGAGCACCAACATCACCCATAAATACTTGTGCGGGGTGAGTGTTGTACCAAAGAAAAGCGAGACCAGCACCACCCATGGCGCCACAAAAAATCATTAACTCGCCAGCACCAGGTATGTAAGGAAAGAGCAGGTATTTAGCGTAGATTGCATTGCCCATCACATAAGCAAACGCACCTAGAGCTGCGCCAACCAATATCACTGGCATGATGACTAAGCCATCAAGACCATCTGTCAAATTCACTGCATTGCTACTACCAACAATCACTAAATAACTCAAGATAATGAAACCCATCATGCCCAACGGGTAGCTCACTTCCTTCATAAATGGAATGAGTAAGTTTGTTTTTGCTGGTAAATCTAGTGCAAAACCACTCTTCAACCATTCATAGAATAATTGCAGTACCTTCAAGTTATTTACTTCTGACACTGAGAACGCTAAGTAAATCGCTGCAAATAGACCAATCAAGGTTTGCCAGAAAAACTTTTCTCTAGATGCCATTCCCTTGGGATCCTTACGTGCGACTTTGCGATAGTCATCCACCCAACCCACAGCACCGAAACCAAAGGTCACGATCATCACAATCCATATAAAACGATTACTGAGATCTGCCCAGAGAATGCAAGAAACAAACATGCCAATCAAAATTAATACGCCACCCATTGTTGGCGTACCTGATTTCACTAAATGGGTTTGCGGGCCATCCGTACGAACGGCTTGCCCCATTTTTAGCGCAGTCAACTTGCGAATAACCCAGGGTCCTGCTGCCAAACCAATTAACAGCGCTGTGACTGTAGCCATCACCGCTCTAAAAGTGATGTAGTTAAATACCCGCAAAAAACCAAAATCATCTTGCAGCCACTGAGACAAAATTAAGAGCATGTTTTAGCCTCCTCTAATAAGGCTTGCACTACACGCTCCATACGCATAAAACGTGAACCCTTTACTAATATTGTTAATTGCGAGTCACTGTCCGCAATCTTTGTATTTACTTCAACGCTGAGGTGCTTAATTAAGGCATCCATATCTTTAAAGTGCAGTGCTTGAGCATCTGAACCGCCTTTAGTAGCCTGCTCAAAACCCTCAATGGCAAACTGACATAGATCGCCTAAAGCAAAAAACTTTTTAACGCCTTGATGGGCTGCATAAGCGCCAACTTCACGATGAAATTCTGGTCCTTGGTTGCCTACCTCACCCATATCGCCCAAAATTAACCATGCATGAGCTCCTGATTTCTTTAAGGCATCAATAGCAGCCCGAACAGAGTCTGGATTGGCGTTATAGCTATCATCAATTAATGTGTAATTGGCATCAATTTGCTTAACTTGCATGCGACCATTTACTGGCGCAAACAGTTCAAGTCCTTGCTGAATTTTTTCAAAGCCGATTCCTGCGGCAATAGCTACTGCAGATGCTGCCAAAGCATTGCGGGCATTGTGATCACCCAGAGTATTGAGACGCACCTGCATTGACTGATGACTGGCTGTGATTTCTAAAAGGCCATTACTTAACAGTCTCCCTGTTACGAATGCTTTTGAATGGGATTGGGTGGTAAGCAACTCAAAATCCATTACTTTTCTTTTCCCCGCTGCTTCGTGCCATACGCCGGTGAACTCGGAGTCCGCAGGAAAGACCGCAATACCATTCTCTGGCAACGAGCGAATGACATCTGCATGCTCTTGAGCCACTGCAGCAACGGTTGCCATAAATTCTTGATGCTCTCGTTGAGCGTTATTAATTAATGCAATATTGGCTTGAGCAATAGCCGCCAATTGTGCAGTCTCACCAGGATGATTCATTCCCAGCTCAATTACTGCAAGAGAATCTGTTGAGCGCAACTTTAATAATGTCAATGGCAAGCCGATCTCATTATTCAGATTGCCCTTAGTAACAAGGGTTTTATCTTCACCTACGGCTGCCTTAAAAATTGCAGCAATCATCTCTTTAACAGTAGTCTTGCCATTACTCCCAGTGACTAAAGCCAGAGGGATATCATGAGTTGCACGCCATGCCTTGGCTAAATTTCCCAATCCAATACGCGTGTCACTTACACAAACGGCGGGCAAATTAGCTGGGCATTTCTCTGCGTTACTGATCATTGCTGCGCTCGCACCAAGACCTACCACTTCACTTAAGAAGTTATGCGCATCAAAACGCTCGCCGGATAAAGCGACAAATAATTCACCTCGATCTATTTGTCGACTATCCGTTCCTACTCTACTAAGCAAGATAGTGCTTGCTGCTTCTGGTGTCGCATTCAATAGACCACTTCCGGGCAACATCGCATGCACTTGTGCAAGAGTCATCATTGACATCAAATCAACCCCCTTGCCGCTAAACGAATATGCTCTTGATCAGAAAAATCAAAGCTCTTGCCTTGAATCTCTTGAACTGTTTCGTGACCTTTACCTGCAACTAAAACTACATCCTGTTTATCGGCATGGCGAATGGCTGCCATGATTGCCGCAGCACGATCAGCAACCTTTTGAACATTCTTAAATGATTCTGGAATTCCCTTACAAATCATTTCGATGATTTCATGCGGATTTTCAGAGCGTGGGTTATCGCTTGTAATAATCACTTCATCAGCAAACTTAGCAGCGACCGCACCCATTTGAGGGCGTTTTCCTGTATCACGATCACCACCACAACCAAAAACGCACCAGAGCTTTCCATTTCGTTCATGAGCAATCGGACGTAATCCCTCTAAAGCCTTTTGTAAGGCATCAGCTGTATGAGCGTAATCAACTACAGCCAAAGGTCCATCAGATTTTGAACTCTTGCCATTTGCAATCAACTCCATGCGCCCAACAACTGGCTGTAATTGACTAACTCGTCTGCTCGCCTCATCACCACTTAAACCTTGCGTTAATAAGGTGGTCCAAACAGCCAATGCATTACTTACATTGAACTGTCCAAGCAGAGGAATATGTAAAGGATTGTTATTGACGCCTTCATGTATAAACACGGCATCGTATCCTGCCTGATGAAAGGTAATATTTTCTGCATAGACTCGCTGTAAACGATTCCCAAATTTCTCAAAGCCGTTAAAAGTTGAACGATCTAATGCATATGCCCATACAACTAAATCTTGTCTTGCCAGCAGATTTATTGCTAATTCACGACCAAATATATCGTCTAAATTCACGACAGCATGCTCTAAACCCGGCTGATTAAACAACTTAGCCTTGGTCTGAGCATAGTTAGCCAAAGTCTTGTGATAATCCAGATGATCTTGAGTTAAGTTCGTAAAAACTGCACAGTTAAAATACGTACCAGCAATTCTCTCTTGATGAAGCGCGTGTGAAGAAACTTCCATTGCCACTTGTTTAGCGCCCGCTACCAATAACTCTTTAAGCTGGGTTTGTAATTTCGGAGCGTCTGGCGTGGTGTATCCTGTTTTCTCTAACTCTCCCGGAAAGCCGGTGCCCAATGTACCTAATACGGCAGTTCGGTGCTCAGGCTGATCTAAGGCATGCGCCAACCACTGCGTAATACTTGTTTTTCCATTAGTTCCGGTAACGCCAATCATTTTGAGTTGCTTGCTAGGATTGCCATACCAATCGGCGCAATACTTACCCACCTTGTTAGCCAAGTTTTCTATTGCATAACATTGTGGATGTTCTAGATAAGCAGCGCCATTACCTGCAGGATCAAACACTACTGCTGCTGCGCCATTTTGCAAGGCTGCATCAATATATAAACGCCCATCACGCTGCGCTTTACCATGGCCTACTGAATAGGCAAAGAAAATATCGCCCGCTTGAATTTGGCGACTGTCAGCGCAGACTTTGGCAGATGAATTTACCAAGGTATGGAGGTGCTCAATCAAATGATTGGGATCAATATTCAATGTCACCCTCATCTTTTCAGAGCCATAGGTTGCGTGTGGTTTGTTGCCGTACGAATTTCTACAGGCTTCCTTTCATCTAAAGCCATTTGCTTCACTTTGTTATCGGGAAGCACATTCAAAGTCCGTAATGTCTCACCAACAATGGTCGAGAAAACTGGTGCTGCAACATCGCCGCCATAGTGACTTCCGCCAGTAGGTTCATCGATCATGACCGCCACAACAATTCTTGGGGCACTAATCGGTGCTAAACCAGCAAAATATGCACGGTATTTATTACCATATCCTTTGCCAACTAATTTATGGGCCGTTCCGGTTTTTCCGCCAACGCGATACCCCTCTGCCTGGGCTTTAATTGCTGTTCCACCAGGCTCAGTTACTGTCTCTAACATCGCCCGCATTTCAATAGCAGTCTTAGGAGAAAGCACTCTTGTGCCTGGTTTCATTTCTGGACTGCGCTCAATCGTTAGCGGCACCAACTCACCATCGCGCGCAAATACTGTATAGGCTCTGGCGACCTGAAAAAGAGAAGCAGAAATACCGTAACCAAAAGCAATGCGCGCCTGATCTGTTGGCATCCATTTTTTAAATGGGTGTACGGTGCCAGCGACTGCGCCAGGGAAACCAATTTTTGGTGCTTGACCCATTCCAACGGCAGTATAAAAATCCCACATCTCTTCTGGCGAAAGATTGTTCATTGCAATCTTTGCAGTGCCAATATTGCTCGACTTTTGAATAATCTGTGCAACAGTTAAATTGCCATAAGGATGCGTATCGGTAATGGGTTTAGGGCCTACTAGATAACTAGCGCCGATTGCCATATTTTGATTTGGAGTAACCGCACCTTTTTCTAACGCAATTGCCACCGTCAGAGGCTTCATTGTTGAGCCTGGCTCAAATGTATCGGTTAATACTCGATTACGTAATTGCTCACCCGTCAAATATTTGCGGTCATTAGGGTTGTAGCTTGGATAATTTGCAAGCGCCAAAATTTCCCCTGTTTGCACATCAAGCACGACAGCACCACCAGCTTTTGCATGATGCTGCTCTACTGCACTTTTAAGCGCGTTATAAGCTAGAAATTGAATCTTGCTATCAATAGAAAGTTGCAGGTCTTTACCATTTTGTGGCAACTGCACAATGGCAATGTCTTCAACAACACGGCCAAGACGATCAATCACAACACGTCTTTGACCAGGCTGAGCAGCAAGATCTTTTTCTCGAGAGAGCTCCATGCCCTCTTGGCCTTTGTCGTTTACATTAGTAAAGCCAACTACGTGAGCCATCGCCTCACCTTCAGGATAGAAGCGGCGATATTCGTTATTCTGCCCAATGCCTGGGATTTCTAACTGTTTAATTTGTTGAGCCACTTGTGGATCAACTTGGCGCTTCAAAAATATCTGCTTACGTTCATCTTTTAGTTTTTTGCGTAATTCAGCTTCACTAATTTGTAATAAGTTAGCTAATTTTTGAATCTTATCTGTAGGTAAATCATCAGGAACAGTATCGTTATAGGCAATGATGGACTTTGCCTCAAGACTCGTAGCAATAACCTGGCCATTACGATCCAAAATTTTTCCACGGCTAGCTGGCAATTCCAGTTCACGCTGTGTACCGCGAACTCCCTTTGCTTCATAAAAAGCGTTGCCTGGACCCTGTATCCAGAAGGCCCTGAGCAATAACAGCATGAATACAAAAAATAAAAGGAACAGCATCAAGCGCGACCGCCACATTGGCAGGCGCAAGACTAAATTGGGAGTTGTTGAAAACCCAACGGGCCTCATTGCGCCTCCTTCAAGTACAGGGTACGTTCAGGAGAAATAGGAACCATGCGCAATTGATTGCGAGCAACATCCCGAATGCGTGCAGACTTTGACAGGTTGCGTTGCTCATACTCTAAACGTAACCACTCTTGATTTAATTTGCGCTCTTCAATTTGCGCACGTTCTTGTGCAATAAATAGCTTTCTAGCCCTTTGCTGAGCCGCAACTAGTGACAATGCACAGATGAGTAATAAAGCAAGCAACGTTAAGGTAGCGCGATTCATGCCGATACCTCCATACGTTTTTCTGCCACTCTCATAATGGCTGAACGAGCTCGAGGATTTTCTGCAAGCTCTAATTCGCTGGGTTTAATACGGCTAATAATTTCTAGGGCGCTCTGCGGTAAATCTTTTTCGCGCACCGGCAATCCGCGAGGAATCTCAACTTTTGCATGAGCTTGAAAAAATTGCTTAACGATGCGGTCTTCTAGAGAATGGAAGCTAATGACCGCCAATCTTGCACCTGGTTTTAATAACTTCAAAGCCGCCTTTAAACCCAATTCCAAGTCTTCTAACTCGCGATTAATAAAGATGCGCAGCGCTTGAAATGTTCTCGTTGCAGGATCCTGTCCAGCTTCACGAGTACGCACTACACTCGCGACCAAAGTAGCCAATTGGGTTGTTGTCTTGGGGGAAAGGCCTTCCTCTCGCTTTGCCACTATAGCCTTTGCGATTTGAAATGCAAAACGTTCCTCCCCGTAAGTTTTAATCACGTGTGTGATTTCCTCTAGAGGTGCTTGCTCCAACCATTCCGCAGCGGTTAACCCTTGTTGAATATTCATCCGCATATCGAGCGGACCTTCGCGACGAAAGGAAAATCCCCGATGTGCTTCGTCCACCTGTGGAGAACTGATGCCCAAGTCCAACAAAATGCCATCGACGGATTCTGCTGGTGCGTACTGATCCATCTGTGCAAAACTGTCGTGCACAATCGTTAAGCGCGGGTCGTTGATTTCCTTGGCTACTGCAATCGCATCTAAATCCTTGTCGAAAGAAATCATGCGCGCTGCTGGCGGTAACTCGTTGAGGAGGGCTTGTGTATGCCCACCGCGCCCAAAGGTACCATCGATGACAACAATGTTGGATTTGGTGTTTTGATGTGAAATGAGCGGGCCATTGATCAGCGCCGTCACCGCCTCGGCCAGTAACACTGGGCGATGAGTATTGTTCATAGCACCCTGTCATCAAAAATTAAATTGCTTGAGTGCTTCAGGCATACCTTGTGCAATGGCAGCCTGTTCTTTTGCAGCATAAGTAGCTGCATCCCACAACTCCAAGTGACTGCCCATACCAAGCAAGATCACTTCTTTTTCTATTCCTGCCGCATGACGCAACTCGGGACTAACCAAAATACGACCTGCGCTATCAAGGTCAATTTCTGCAGCATTACCAAGAAAAATTCTGCGCCACCAGTGAGCATCCATTGGAAGCTGCGCAACTCTAGCGCGAAAACTTTCCCACTCCGGCCTTGGAAACAACAAAAGGCATCCATCTGGATGCTTGGTGAGCGTGACACGGCCATCACCCTGAACTAACAGGGCGTCACGATGCTTTGCCGGAATCGACATCCTGCCTTTTGCATCTAAATTGAGAGCTGACGCGCCTTGAAACACCAATTACCCCACTTTTTCACACTTCCTCCCACTTTAGAGGATCACCATAAGAGGGTCAAGTGTTTTGAGGTATTTTTTTGGGAATTTCTCTAATGTTTACAAACACTTAGCGCCGTATGTTGATAAAATGATGGTAATAAAATAGCTACTTGAAACAATGGCTTAGAAAATATACTTAAGATAGTATCTTAGATGTAAGGCCTAATTATTTAAAAAATACTGTATTTATGTCCAGTATTAAATAAATTAATCAATACATTTTCTAAAAATTTAAATCCAATTAAAAACTCAATTAGATTTTGTAAGCAGTAGTGGTCATCACCCGAGAAACTGTTTGCATCATTTTCTGAATCGGCTCAGGAAGAGTTACTCCACCCGCATGCAAAGCAGCTTGACCATGCTCAATCTCGTCGATACGCATCTGATCAACAATTGCTCGCGAACGTTGATCTTCTAAAGGTAATTTCTCAAGATGATTTTCAAGATGAGCTTCAACTTGTTTTTCTGTCTCAACAACGAAACCTAAACTCCATTTATCGCCTGCTAAACCTGCAGCCAATCCAATAGCGAAAGAGCCTGCATACCAAAATGGATTGAGATAGCTAGTGTGCGAATCTAATTCTTTAAGACGAGTTTCGCACCACGCTAAATGATCTATTTCTTCTTGCGCTGAATGCTCTAGCATTTTTTTAATTTCGGGATCTCGTGCAAGTAATTTTTGCGATTGATAGAGTGCTTGTGCACAGACTTCGCCAACATGATTTACACGCATTAATCCAGCTGCGTGTTTACGTTCAGCAGCATTCAGAGAATGTTTGACTATTGATTGCGAACCTGGTGTTGGCCGGCCTGCATTCGCGCCCCCAACAACAGATCGTAAGGCGGTATCAAACTCAATAATGAGACGATCTATCGGAGAAAACATGACGTAAAAAATTAGACTAAAACCTCAGCTTTGCAGCTTTGTTTAGTCTTGAGACCCAACTCCGCCAACAGCGCACGGTCTTGTTCCGCCTCGGGATTACCAGTAGTGAGTAGTTGCTCACCATAAAAAATAGAATTAGCACCCGCCAAGAAACACATCGCCTGAACAGCCCTTCCAAGCTCTTGTCGACCAGCTGATAAACGCACTCGTGCTTTAGGCATTGTGATGCGCGCAACCGCAATTGTTCTTACAAATTCCAAAGGATCTAAAGGCTTTTGATCTGCTAATGGAGTACCAGCAACTGGGACCAAATGATTGATGGGAACCGACTCTGGATACGGACTCAAATTTGCCAAACGCGTTAAGAATGCTGCACGTTGCTCGCGTGATTCACCCATACCAACGATGCCACCACAACACACAGACATACCTGCTGATCGCACATGAGAAATCGTATCTAATCGATCTTGATAACCTCGAGTAGAAATAACTGAGCGATAAAAATCTTCGCTAGTATCTAAGTTGTGATTGTAAAAATCTAAACCTGCGTCAGAGAGCGCCTTCGCTTGATCTGCTTCTAACATTCCTAAAGTGGCACACGTTTCAAGACCCAATGCTTTCACGCCTTTGATCATGGCAGTGACTTTTTCAATGTCACGATCTTTGGGTTCGCGCCACGCTGCACCCATACAAAAACGATTAGAGCCTGCAGCTTTAGCAGCCTTAGCTGCCTCTAAAACTTCTTCTAGACCCATGAGCTTTTCAGCCTTAACATCCGTGTCGTAGCGTGCCGCCTGAGGGCAATAGCCACAATCCTCGGGGCATCCGCCCGTCTTAATAGATAGCAAAGTCGCTAATTCCACATCTCCCTCAGGGAAATAGGCTTTGTGAGTCTCCTGGGCCTGAAGCATCAGCTCATTGAAAGGCAAGGCAAATAAGGCCTCCACCCGGGCCACAGTCCATTCACCAGCCGTATCGAGCTCTTTGCGTAAATCTGACTTTGATTTCACTTGTGTAAGGGGTTTTTCGATGGTTTGGGTGTCCAGCATGAGCAAATTCCAGAAAATGGGTCAATCCAAGGCATAAACATAACAGATACAGGGCTTATCTTGTGAAAACTAGTGGTCAAATATCAAATATGAAGGTTATTCCTGATTTCAATCAAACCAGCCTCGTCGATCGCAGCTTAAAAGCCGTTTGGCACCCCTGTACGCAAATGAAGCATCATGAATCCTTACCATTGGTTGCTATCTCCAAAGGAAAAGGACCATGGCTATATGACGAACAAGGAAATCCGCTCTTAGATTGCATTAGCTCATGGTGGACGAATCTTTTTGGCCACTCCAACCCCCATATCAACCAAGCAATCATCGCGCAACTCGACAAAATTGAGCACGTGATGCTTGCGGGGTTTACTCACCAACCAGTGGTAGAACTTTCTGAGAAGCTGTCAGCACTAAGCCAAGGCAATTTAGGTCACGTCTTTTACGCATCAGACGGAGCTTCTGCAATTGAAATTGCTCTCAAAATGAGTCACCATTTTTGGCAACTTAACGGCAAGCCACAAAAGAAAAAATTTGTTTGTCTGGCAAATAGCTATCACGGTGAAACGCTCGGCGCACTTGCAGTAACGGATGTAGCCATTTTCCGAGAAGCTTATGGATCTCTTTTACAGGATGTGTATACAGTAGCATCACCGGATGCTCGCAAAGCAAAGCCCGGTCAGAGTGCAGAAGATGTTGCAAGGAATGCCGCTAAAGAGGTTGAGCAACTTTTTGAGAAAGAGTATGCACAAATTGCTGCGATTGTGATTGAGCCACTCGTGCAATGTGCAGGCCAAATGGCCATGTATTCGCCAGAATATCTTCGCCTAATTAAAGATCTGTGCGAGCGCTACCAAATTCATCTGATTGCTGATGAAATCGCGGTGGGATGCGGGCGGAGCGGGAAATTTTTTGCTTGTGAACACGCCAATATTTGGCCTGACTTTTTGACACTTTCCAAAGGAATTAGTGGCGGCTATTTACCTTTGTCATTGTGCATGACGACTGAAAAAATATATCGTGCCTTTTATCAAGATCAAACTCGTCATGGTTTTTTGCACTCACACTCATACACAGGAAATCCGCTTGCTTGTGCTGCCGCATTGGCCTGCTTAGAGATATTTGAAACAGAAAAAGTCATTGAAAAAAATATTGCTCGTTCACAAGAGTTAGCTGATACATTTGCATGGGCGAAAGCAGATCCACGCATTGAGCACTGGCGCCAACAAGGCATGATTTTGGCATTCGATGTAAAGCCATCTGCAATTAAAAATGTCAGCACTTTTCCTCGCGAAATGTTTGCTAAATGTCTGACTACTGGCACATTAGTGCGCCCTATTGGTAACACGATTTACGTTATGCCTCCTTATGTTCTCACTCAACAAGAAACTGAACAAATGGGGCAATCTATACAAAACGCATTGAATCAGGTTTTAGATGTCTAAATCCATTGCTTCTTTTAGTGCTCTCAAGCTTGCAGAAGATCAAATTGCTGATCTGGATCAGCAATTACTTAAACGCAAACTACGAACCACCACCTCTGCGTGCAACACCAATATTTTGGTTGAAGGACGAGAACTAAAAGCCTTTTGTAGCAACGATTATTTGGGGCTTGCTAATCACCCAGAAATTGCCAAAGCAATGACTGAGGGGGTCGAAAAATATGGGGTAGGTAGTGGAGCCTCACACCTTATTAACGGTCATAACATTGCTCACCGGCATCTAGAAGAAAAGTTGGCATCACTACAAAAGCCTTACATTCCGAGTGCTCAAGCTTTATTTTTTAGCACGGGTTATTTAGCCAATATCACTGCTATTACGAGTCTTGCCAGGCTGGCACCACAAGGCAATACTAGTATTTACTCCGCAAAACTCAACCATGCCTCACTCATTGATGGAATTCGCTTAGCTAGCGCACAAAACAATGCAGCTGTTACGCTTTTTGATCACACAGAGCTACAAACATTAATTGAATCCTTAAGAAACGATAAAAGACCCCAAAAGTTGATTGTGACAGATGGTGTTTTTAGTATGGATGGCGACCTTGCACCAATCAAAAGACTACTAGAAATTGCTGTGCAATATGATGCACTTTTATTAGTAGATGATGCGCATGGATTTGGTGTACTTGGTAGCCATGGTCATGGCATCTTGCAACAAGAAAATATTTACTCTAATCGCATCATTTACATCGGCACACTTGGTAAAGCAGCTGGAGTTAGTGGTGCATTTATCTGTGCCCACAAATCCTTTACTGAGTGGATGATTCAAAAGGGACGACCCTATATCTACAGCACCGCCACTCCGCCAGCAATCGCGTATGCGCTACTCAAGAGCATTGAGCTGATTGAGTCTGAAGAGGGCAAGCAACGCCGCGAACACTTACATCGCCTGATTGATATTTGGCAGAAAGAGATGACTTTTTCTACATGGGAAAAGATTTCTTCATGCACCCCCATTCAACCCCTCATACTCGGCAGCAATGCCAACGCCTTGATGGCAGCAAAATTACTCGACGAAGCAGGTTATTGGATTCCAGCAATTCGACCTCCTACCGTTCCTATTGGCAGCTCTCGTTTGCGAGTGACTTTTTCTGCAAATCACAGTGAGAGCGACCTGCGTGCACTGATGCAGACATTGCAGTCTATTGAAAACCATATTGTTGAGAAGAAACGGTAATGTCATTAAAGACAGGGTATTTTGTTACAGGCACCGATACGGAAGTTGGTAAAACTTTAGTATCCGGTGCTTTGATTTTGAAGTTACGAGAGCAAGGCAAAAAAGTAATCGGCTTTAAGCCTGTTGTTGCTGGTACGTACCTGGGACAAAATGGCAAACTCATCAACGAAGATATTGAGACTTTGCAAATTGCTTCAAACGTGCCTCATGCACAATCTATCTGCCCCTACGTCTTAGATATTCCTGCAGCACCGCATATTGTTGCAAAAACGAATGATATTGACCTCAATCTCGATACATTACAGCAATCTTTTAGGCATATTCAAACTGAGCATGATTGTGTAATTGTTGAGGGCGCAGGCGGATTTATCGTTCCATTAAATGACCATGAAAATTTAGCAGATTTTGCTCAAAACATCGATATACCCATCATTGTCGTTGTAGGCATGAAGCTGGGTTGTCTCAACCACACGCTACTCACTATAGAGGCAATCAAATCTCGAAAAATAAAAATTGCAGGCTGGGTTGCTAACACTCTTGCTCAAGAAATGAATTTGTTAAACGAGAATATTCAGTCCCTCGAGGCACGCATAGACGCACCATTTTTAGGGGCTATTCCGCCACTGCCAAAAGCTCTGCAAAAACAAAATGACAGCCCATACTCTCTTGCAGCACTTCAATTTGCTGCACAGCACATTCAATTACCAAAATAAGAAAAGTATTGTTATTACTCATAAATATGAGGTCAAAGCATCTGAAGTGGGCGTATTCGGTTACTTTGGGCTAAGATGAAGGGATGCATTTACTTCCTGAAATAGTAGACTCCGCAGCAGCCATTCAAGAAATTCGCCGCAATCTACACGCGCATCCCGAATTACGTTTTGAAGAAACTCGCACCTCAGATCTAGTGGCGGAAGCATTGTCGAGTTGGGGCATCTCTGTCTATAGAGGAATGGGCAAAACTGGCGTAGTTGGTAGATTAGATGGGGACCTTGGTCCGGGCAAAATGATTGGCTTGCGGGCGGATATGGATGCACTGCCATTGCAAGAGCACAATACCTTTGCTCATACTTCACGCAATCCTGGAAAAATGCACGCCTGCGGCCATGATGGTCATACTGCAATGCTATTGGGTGCCGCCCAATATTTATCAAATCATCGCGACTTTAAGGGCTCCGTCATTTTTATTTTCCAACCTGCAGAAGAAGGTGGTGCAGGTGCGCGCGAGATGATCAAGGATGGCTTATTTGAGCAATTCCCTTGTGATGCCGTCTTCGGCCTACATAACTGGCCCGGATTGTCGGAAGGTCATTTTGGCGTTACTGCCGGCCCGATGATGGCCTCCAGCAACACCTTTGAGATCACAGTTACTGGCCGAGGCGGACATGCCGCTCTCCCTCACAATAGCGCCGATCCTGTACTCGCTGGAGCTCAAGTTGTTATAGCGCTCCAAAGCATTATTACTCGTAATAAACGCCCTGTTGATGCTGCTGTCCTCTCAGTGACACAATTTCATGCGGGCGAAACAAGCAATGTCATTCCGGATAGCGCTTTTATTGGCGGTACTGTTCGCACTTTTACACTTGAGGTTTTAGATTTAATTGAGCAACGTTTGCGCGAGATTGCCCAACACATTGCAGGTGCATTTGATTGTCAGGTCGACATTCGATTTGATCGCAACTATCCACCTTTAATCAATCATGAAAATGAGGTGGAGTTTGCCAGCGAAGTGATGAGTGAATTAGTGGGCAAACAGAATGTGAATACATCTATTGACCCAACCATGGGTGCAGAAGATTTTGCATTTATGCTGCTAGATAAGCCTGGTTGCTATGTTTTCTTGGGTAATGGTGATGGCGACCATCGCTCCGTAGGGCATGGCATGGGCCCATGCCACCTCCACAATCCCTCTTATGACTTCAACGATGCACTCATTCCAGTAGGCGTGAGCTATTGGGTCAAACTAGCTCAACGCTACTTGGCATAAAACTAAACTCGACATTAAGAATTGGTAAATTTGGCTGGGCGTTTTTCTATAAATGCTGCCATGCCTTCTTTCTGATCATTGGTTCCAAAGCAAGCATGAAATAGGCGACGTTCAAAATGAATGCCTTGTGACAACGTCGTTTCATAAGCGGTATTCACCGCCTCTTTCACCATCATCGTTGTCAATAATGGCATATCAGCGATTTCTTTCGCAATCGCCTTTACCTCTTTGAGTAAATCCTCTTTCGGAAATATTCGCGACACCAGTCCGGAGCGCTCTGCCTCAGCAGCATCCATCATGCGGCCCGTTAAGGCGAGATCCATGGCCTTTGCTTTAGATATGGCGCGCGGTAGTCTTTGCGTGCCTCCTGCACCAGGAATAATGCCGAGTTTGATTTCTGGTTGAGCAAACTTCGCATTATCTGCTGCCATGATGGTGTCGCACATCATCGCCAACTCACAACCACCGCCCAGTGCATATCCAGATACGGCGGCTATCACCGGCTTGCGCACTTTTAGTAAATGCTCCCAGTTGCTGGAAATAAAATCATTGCGATAGACATCCTGAAAATCACGTTTGGCCATAGAGGCAATATCAGCTCCAGCAGCAAAAGCTTTTTCACTTCCCGTAATAATGATGCAACCAATCTTGTCATCGGCATCAAAACTGAGCAAAGCTTCGCCGAGTTCATCCATTAATTGGTCATTGAGCGCATTAAGGACTTCAGGGCGATGCAATGTAATTGTTGCAACCTTATCTTCTACCTCGGTCAAAATGGTTTTATAACTCATCGTTTTCTTTCCAGTTAAATATTAATTAACGCGGCAACAATAACCACATCTTGCCATTTTGCTTCATCCGCCCTGCTAACTCTCCAGCAGATTCACCCGAACCCCAATAGTAATCAGCTCTGACACCTCCCACAATGGCTTTACCAGTGTCTTGTGCCATGACTAGTTTTTGCAAAGACTGACTACTTAATGGTCTAGTAGTTGCTAAAAATACTGGGGCACCGAGCGGTAGAGCCTGAAGATCAACAGCAATACTGCGCTCAGCAGTCAATGGAACTCCAAGCGCACCTGTAGGGCCTAAATCAGGGTCTACATTCCCTGGTAGCTCTTTAAAAAAGACAAAGCGTGGGTTAGCGCTTAGCATCTCATTCACACGATCTGGATGACGTTTAGCCCATTGTGAGATGCCTTGCATGGTGGCTTCACTACGCGTGATTTCTTTGCGATCTAATAGCCATTGCGCAAAAGATTTGAACGGTTGGTCATTGGTGCCTGCATAACCAAGCCGCACAATACGACCATCATCTAAACGAATTTTTCCTGAACCCTGAATTTGCATAAAGGCTGCCGCAACCGGATCTTGAACCCAAGCAATTTCAGAGCCCTTTAGCATTCCTGAACTCATCAATTCTGCTCGTGCTGGAGCAGGACTGGGTTTATTCTTTTTCCAAGAATTGGGGTAGGCATAAAGTGGAACGCTATAGATAGCCGTTCGCGTCAACGAGCCATTCATTACTGGCTCGTAATAACCAGTAATCAAACCCACCTCACTTCCAGAGTTATTACGAATTTCATAGGCTTGAAAATGATTTTCAAAGTAACGACGGATAGCTTGGGGATCACGGCTAGAAACACCATTGGCCTGAGAGCACACCTGACGCCAATTCACTTCGCCGGTGCGCTTGCGCAAAGCATCGCAACTCTTTAGCCAAGCAGGCCACGACTGAGATAAATCATCTTCTTGCCAACCAGGTAATGCCTGCCAAGGGACTGCGCTAAAACTGGCAATAGACGAACTGTAGGTGGATGGGGCAACGCCTGAAGTGCTTGGACGATATCCGGTACCACGAGTTGATGGCGTTGAACATCCTGCAATCAAGCCGACCATCACAATAGCGAATACACTTATTAAAAACCATCTAATTTGAGAAATCATGATCGCTAATTTACTAGATGAATACCCAATGCTACTGTTTGTCATTGAGGGCGCTATTGCCTTGGGACTTTTATTATTTATTGTCCTTTGGACTGGTAAAGGCAAAAAATAGTATTTGGGGTTTACTTTATTAGTGCAAAGTCCTTGGCATCACCAGGGCAAACTCGGGGATAGGAGCCTGAAAAAACTGAGCATCCTCGGTAACGCAAAAATACTCCCCACGCATGGTTCCAGCTGGCGTTGGTAGGGTAGCCCAACTGGTGTACTCAAAATGCTCGCCTGAGCGCAATAACGGCTGCTGACCAACCACCCCAAGTCCGCGAACCTCTTGAACATCATTGTCACCATCCGTAATAAACCAATGACGGGCAATCAACTGAATACTGGCAGATCCGGTATTACGGATCGTGACCGTGTAGGCAAAGGCAAATTGACGATTATCGGGGTCTGATTGGTCTGGAAGATACTGGGTCTTCACGGTAATGCTGATTTCATGGAGATTCATGCTCGAATTCTGCTCCATCCCAAGGCCAACTGCAAGCTAGAATCTAGGGATGGAAAGCAAAAATACCTTGTCCGAGCATCAATATGTGATCGCCCCTTCGATTTTGTCGGCTGACTTTGCCTGCCTTGGCAAAGAAGTACAAGAGGTCTTGGCCTCTGGGGCCGACTGGATTCATTTTGATGTGATGGATAACCATTATGTTCCTAACCTCACTATTGGCCCTCTAGTATGTGAGGCTATTCGCCCTTATGCCCAAAAGGATGGGGCGCCTGCCGTTATTGATGTGCACCTCATGATTGAACCTGTCGATCGCATCGTGCCAGATTTTGCAAAAGCAGGGGCCAATCTGATTAGCTTTCATCCCGAAGCGAGCCCACACGTTAATCGCACATTAAATTTAATTCGTGACCAAGGCTGCCAATCTGGTCTTGTGTTTAACCCCGCGACACCGCTGGACCACCTCGATCACACGCTTGATCTCGTTGACTTGGTTTTACTCATGTCTGTGAACCCTGGTTTTGGAGGTCAATCCTTCATACCGAGCACACTCCAAAAAATTACCCAAGTGCGTGCACGCTTAGATCGCTATGCCACAGAAACTGGTAGAAAAATTCGTTTAGAGGTTGATGGCGGTATCAAGATCGACAACATCGCACAAGTGGCTAAAGCAGGTGCAGATACTTTTGTAGCAGGCTCTGCCATTTTTGGTCAAAACAATTACGCACAAGTTATCAGCGCAATGCGAACAGAATTAGGTGCCCCAGGAAAATCAGGAAAAGCCTAATGCAACAACAAGAATTTAATGCTTTAGCAAAGCAAGGTTTTAATCGCATACCGCTTGTCAAAGAGGTATTGGCAGACCTTGAAACCCCGCTCTCTCTATACGTCAAACTGACTCAAACTTTTGGCAAGCAAAATACCTATCTCTTAGAATCCGTTTTAGGCGGGGAACGCTTTGGACGCTTTTCATTCATTGGCTTGCCGGCTAAGACCATTATTCGCACTGTAGGCACTCCAGTCAAGCCCATCAACGAAGTGGTCACGGATGGAAAAATTGTTGAAACCAATACTGACAACCCCCTTGATTTTGTCGATGCTTATTTCAAGCGTTTCAAAGTAGCAGTACAGGCTGGCCTCCCTCGTTTTTGTGGTGGTCTTGCGGGTTACTTTGGTTATGACACTGTTCGCTACATAGAATCTCGCCTTGCTAAACATGATTTGCCTGACGAACTTGGCGTTCCAGACATTCAATTAATGTTAACTGAAGAGTTAGCGGTCATTGATAACGTTGCAGGAAAAATTTATTTCATTGTCTATGCAGATCCTGGCGTTGCTGATAGTTTTGAAAAAGCACAGGGTCGCCTCAAAGAGTTACTTGCCTGTCTAAACGAACAAGTTAGCATGCCTCACTCTTTGGCAAGCCAAAAAACGGACTTAATTCGTCAATTTAAGGCAACAGACTTTGAGGATGCCGTTCGCAAAACCAAAGAATATATTTTGGCTGGGGATTGCATGCAAGTTGTCATTGGTCAGCGCATTAGCAAGCCTTTTACCGAATCGCCACTGGCCCTTTACAGAGCGTTGCGCTCGTTAAACCCATCGCCTTATATGTATTTCTATGACTTTGGCGATATGCAAATTGTCGGCTCTTCCCCGGAAATTCTGGTGCGTCAGGAAAAGCGTGGTTCTGAAAAGATTGTGACCATCAGACCGCTAGCAGGGACGCGTCCTCGTGGCGCTAACCCAGAAGAGGATGAGCGCTTAGCCAAAGAACTTTTGGCTGATCCAAAAGAAATTGCAGAGCATGTCATGTTGATTGATCTTGCTCGTAACGATGTTGGTCGTATTGCCAAGACTGGTTCTGTCAAAGTAACTGACTCCATGTCGATCGAGAAATATTCTCATGTCCAACACATTGTCAGCTCAGTTGAAGGTGATCTTTTAGACAATATGAGCAATATGGATGTATTGCGCGCAACATTCCCCGCGGGCACTTTATCTGGCGCACCTAAAATTCGAGCAATGGAAATCATTGATGAAATGGAAATTGTGAAGCGTGGTGTTTATGGTGGTGCAGTTGGCTACCTTTCATTCTCGGGTGATATGGATGTCGCTATCGCTATTCGCACTGGCGTTATACGAGAGGGGATGCTGCATTCTCAGGCTGGCGCTGGTGTCGTAGCCGACTCAGACCCCACTGCAGAGTGGAAAGAAACTGAGGCAAAAGCCCGTGCCGTCTTAACTGCTGCTGATTTAGTACAAGGAGGGCTTGATGCTCCTCATGATTGATAACTATGACTCATTCACATACAACCTAGTGCAATATTTTGCTGAGCTAGGCGAAGAGGTGAAGGTGTTTCGTAATGATGAAATTGCAGTTGATGAAATTGCAAAACTCAATCCTGCACGTATTTGCATTTCCCCTGGACCATGCAGTCCAGCTGAAGCCGGCATTTCTGTTCAGACAATCAAACAATACGCCGGAAAAATTCCTATCTTGGGCGTTTGTTTAGGACATCAAGCGATTGGCGAAGCTTTTGGTGGCAAGGTCATTCGCGCCCAGAAAGTTATGCATGGCAAAACTGACAGCATTCATCACACTGGGGTTGGGGTATTTAAAAATCTACCAGACCCTTTTAAAGTTACCCGCTACCATTCATTGGCAATAGAGAAGACTTCATTACCAACTTGCCTAGAAATAACAGCAACCTCTTCTGATGGCGAAATAATGGGTGTGCGCCACAAGGAGCTTGCTGTAGAAGGCGTTCAATTTCATCCAGAATCTATTTTGTCCGAGCATGGTCATGCTCTATTGAAAAACTTTTTACAAAACAAATAATTCACCACTGCATCATGTCAATTACTCCACAAGAAGCGCTGCAACGCTGTATTGAACATCGCGAACTCTTTCATGATGAAATGACCGCCATGATGCGTCTCATCATGAGCGGCGAAATGTCGCCAGAACTTGTAGCAGGTCTGCTCGTTGCCCTGCGCACCAAAAAAGAAACGGTTGGGGAAATTGCTGCGGCAGCTCAAGTCATGCGAGAGTTTGCAACCCCTGTTACTGTGAATGATCGCAGTCACTTGGTTGATGTAGTGGGCACCGGCGGTGATGGAGCCCATACATTTAATATTTCTACTGCAGCGATGTTTGTGGCAGCCGCTGCGGGTGCAAAAATCGCCAAACACGGCAATCGTAGCGTGAGTAGCAAATCGGGTAGCGCTGATGTTTTGGAAGCCTTAGGCGTAAATCTCGCCCTCTCTGCCGACCGGGTGGCAGCCTGTATCTCCAATGTAGGCGCTGGCTTTATGTTTGCCCCCAATCACCATCCTGCAATGAAGAATGTAGTGCCGATTCGCAAGCAACTAGGAGTCCGCACCATCTTTAATATCTTAGGTCCACTCACTAATCCTGCAGATGCTAAGCGTATCTTGATGGGTGTATTTCATCCCGATCTAGTAGGCATTCAAGCACGAGTCTTGCAAGCCCTGGGTATGGAACATGCATTAGTGGTTTACGGTCGGGATGGCCTTGATGAAATTTCACTAGAAGGACCCACCTTAGTAGGTGAACTCAAAAATGGCACTGTACACGAATATGAAATTCAACCAAGCGATTTTGGCTTAAATACAGCACCTACAAGCAGCTTCAAAGTGGCTAATGCTCAAGAGTCCAAGCAAATCGTACTGGATGTGATTAACAACAAACCGGGTCCAGCGAGCGATATTGTCTGTCTTAATGCAGGCGCTACGCTTTATGTTGCAGGCATTGCGCCCGATATAAATACCGGCATCATTAAAGCAAAAGCTGCCATTGCTTCGGGGGCTGCTCGACAAAAATTAGATGCATTTATTGCAGCAACCCAATCCAATTAAATTTCTATTCATGAGCGATATTCTCGAAAAAATTGTTGCAACAAAAAAGATTGAGATTGCGCAGAACCAAAAAAATCTCTCTCTTGCTAACCAACGCGAGCAAGCTTTAGCCAATAATCTCGATGCCCTTTTGAAACCACGTGGTTTTATTCGCTCTATTGAGCAGAAGATTGCAATGGGGCATGCTGGAGTGATCACTGAAATCAAAAAAGCGAGTCCGAGCAAAGGAGTATTGCGTGAAAACTTTATCCCCGCACAAATTGCTCAGTCCTATGAGAAACACGGGGCCGCTTGTCTGTCTGTATTAACCGATATCGACTATTTCCAAGGTTGTAATGACTACCTACAACAAGCCAGGGTCGCCTGTAATATTCCAGTCCTGCGTAAGGATTTCACCATCGACCCATACCAGGTCTATGAAGCCCGTGCCATTGGGGCTGACGCCATTTTGCTCATCGTGGCCTGTCTCGAGTTAAGTCAAATGAAAGAACTAGAGGCTTGCGCGCATGAATTGGGATTAGATGTATTGGTTGAAGTACATAACGGTGCAGAATTAGATCAAGCACTGGAACTAAAGACTCCGTTACTAGGCATCAACAATCGCAACCTTAAAACTTTTGAGGTGACTCTCCAAACCACCCTCTCACTGCTATCTGCGGTTCCTAAAAGCAAAACTTTGGTAACTGAATCAGGAATATTGACTCGCGCAGATGTTCAACTAATGAGAGAAAACGCGGTCAATGCTTTTTTAGTTGGTGAAGCATTTATGCGGTCTGCTGACCCAGGTGCCGCATTAAGCGAGTTATTTTCTTAAGCTAACTTAATCTTCCTAGGCGCCCAGTACGGCGCAAAAAATCTAAGCTCGCTTTAATGAGGGAAATGAGCAGCAAGGCGCCGGCTACATCCCCAATAAACATTACAAGAAAATGATTAATATTTCCGCTATCCTCTAGGCCTTCCAGCCCATACCAAACCTGATGTAAGCCAGCACTCAGTAGCGCATATACCAAAATACACATTAGCAATTTTGGAAGGCTGAGATTGCTTAAATCCGCTTCCAGTCTGATATTGCTAAAAACAACCATTCTTGCAAGATATGGGGCCATTCCAGAAATCACACCTGTTCCTATACAAAGGATCAAATCATGCGGTAACGCTCCGGAGTAGCCAATCAAAAATGAGGCAACCCCAATACCAATGGCACCAGGTAAACCGAATATTAGCGTCAGAAATAATCGCAGTCCAGCTGGTAAGTAAATCCAATTAACACCTGCGCTAAATACTAGATCACTGGTCAACCATGCATTGATATAAAAAAGCAGGGCGTAAGTGAATGCGCTGATGAAAAAGCCAGTCATTCCGATGCGAATGTTTGTAATCATTGCCATCAAATTCAATGTGGATTTCTTACTAATTGACTCTCATCAATTGCTTGATGCTGATATTAGGAATACACTGCACCCTATCTCTTCAACTATGGTATTTAAAACCTCAGTCATTACCAGTATGTCAAACCCTAAGCAGTCCCCATATATTCGTTTTCTCAATCTGATTGATGCGCTTGATCGGATGAATCCCGGCAAAAAACTCGACTGCACAGAAGAAAGTTTGTTAGACAAAATTGTGAGCTCAACCTTTGAAAAACAACCCGTTTTAGTTGGCGACCTCATCTCCTTATCAAATCTTGGCTCACAGGCGACCCTTCATGGCCGCCTGAAAAATCTAAGTGCAATGGGCTATATCAAAATGGTTGCCAATGAAGATGGGCGCAAGAAGGAAGTATTGCCAACCAAACTAGCCATGAAAAGGTATGAAGAAATTTCCAAATGCCTGGAGAAGGCAGCCAAATCAGCCTGAGTATTTTTCTCTGACCTCATTATGAAAAAAGCCTTGAATTCAAGGCTTTTTTATTTGATACAGGACGTCTTAAGAAACTTAGACGTTAAATAAGAAGTTCAAAACATCGCCATCTTTGACAACATACTCTTTGCCCTCAGCGCGCATTTTGCCAGCCTCTTTTGCCCCAGATTCACCTTGATACTGAATAAAGTCATCGTAGGAAATCGTTTGCGCACGAATAAATCCACGCTCAAAATCAGTATGAATGACTCCTGCCGCTTGAGGTGCAGTATCACCTTGATGAATAGTCCATGCGCGCACTTCTTTAACACCAGCAGTGAAGTAAGTATGCAAACCAAGCAATGCATATCCGGCACGAATCACACGATCCAATCCAGGCTCTTTCATGCCAAGATCTGCTAAAAATTCTGCTTTGTCGGCATCATCTAAATCCGCAATTTCTGCCTCGATGGCGGCGCATACAGCCACTACAGGGGCTTTTTCTTTTGCGGCATGCTCCTTGACTGCTTCGAGATGGGGATTGTTTTCAAATCCATCTTCCTTCACATTGGCCACATACATAGCAGGCTTTGCGGTAATTAAGCACAGAGGCTTAATGAGTATCTTTTCTTCATCTGAGAGTGCTAGGCTGCGGACAGGCTGCGCAGAATCAAGATGTGCCTGAACTTTAGTAAGCACCGCAACTAGGGCAGCGGCTTCTTTATCGTTGCCTGACTTCGCTGCTTTACTAGAGCGTGTAAGCGTTTTTTCGACAGTAGCTAAATCCGATAGCGCCAGCTCCGTATCAATCACGCCAATATCGGCGATAGGATCGATCTTGCCAGCTACGTGTACCACGTTTGGATCTTCAAAACAGCGCACCACATGGGTAATGGCATCGGTCTCTCGAATATTGGCCAAAAACTGATTTCCCAGACCTTCACCCTTAGAGGCGCCAGCCACTAGACCCGCAATATCGACAAACTCGACTGCGGCCGGGAGTATGCGCTCAGGCTTAACGATCAGCGCCAAGGCGGCTAGACGGGGGTCAGGAACCTCCACAACACCCACATTGGGCTCAATCGTGCAGAAAGGGTAGTTTTCCGCTGCGATTCCAGCCTTGGTAAGCGCATTAAAGAGGGTAGATTTGCCGACATTAGGCAGGCCGACGATGCCACATTTCAAAGACATGGCTTTATTGTAAAGGGGCTGGTTTCGATATCATCGAGTTATGTCAGATCACTTCACCCAAAAACCCACCAATCCCCCTCAAATACGGACTGTTGACGTAGCGGTTGTGGGGGGCGGCATTGCTGGTAAGGCGTGCGCCTTGGGTATGGCGCAATTGGGACTACAAACAGTTGAAATTGCCCCGGATCTCACTCAGACGACCCCAAGCCCGCAGGGCAACGAATGGGGGCAAAGAATTTATGCCTTTTCTCCAAGCACCCAAAAACTCCTTGCTTCGCTTCAGGTATGGGATGCGCTTGACCATCATCGCCTGCAAGTAGTTAGAGACATGCGTATTTATGGAGATCGTGGCGAGAAAAATGATCAACTGCACCTTTCTGCATTTGAAGCGGGCGCTCCTCAACTAGCTTGGATAGGGGAATCTAATCTCATTGAGCACACGCTAGACCAAGCTGCTCGCTTTCAGAATAAATTGGATCGCATTGCTGATGTTGTCGAAAAAATTGATGTGGCAAGTAATAGCTGCCTGCTCCATTTAAAAAATGGAGCAGGCATTCAAGCGCAACTAGTCATTGCTGCCGATGGAGCAAACTCACCACTTCGTTCTGAAATTGGAATTAGCGCAAGTGAAGAAAGTTACCAACAAAGCGCGGTTGTAGCGAACTGGATGTGCACCTTCCCTCACCTTGAAACGGCTTTTCAGTGGTTTCTTCCAGGCGGCGATATTGTTGCCATGTTGCCTTTACCGAATAAACAAGTTTCCATGGTCTGGTCAACTTCGCCTGAGCACGCTTCTGAACTATTAAAACTTAATCAAGATCAATGGCTTGAATGTTTTGCAGTAGTTGCCAATGGCGCCATCCCTAAGCAACTTGGCGAACTTACCCTCAACTCAACACCTGCCGCTTTTCCTTTAAAAAAGATTCGCGCCTCTCGCTTTATCGGCCCTGAATCCAATCCAAAAGTTGCCTTAATCGGTGATGCGGCACACGTGATGCACCCCCTAGCTGGACAAGGCTTAAACCTGGGGTTACGTGATGTCGCGGCGCTTCTCAATATTTATAAAAAGCGTGAGTCATTTCGCTCGCTGTCTGATCTCACATTGCTACGTCGTTATGAACGACAAAGACAAGGCGATACCAGTGCACTATTGTGGGTAACTGATAAGCTAAAAAAACTATTTTCCGGAAATAGTGCAACAGAGAAGCAACTACGTAACTGGGGTCTCGGTCTTGTCAATCAAAGTCACTTTATCAAACAGCGCCTCATTGAACGCGCACTTGGAGAAATTCATTTTGACTAGATATTTTTCTATTTTCATTTCTACCTGCGCCTTAATGTGTGTAGGCTTTTTCTTTTCTACTCCTGCCTTTGCACAAGCAGAACAACAAATTAAAACCGAGATCCAAAAAAAATTAGGTGCGAATGCCAAAGTGCGAAGTGTTAGTCCGAGCCCGGTTGCTGGAGTTTATGAGGTGCTAGTTGGTAATGACATTTTTTATACCGATACCTCAGGAAAATATTTAATTCAGGGTGAAATCATTGAAATTGCATCGGGCAAAAATATTACGGAGCAGCGCCAGGCTGACTTAAATCGCATTAAATGGTCTGACCTAAACCAAGCAAATGCCTTTAAGGCCGTTCGGGGGAATGGCGCCCGACAATTAGCAATTTTTTCTGATCCCAATTGCGGCTACTGTAAGCGCCTCGAAAAATCACTACAGCAACTGGACAATGTCACGATTTATACCTACCTCATCCCCATTCTTTCTGCTGATTCACTACAAAAATCCAAGCAAATTTGGTGCTCCACTGATCCCAATAAAGCCTACACAGATTGGATGATCAATGGGGTATCGCCCAATGGCAAGTCAGATTGCACAAACCCTTTAGAGAAAAATATGGCTTTTGCCAAAACCTATGGCATAACTGGCACACCTACCATTTTCTTTACAGATGGCAGTCGCTTTCCTGGGGCAGTACAGATCAGTGATATCGAAAAGAAATTCGCCACTTTGAAATAACGAATATCTATGACAAAAACCAACGATCTGCCAGCAATTCAGTACACAGTTTGGCCAGCAGACCTTCATGGTCATCGCTTTCAAGTAAAACTCCATATTTCTAACCCCGATCCTAGCGGACAAGTCATCCAAATGCCTACTTGGATTCCAGGTAGCTATCTCATTCGGGACTTTTCTAAACACATAGAAAAAATTGAGGCTTTTACAACTATCCCCGCTCAGAAGAAGCTGGCTTTGGAGCGAATCGATAACAATCAATGGCGCCTCCCACCACTTGATAGCGCCGTAGAAATCATTACAACCGTATACGCATTTGATAATTCTGTAAGAGCAGCTTATCTTGATACTGAACGTGCGTTTTTCAATCCCACCAGCCTTTGTTTTGAGGTTAAAGGTCAGTCGAACAAGCCCTGCTCTATCGCTATCGTTGCACCAGAAGAAGCCTATGCTGAACATTGGACTGTACAAACTAGCTTAGCGGTTGCTAAGACGGATCAACGTGGCTTTGGATTCTATCTAGCTAAAAATTATGTCGATCTGATTGATCACCCTATTGCCATGGGTGAATTTCAGCTACTGCACTGGACTGCCAATGGCACGCCGCACCAGATGGCGATACAAGGTTGTGTTCACCCCGTTGACGCTGACCGCCTTGCAAAAGACTTACAAGCGATTTGCACTAGCACCATCAATCTTTTTGAACCAAAATCCCGCACTGCTCCCTTTCAACACTTCCTTTTTTTAGTAAATGCTGTATTGAATGGTTATGGAGGTCTAGAGCACCGTAACAGCACAGCACTTCTTTGTCGGCGCGACCAAATTCCCCAAAAAAATGTTCCGCTCGATGATGCAAGTTATCGAGAGTTCTTAGGCTTATGCAGTCATGAATATTTTCATGCTTGGCTGGTAAAACGCATTCAACCACAAGCATTTCAGCCATACGATCTTAGCAATAGAAATCTCACGCGCTTACTTTGGTTATTTGAGGGCTTTACTAGCTATTACGATGACTTACAACTATTTCGCAGCAAGCGAATCGATCTTGCAACATACCTCAAGCTAGTTACAGATAACTGGAATAATGTCTTGCGCGGCCCAGGACGCAATAAACAAAGTCTAGCAGACAGCTCTTTTGATGCTTGGACCAAGTACTACCAGGCCGACGAAAACACACCCAATGCGGTGGTGAGTTATTACGGCAAAGGGGCGCTCTTGGCCTTAGGCCTAGATTTACAAATTAGAGCATTCTCACGCAATAAAAAATCACTCGATGATTTGATGCGCCTAATGTGGCAACAGCATGGCCACAACCTAAATGGTATTTCCGAAGATGGCCTAGACACATTGATTGATGAATTATTGGGTAGCGGTTTTACCAAAATCTGGGAAGATATCAAAGCGCGCTATATCTTTGGTGCACAAGATATTCCTTTGCAAAAATGGATAGCCTCACCCGTTGTCTCGGTTAAGCCCAAATCGCAAACGAAGCTGGAAAAAATCAAGTTGCAGTTGGGCATGCGCCATACTGAAAGCCAAGGATGGCTAAAAGTCACCCACATCTTAGATGGAGGTGCCGCACAGGCTGCGGGTTTGGCCCCGGGAGATTTACTGGCAAGCATCAATGGCCAGCGCGTTACTAGCGCTAGATGGGATAAGTTGTTAAGCAGTCTTGTAGAGAATGAAAGTGCCACCCTCTTGTTCTATCGTGATGATCTTGAACATGAACGCAGTTTGCATCTTCAGTCAACGCATGTGCCATTGCAGTTCGAACTCCTATCTGCAAAAACATCCTCAAATCGCTAATGCCTTTTTTCTCTAAAGACGATATTCCGCAAGACTGGCGTGAGTTACTAGGCGATTATTTTGATTCTGATGCATGGCAGGAGCTAGCAAATAACGTCCAAGCACTTCTTGAACAAAACTATTCCAATGTAAGACCAGAGCCACAACACTTTTTTAAAGCTTTAACCCTAACACCGGTTGATCAAGTAAAAGCTGTCATTATTGGCCAAGATCCCTATCACTCACCCGGTTTAGCTCAAGGTCTGGCATTCTCCATCCCCAAAACCATTTCAATACATTCTCGGGAATTTCCAAGCTCGCTGCGTAATATCGGCAAAGCACTCTCTATTGAAGGCTTTGGTACGCTCGCCCATGGTGATCTTCATGATTGGGCAAATCAAGGTGTACTGCTTCTCAACACTGCCTTAAGCGTTCAATTAGGAGAAGCAGGTAGTCATACGAACTTGGGATGGAAAAATTTAGTGGATCACCTCATTGGAGCCCTAGCGAGGAAAAAGCCAACCCTAGTTTGGTTGCTTTGGGGTGGACATGCCCAATCTAAATTACCTCTCATTCAATCCGGGAGTACTCAGAGCCATAAGCCGCTGATTTTGCAATCCTCCCACCCATCAGGATTAGGCGTCTATAAAACCAAGATGCCATTTCTTGAGCCAGGAGACAAGGGTAGCTGTCAACATTTCACGAAAACAAATGAATGGCTTGTGAAACAGGGTTTTGAACCAATCCAATGGGTCTCGCCCCCTTCACAGGTCCTTACCCAAGGTCTACAAAAAGACTTATTTCGCTAGAGTCGTATAAAAGACCCCGGCAATGCAGGCTGCAATAATCGCGCTTGCCCACTCAAGCATTTGCCCAGATTGAAAGAAACCGCTGTATTGACCTATCACCGAGCTCAATATTGCAGCTATGAAGCCGAGGACGACTGCCATTAAAAAACGAGTGGCGCTAGCGTTTTTGGACCGCCCAGGGTAAAAAATCCAGGCAGCAGCCCCAGATCCACCCCCGATCAACAGAAAAGCCAAAAACCCCATTCTTACCCCCATTAATTGAGCCATCAAATCTATAATCACGATTATGAAGTTGTTGACACTCGGCATCAATCATCACACAGCGCCGGTCGCCATTCGGGAAAAGGTT
>JACCDO010720882.1_pt1 | contig 63059 bp, 36 predicted proteins | sample 7446101 | NCBI WGS metagenome assembly JACCDO01 (sample SAMN15323440, study PRJNA562643) | freshwater metagenome | isolation source: river surface water | place: USA:Blue River Watershed | collected 2017-08-16 | reverse complement strand
GATTTTGAAGAAACAAGTCTTGTAACAAGAGATCTTGGCAGAAAATCTGAAGAAGTAAAAAAATTGAGTTGACTGAGGTGCTTAATCGCCCACGTATTTACTCACTTAATCACTCGCCTACTCACTTAATCACTTATTAATCACTTAATCACACTCTCTTACTCGCAACACAGTCACTTGCTTACAAACTAACTAACTCACTCACTTGCTTACTCAGGAGAGATCGCCATTGTTGAGCATGTCTGCCGTCAATTTCAACGAAGATCCTTTCTACTCGGTCAAAGACTCTGTGAACTCACAAATTGAACGTATCAAAATAAAATATGATAAGTTCATGGACCTATTGCACACGGTATGAACTCATTTAGGACTCACTAACTCGCTTACTAACGTATTTTTAAAATATAGGTTGATACCGCAACTTCGAATGAATTTAAAGAATTAAGGAAAACATTGAGTAAAGATCTGCGTACTGTTGGTCAGGATGTCAAAGGGCTGCTTGGAGCATTAGAAATGGTGGAAAAAAAACGAAATAAGTTTCCTCATATAACAGGTAATTTCACTTAAACCATGGTGTTACAAATACGTCAAATTATTCTCTTTATCATGTTTTAGATCAAGAATTAAGCAGTAGAAAAGATTTTATAAATGATGCAAATAATTCAATTAATGAATTAAAAATTGGTATGGATTCACCTATTGTAAGAAGAAAATTAGAAGCTGATGAAAGAACTAAAAAAATGACGGATAAAGGTAGCTACCTTTTTATCACTCATACTTATTCACCCGCTCATTCTCTCACTCTCTCAAAATATTTAATAGGAGGAAATACGTTTAGTGCAATTGAACAAGAAAACTCCCGTTTTATTGATGAACAACAGCACACAACCCATAATATATTGCTACAACAAGATTTGGAATTAACCAGTCTTGGTACTCACTCTCTACTTATCAATTATTTTAATTTTCTCATTCACTTATTCGCTCCGTTTCTTCATTAGGTTCTGCGGTAGATAAATTAGGAGAAATAGGACGTGACGTAGGCCTAGAATTGCGTGAACAAAATATGATGTTAGATAAGTTAGAGCAAGATGTTGATGATGTGAATACGAAAATGGATTTTGTAATGGCTTCGTTGGGTAGGTTACTGAAGACTAAGGACGGGTGCACAATATGGACTATTGTGATATTGTTTCTCATTTTGTGTATCTTGGTAGCTTTAGTCATATGGACTTAAAGTGAACTTGAAGTTACGGAACATCAACACCTGTATCACCACCAGAAAGAACCCGGAATAAGTGAGTAGCTAGTATAATTGTTTACGTTACAGTCTATGCATATGTATATATAAAAATCCTGATGAATACTCATTTTTTAACTGGCAACATCATTCCATGTACCGTCTTTAAACACAGATCCCACCCTATTATCTGCAGCACCAATACTTTCGTAGTTACTGCTTACATCGACACTCTCACTCCCTCCACTTGCTTCTGTAACACTGTCTAGTGCAGCAACGGTGGGATTACTTGCTGATTGGTTCCCTGCTGCAACAGATTCCGATACGGCACTCAGTGTAAGTATTCTCTTTTCATCTTCCACTTCTTTGATAATAAATCGATAGTTTCCAAGGTAGATGCTGTCTCCTGCTTTCGGTATTTTCCCAGCAATTGAACATAAAAGGCCCCCAATAGTCGAGTATTCTCCGTCTAAAAGCTCATCATTTAGCTTCATATCTAGTGCTTCACACACATCATCCAATTCTGCATATCCTTTCATCTCAAATGTACCATCAATACCTTTGAATATACTTCGAGTATCCATTACTTGTTCTTCTTCATCATCTTCATCATATATTTCACCAACAACCTCTTCTAATAAATCTTCGAATGTAACTAATCCTGATGTGCCACCAAACTCATCGACAACTATAGCCATATGTAATCGACGTCGTCTCATCTCTTGCAATGCATTCCACGTAGTCATTGTCTCCGGTATGAAGTATGTTGGTTCCATAAGTTGTCCGGCATTCAATGTTCCCCATGATTCTTTCATTTGTGGGCGAAATTTACAATTACTTATGTAGCTTTCGTCAGTAGGAAGGGTCATATAGTCTAACAAATCTTTCACAAATAATACACCAACGATGTTATCCACATCCCCGCGATATACAGGTATACGTGTATACTTGGTGTTGATCGCAATTTTCAGTATGTCTGTAGCGCATGTAGATTCACTTACTGCTATAATGTCAACTCTTGGTTGCATTATTTTATTAACTTCCTTATCTTGCATATCTAACACCGCCTTAATCATACGTCCTTCACCTGTCTCAATACCTTCAGTCCTTTGTGCTTCATCCACTACCATCCTAAGCATATCTTCACTCACATTACGGTCCTCAACACTTCGCATACCTATTAATTGTAGAAAAACTTCGCTACATAAAGTAATAGTGGCAGTTATTGGCGTCAGTCCATATGCGACTTTACTGATTATTGGTACTAACTTACGTGCAACAAGCTCGCTGTTACTAACAGCAAGTGCTTTGGGTAATAATTCACCAAAGAATAATGTAACCGCAGTTAAAGTTGCTGTTATGAGACCTAATGATGCATTAGGAAAGGCTTGTTCAGCAGTGGCAACAAATAATGCAGTTGAATATATAGAGCATGCAGTTGTAGTCAACAATATAGTTGACAAAAGACGTGTTAAATTCGTTGATAATGTAGCAAAAGGGCTGTTAGCACCTTCTTCTTCGGCAAATTCTTGAACTTTCCATGGTGATATTTTAGTAATAGCACTTTCTGCTGAATGTAATGTAGCACTTAATATAAACAATATTCCCCATATTGAAAACCCTTGTATTGGTGTTAAATTAGTTTTAATAACGGCACCACCAATACCACCGGATGCAGCAACCTTGAATGACCCAAAAACAATTGCTATAATATTATAGAGTATAACAAGAGGAATGTGTTTCCTTGACATATTAGAGAGTGAGTCAGAAAATTTGGTACTCCATCTCATTTTATTTTTCAATAATGTATATAGATTGATCAATATATTGGAGCCCTTTCTTCCATTACTGTATCGGGTGCCAGACACTGTCCCTGGCTTTTCTACATTATATATTGCCTCAGAGGACGTTTTCAGTATTACACTCATCCCTGGAAGAACAAAGCAAGCAAGTCAGTGAAGTGAATTCGAGAGTAAATAAGTAAATTATACGAGTAGGCATCGGGTCGGATTAGTAGGTTAGTAAGCAATATTCGAGTAAGTAATAGGTGAGTGAGTCAGTAATAGGCACGTGGTGAGTACCGCGATATCTCCTCAACAACGAAGCGCTACGTGCGCATTTACTCGTGCTCCAGCTGCTGCCTCCTACTACGAAGGCGGCTGCCAGCAGCAAGCGAAGGAGTCTCATTAGTTCGTTTTCCTCGTGTTTTTGTTGGTATTTAATTTGCCCGACAAAAAGAAAATGGCTCACGCATTTTGAAAATAAGACTCGGTACATATTACTAATCAAAAAATAAACGCAGTCAAATAAATGATAAAGACATCAACAAACTTGATTTTGAGTGCGTTTTCGATGGTTGTATAATAAATATAATTTCATAAACACCAATGTATTCAATGTGTAATTAGAATCCAATTCACAGTAGCAGTTCTTCCTTAATCACTCCAAGCGAGATTAGAGACTATTCACTAACTACTAAGTTGTATTGAAATAATTACATCGAATAGAAACAGAAACCATGACCAACTTCGATGCAAGAAGTATGCACTTCCAGTTCTCGTGCGGAGGCACACTAAACAGAATTTGCCATAGCTCTAATGACTTTTTCTAATGGCATACAGTCTATGTACTTCGACTTTACTCTACTATGCTCACAAAGTCAAGAGCCGATGCCTACTCCGGCCTACGAGGGATTTGACCTGCCTTCGAGGTAACTTAGGTGAGACACTCTCACAGAGTTAGTGAGTGAGTAAGTGCGTGTGAGAGAGATTTAGTAAGTAACTGAGTAGGATAGTGAGGCATCATGAGTTCGTACGTGCAATTAGCACTAAAAATCAATGAAAAGCTACCGCAAATGACGGAAAAAACCATGCAAATGATGAATAAAATGGATGTTTTAGTTTCGGGTAAGCGTGCTCATTGCAATTTTTCATTTTCTCGATCATTAACGTACTATTATTCATTCACTCATTTGATATTTATATTGAAATAGAATTTTCGGTGAAGTTGGATGAGTTAATACAGCAAAAAGACGACATTACATGTAGTAAAAGGGGCAAATATGATAGTAAAAGCAGTAGTAATATCAAGAAATTGAGCACCGAAATCAGTAACATTCAAATAATAATAGAGGAATTGAGTGAAAGAAAAGCGCAACTAGCCCTGCGTAATTATGACTATATAGACAAACACATGCGCGCATTAGATGAACAAATAAGAATAGTTGAAAATGCAATAAAACAAAATGGTTACGGGGATTTAATGAATAAAAGTAGTAACAGTTATAGCAATAATACTAATGATACAGGTGCGTTCATTTACTTTTTCTCAAAGCTCACTCGTACTCATTTTATGCGTTTTAGGTAAGCGAGGTAGAGGTAGACCAATATTAAATGAAAAAGCAAATAAAAAGAGTAGTGTCGATCCATTACTAAGTGATATGGATCGTATTGATCCTAATGAACCAGTGTATTGCATATGTAGACAGATAGCGTATGGTGAGATGATAGCTTGTGATAACGAAGAGTGTGAAATTGAGTGGTTCCATTATTCATGTGTTAATTTGAGTAAACAACCTAAAAATGCATGGTTCTGTTCAACGTGTAAAAAAATTTAAACTCACAATTTATTTTATGTACATATAAATACAATAGCCTTGTGTGTTTACTCATTCATAACCATCATATTTATTTTGCTCCTATACCAACTAGCTCAACAGTGAAGTATAAAGTCGCATTTGGAGGAATAATTCCACCTGCACCCCGTGCACCATATCCTAGCGAAGCTGGAATTATCAAATTTCGCTTGCCTCCTACCTTTAAATTCGTCAATATTCCTTCGTCCCATCCAGCAATTACTTGCCGCACGCCAACCTGTGTGTGGTATTAAGTTAGCGAGTGAGTGAGTTAATTAGATTTGAGTGATATCACCTTAAATACTAGCGGTGATCGTCTATCATACGAGGAGTCAAACTTTTTTTCACTATTGAAATCATCTAACCATCCGGTATAATGAACACGCACTGTGTCACCTGGTTTAGGGACTTCACCAGTACCTTCAACCAAATCTAAATACCTTAAACCTGAATCTAATGTAGTATAATTATCGCCGTCTGCCAAAACTGCTGGTGCTGAAAGTGTATAGAATACACCTGACACGAAAAGTGAGTGAGTGAGTGAATAGTTGAATTATAAACGATTGAGATGGTTGATGTAATTGAAATGTACAAGAATGAGCGTGTATGCATTTGATTGAGTGAGTGAGATAGTACCAGGTATTGTGACGCCTAGTTTGCCCATAAATTTTATATTATTCACTGTTCTTTCATTGATTGAAACAGGATTTTTACCAATATTCATTGAAAGCAATGATGATTTCGGACGTGTTGATGTTATATATGCAGTGCAACTGGCACTAGCCACGAGGAATGCGACCAGGAAGCGGACGATCATCTTCGGGTTGTGGTATTACCGGCAGTTGTATGCTAAGCTATCTATGCTATGCTAATAGTAATGCTATGCTTCAATTTCAATTTTGAGGAAACCCTATCAACTGATAGTACGTACAAGTCGCTTCGAAGTCAATCCTCCTTAAGTCACGCTGAATTGTGTCTTTAAGTTATAGACGGGTCATGGCAGAAGTTGAGCTATTAGAAGTATCTGTTGTTGATATGGTAATTTTTCATTGAGCACTTGAATAGAAAATAAATTATGACTTATTTATATACTACATACATCTAAATTAGTAATTGATAGGACAGGTAGGATTGCAAAGTACGCCACAAGAGTCTGTCAATCTGTAGCTGCTGGGGTTGCTATCATAGTTGAAATAAAAATTATTGAATGCGTCGACGTAGCTTAGTCCATTGATTGTTGGTTTACTATGAGAAAAATCACCGTGAATGTAACAAGCAACTGAAAATGCACCAGTTTTACGTCTGGAATCATCGCTCGACATCAAAGGATTTAAACCGACGGACATATTTTTAGAAAAATCATTCATAAATTGTTGTTCCGCAGCTTCAAACATGTAATCCTCAGGCCAACAATCATGTCCAGTGAGAACAGTTTGGTCTGTTTGCGCTTGAATCGCATATGAATCAGATTCAATAAATGGAATACTGTTATTCGCTAGCATACATGCGGATGGATTCTTATTAATGGATTCGTAATGCTCTTTACATGATGAATCTACATAAGCATCATATAGTTTATATGCTTTTTCAATTCCTGATTCCCTGAAATCAGCCATTGAACCAGGTGAAGTAGCATTTTCACCATCATAATAAGTTGCGAAAAAGTAATAACCTGCTATTGTTGCTGCTGTTACTCGAGTTCTTGGGTAACGTTTGGCAATATAGTCAACGTTCATCCAAACACCGATACCACCTGCACTTGCACCAGTTAATATTATTTCTGATGCAGAGTTCAAGTCATATTTCTTATCTAAATCGTCTAAGATTGCCTCTAATATTAAATGTCCAGAGAAATATAAACCCCAGGTTTCGTCAGATGTTGTTGTTCGTTGACCTGAATGTAAATCTTGAGAGCAATATGGGACACCGACGTGGTTCCAGGTGCATAATTCAGGATTGTAAGGACAGTAATCACTTGCTAAATACCACGATGAACTGGAAGTATAATTAGTCGCAAAATATTTGCTACTGCCTAATTCTGACGTTAATGCCCAATTACAAGCCTGTTCACTGTCGCACTCGCCGCCTCCATAAAGATAAAATACCCATTTCTTTCTATCGAAAAATTTCGTTGATTGTTCGTAATAATAACCAGACTTCGTTCCATCTTTAAATTGATTAGTCATAAAGTGAGTAATGAATGAAGTTTTGTGGGAGTAAGAGCTACCTAAGCATCTTGCATATTCATAATCATTCAGAGTCGTAAGTTCAATTACACATAAACAAAGCCCGGGTAAAAATGCCAATATAAGCCACGTCAAATTCATACTGAATCTATTCCACGACTTTTTCTGCGATGCGATGCGATGAATTTGACACTAAAAATGAGTGCGTTTCTGACGCTGTAATACTTCGTTTTCCCCAGTTGAACTCAATATTTGGGGATTAACGCATGAAGTACCGTTGTGATATGATAAGTGACAATATCACTGAGACATAAAAAGGATACATAGATAGTTTAAATATATTCATCTGTGAACTTGGATTATTGCGCAGAAATGAATATTGACAGAGTCTGGTTACTTTGGTCGTAGTAGTAAACGGTGTCACTGAAAAGTATTTAAACATTTCAAATTATTTCTTTGGAGCCCTTTCGTGCCAATTACAGTATTTACAGCGTACAAATATTGTCTGCTCTATTATTTACATGCCATGATACAGTTTTATTCATACGCTCTAACTCTACCTCGTTTTTTTATACATAATTTTCGCCACGGAAACATTATTTACACTAAACGTGTAAAACTCCGTTCGGGTTCCAATCGTAGTCATTATACACGATCGAGATATTCTTGTTGCTGCGCAAAATTTCATTTAATTCTTGTTCTTTATTCATTAATTGATAGACTTGTTTTAGTAAAACTACATTTGCTTCATCGTCGTCTACTGGCCGTTGGACGAAGTCCTTGCCGTACCATAGTAAGAGCTTAGGCAAACGAAAGCGGTGATTGTTTACATCATACATGACCTCATTACGGAGATAACTTTCACTTGCTAATTCTAATGCGTCATTACTATTTTCCTCTGTCAGTATCTTAATCGGAGGACATGAAGAGGCGCCACAACTCAATACAAAATGTATGCGAGGATCTAGGAAAGCTACACTTAAATGGCTTCTAGGATCACTTGAAGTGTAATATGATGTGCCGTTGATACTAGAGGGATGGGGACTATTAGCTCGCAATATACCTAAGTGAGCCAAATTGAGTCTGCCGAAGTCAATTATATAGTAATGAAGGAAGTACCATGTTCAATATCATCAGGACTGAAATTATATCCACCAATATAATAATATGCGCCAGATTTACCAGAAAAAAATTGGGAGCGGTCACTAGGAGTATCTGCTGGTGCTCCTATGACACAATACGCATGAATAATGAGCGCATTATATAAATTAACAAAGAATGCCAGCTTGCCATTATTAGACAACGATGTTAATTGTGAAAGAGAAACTTTAGACAAAAAACTAGTTGTCTGGATGTATTGCTTTAGTTCACTTGAATTTCTCATGTTATCGTAATTGACATAAATACTGCTGCCATTGTTAAACAATACTGAATATTTATCTAATAATTGCAGCGCCTGTGACTGCAGTAATGATGAGAGACTAATGGCATCTAATGAATTTGTCATATTATCCATATCATTGTTGAGATTCTGTAAGTTTAATGCTTTCAATGGGTCGTGTGTATATGGCTGCTTACTCGACGTAGTAATATCCGTATTAGTAACTGAATCAATTCTACTATATACAGTTATATTATTTCTTTTTAATCTGTTTTTAAACTCGCCCTTTTTAATATCCATTAATAAATTATCGCAACCTCCTACTAATTCGTCGCCAAGATAAATCTGAGGGACTGTTTTACTTTTAGTATGTAAATATCTCTCTTGCTGTTGGCTATTTAATGAATTAATATCATCAACATTTATATCTATATTCATATATTTGATGCCCTCACTAGCCAAAGTCAGTTTTGCTAACTTGCAATATTTGCATCCAATCGTAGAATAAACTTCGACATTATTGTTGGGGTCGCCATTAGCCTCGAGTGAGTAGATTTGACGCGATCCGGTATTACTTTGATGCCAATACCTTATCATACTGCCCTCATTCAGCCAAGCGAATGTGGTAGTGAAAAAACAGAAATGAAATAGCCAAATAATCGTCATCATTTTCCCGTTCTTCTTTTTCTCGGTGTCTCAGTACAAATCACTGATGATGGAGGACAAGCGCCTTAATCGCATACCACATGATGCAGTGTAGTGATGATTCATGACTAGTATACTCTTGCGAGTAGAGTTACTCGCTGAGTCGCGACGCTGACTCACTGTTTTGAATCACAACACTGTTTTATTTTTAAACCAAAAGCGGCCCTAAAAGCTGATTGATTGAAAAGATGGTGTATACGCTGTAGTTTGAACCTAATTATTATTCAAATTCACGAAATTCTTCGACAATCTTGAGGGTTCAAGTTGCCATTCTCTCTCTATTTTTATCTCTACAAATATTTAAGGGTGTGGATTGCACTACATAAAAAATTGGAAGTGTCCCAGAAGTTGGACTCCGACGAGAATCAGTTCGTTGTTGCAAATTTAATTGAATCATTCCGTAATACCAATACTTGGAGAAATAATTTGCTAGTTCCTACTTCAACTCAATTTACAAGAAAAGAGAGAAACGAGCAGTGAAATGGTTCGATTTTTGAGTTATTTCTTCTTGCTTTTTAGCTTATTCACCTTGAGCAACTGTTTTTGGTCGTCCTCCTCTAGTGATAAGAACAAGAAGAAATCTATAAAGCATGATGAAAAGGGATTGGGGTTCCCAGGTATGAATATTACTGTATATCCTAATGGAGAGATAACTAGAGGTGTTTATATCTCCATATTGAAAAGTGAATGTAATAATCTAAATGATTTGAGCGATTACATATGCCCATTAGTGAATAGTGTTAACTGCACTTTGTTTACAGCTTATGGGACTAGAGTCTATTCATGCGATGATGTGGTAAATAGTGAGTACATCCACTTTGTTCCAAAAGACAGATTGTTCATGTGGCCGACAAGAAATTTAGGTCATAAAGTATATATCCGACATATTGGTATGCCTAATGATAAGCCAATAGAGTTAAAAACATTAAGTGTTAGACCTAGAGTATTTAGTCTGTCAAATTTTATTACTGATGATGAAGCGGATACATTAATTGAAAATGCACTATCACTTACTGCAGAAGAATTTAGATTACGTAGATCGTCTACAGGTGCTAGAGGATATAATATAGATACTCATCGGACTAGTGAAGGTGCATTTGATGTTAATAGTCCATTGTCTAAAGCACTAAAAAAACGAACATTTGATTTGTTAGGAATCCATCCATATGATGAGACATTTGCAGATGGGTTGCAGATATTAAGATACAATCAAACAAATGCGTATATTCCACATTTAGATTGGATAACACCACCAGAAGATGATAAAAATCATAACTGGGAAAGTGCTGAAGGAGGTACAAATAGATATGCAACAGTTTTTTTTTATTTATCTGATGTTGAGGATGGTGGTGAAACTGTTTTTACTGAAGCAAAACCATATACAACAGCGTATGAAGTTAGCGCTGATGGTGAAGATACATCTAGTCTAGCTGAATATAAATTTATAACAAGAGATATGGCGATAAATGAGACTAATGAATATTTAAAAAATACAAATTTGAGTCATTTATTTGCTGATAACTCGTGGGAAAAGGATATGATCATTCAATGTAGAAGTCGATTAAGTATAAAACCTAAGAAGGCAACTGCTATCTTATTTTATTCACAATATCCAGACGGTAGAATGGATGAATTATCAAATCATGGAGGTTGCCCAGTTCTTCAAGGACAAAAATGGGCTGCTAATCTATGGGTTTGGAATGGTCCAAGAGTTGGTTATATGAAAAAGAATGCTGAAACCGGGCAGTTGTCTCAACCGGATATTATCGCAGTAAGTGCATCATTTGAGGCAGCAGATGTACGAGGTGCGGTATTATACTGGGAAAATCAATTGTGGGAAGAATTGGTCCCAGGAAGGGCAATTAAAGTTAATACGTATACTGGACATGTATGGAATGTGAAATTAGACAATACTATCGTAGCTACGTATACAATTGAGAAAGGAAAAAAAACTCAGAGATTTATATTAACAAGTAAAGATTTACCAATTTATTAATGTATAATAACAAATCAATTAATATTTATTTATCAATCCAATACTGCTTACTTATGGAATCAACTAACACTTTATTACTAAATTCTTGGTCATCAGGCACATTACTCATATCTATATTAAGACGACGCTTATTAATATGTGATGGTATGCCATCAGGGAATAATGCTTCTAATGGTAATGCAGGATTTCTCATGAACAAGGAGCCACCTGGCATATATGCTTGAATATATGGATCAGCATGAGTCTGTGCCACTAATTCTTTTTCGCCTTCTGCTAATAAACGCTTTCCGGTGTCTATATCTACATTTTTATTTTCATTAAATTTCATTCTTATTTTTGTTGCCTCTTCATTGAATACATCTCTACTTTCTGTCCAACTTATTAAATTTCTTAATGACCTAATACATATCAGTAAGTGAGCAAATAATCAGGCGAATAATTAATTAAAAAAGTGAGTGGATGAGTGAGTGAGTCGTAATAACGAGTATATTCATAGACGACAATACAACCCTCATTACACCTATGTACTCTATCCGCCCGGTCCAACGTACCTTCGATACAGCCGCATAACCTGCTGCTTGTGGGTCAAGTTAGCCACCGGCATGAAGTGCTTCACGATCGTCTTGAAGCTTTTGTCCATTTTTTATATATTCCTTTTGATGTTTTTTGTTTCATCAAAAAAAATTTCACTAACCCTACCGGTTTTTCCGTATAGTTGTTTGTAACGAGTAATATTGTTTGAAATTTGACACAAGTATAACTATGATTTATACATCAGAATAACCAGGTTTAATGCAGATCTCTCACTGAAATTGGAACGGCACCTTAACTGTGATTTAGTAGGGCTCGGATCATCCGTGATCTTAATTCCTACCTTTCAATAAACTCGTTGCTGTAAATGCTAAACTAACGCGTATCTACTCGCTATTATTGTATGCAACTAGTATTATCATATTTAAGTTATTACCGGTCATTTTTATTCATACAATAAAATCTCAAATTGATAAAATCACATTACTATATGGCCTTACTTTTTTGAATTGAATTATGTTTTTGCAGTTTTATAAATTCCTTTTCCCGCAGTACAATATTGAAGTTTCAACGACAATAACCGGTACGAAAGCGGTTCAATTTTTTTTTATTTCTTGTTTCTGAAATTCGTAAAAAACAAAAAAAAACAGTAATTATGAAGTTTTTAAAGCGCTTGTCGGAGGTGCTATAACTGGTCGAACTCACGTACTTGAGCAGGGCTATAGCCACGCGCGTGCACCATCATGTTGCATGAGCAAGTACAGGAAGAGCTATTTCATAGCGAATGCATACGTTATGTATCGCGGCATTTGAGTCAAGATGGAACAAAAGCAGTAACTAGTAATATGGGGGGGTTGCCGAAGCCGCCGGCAGGATCCAAAGATACCATGTTAGTACTGAAGCAGCCCAATATTGAGACAAAAATTGTTGAAATCAGTTTAACGTCATGGTTAGTCAGTCGCTCCGTCATACATATATTTCTCAATTAATTAATACTTATAAACTCATTCATATTGTTGTGATTCTGCATAGGTTGGATACAATTGATATTAATAAAATAATTGATACATGCAAATCGGAAAATAAACTCTCATTATACATCAAGGATGCAAGTAGTCTCAGTGATCAAGTACTTGAGCTTATTGTGAATCATATCTCACCTAAAATGATAGAGATATCAGTAATTGATTGTACGCAACTAATTTCTTTACATTTACTCATTCATTGACTCACATACTTGTTTACAAGGCCCATTTTTATCTTGGTCAAATCTTAAGAAAATATTGGAACCAGCCAGTTGCATTGAATATGTAAATTTACAGAAGAATCCATGGGTGGATGATTCCGTCATTGAACAGATAAGCAAAAAGTTTGGTAAATATTTAAAAGAACTCAATCTTGAATACACAAAAATAACAGATGGAGCATTAAATCAAATAGGCGGCAGATGTCTAAACGTTCGGACTTTAGGTAAGACACTCACCTACTCGTTTCTGGTTCAATCCTAACTTACTCATCTGCTCACAAAGGTTTAATATGTTGCTCACGTGTTGGTGATCCTGGATTCTCTTCTTTGGCAAAGAAGTTACATATTTCAACATTACACATCTCACATAATGTTAATTTAACCGACGATAGTATGGAGTTAGTGCTCTCTGCGTCCTCTGATTTACACACTTTAATCTTGAAGAACTGTCCTAAACTAACCGATCGCACGATTGAAGCTTTATTCGAGAAAATAGTTTCATGGGGAAAACGTCGAAATACCAAAAGTGCGTCATTGTTATCACTAGATATCAGTGATAATCCAAACTTTAGTCTACAAGCAGTAGTCTTTTTAACTACCGCCGCACCTAAATTAAACAAACTGGATATAAGTGAATGCTCTAATATGGATATTATGAAGGTTGTGGTAGAATTAGAAACGCTAAAATTTCTGGAGCATTTATATCTTGGTACTATGAAAATTATTAAATAACTATCTCATTAAATTTCTTACTCACTCACTCCTAGGTCCTCCTGATGATCAAGTGATTAATCCAGAATTATTCGTTGAATCGATGCTATTTCATGTAGCCAATTTGAAAACATTGCATTTATACGGTTTTCATACATTGAATGATGACCATATTGCGGAGTTAATGGCCGGCTCGCTGGTATTGACGGACCTATCGCTGAAAGGGATGAATTTTGCCTCACTGAGTGCCGAAGCAATGTGTTCTCATGTTCCAAATGTGTCTAAATTGAGTATTAGTCATAGTAAAACCTTTGGTGATTTAGAGTTGCGTTGTATCAGTAGTACATGTCAATACTTACGGGAGTTAACTGTTCAGTATTGTCCATCTATGACTGATAATGGATTTGCACGGTGTCCTGCACTCAAGCGATTGAGCAAATTAGATATATCTAATTGTTCTCCTGCCGTTACTGGTGCATGTTTAAGCTGCTTTACTACGAGTCCCCTCAAAATATTAAACATTAGTGGTAATCTTTGGAATTCGATAGCAGATAAGTTAGACAAGTTGAGTCCGTTTACTAAATTAAATGTTGAGGAGCTTCACCTTCGCGCTTTATCCAACATTAATGAACGAGACATTCTTTATGTCTTAAACAGTTTCAGCAAGTGCCGATTATTCGATTTATCCACGAACTATCATATATACACGACATTACACAGTATAGAAAATCCGCATCCTCTGTTATCACTGTGGCGACCAGGTGATGTTATGGACAGCTCCAATGCTTTCATTGGTTACAAGGTTAATGCCGAGGAACGCCATAAATATTATCAAACGTGGGCTATATTTGAGCACATTAAGAAGCATCGAGCAGCCAAGAAATTACAAAAATTACGACGAAAATATTTAGAAAAATTAGAATTATATCGTAAGCAACGTGCTGATGCTTTACTAGCCAAAAGGATTAAAGTTGCCACGTGGGTACAAAGTATATATCGTATGCAACGAGTAAGAAGAGTATTCTTGCGGCATTTATATGCAGGTCGACGAATTGTAAGAGGCGCTCGAAGATGGTTTAAATTTAGATATTATAGGCGTTTGCGTCAAGCAAAGCATCACTATCACCTGCGTATACAACGCCTATTGTTTCTGCTCCTCCTTGATAACGTTGAACCAAGTATAAACCAATTAAAATTAAAATCCCATAATGTACAACGACGAGTTAATCATAATTATAAACGTAAAATATATGATTACATGGTTAAGCGAGTGGACGAAGAAAGAAATAACCGTTTCAATGATAGTGTCCTTGTATTATGGGAAGAAAAAATATTGAAAAAGATATTTCAATCGTGGAAGCTTATAGTAGGTGATTCTAAACCGTTTCGACGTACCTTCCGCTTGGTAATTCCCAACACCTTACAACTCTCCCACTATAATAGCGCGAACCAAAACGCATTAGCTAAAATGGCAGAAAATTTTCATTATCGTAAAATGTTGTGTACTGCGTGGCTGTCATTGGGAGACGAATTCATGCGAGCGAAAGTCGCCGAAATGTTTATTCCAAAAGCAATTGCACATTTTAAATACACCTTTTTTCATCGAATGGTTGGTGGAACATACGGTTCGTTAAAGTATTATTGGGAAAGTAAAGTCTTGAAACGTAGAACTTGTGAGTACGCGGAAAGGTTTCGATTAAATAAAATAAGAAATATTCCGTTGCAACAAATGAAAACGAATGCTAAAGCGATGAAAAAATATAAAAATGATATATCCCGCGCCATTCCAGTCTTTGTCAGATCAATGTACCGAATATTAATGAAACGGTTGCCGGTGAATACGTTGGTAACCAAGTATTTCAAAGAATTGGATGACGTGTCATACTTGCATTGGAGGGACTGGTATACCAAGACAGGCTTCAAAGACCTGCAACTTGGTTGTATCCGCAGCAAAGAATTCAGGGAATTAATGTACGTAGGTGAGCACAAGGCCTTTATCAAGTACACAAAATGGACATTTGGTGGATGGAAAGCATTTGTATTGCTAGCCAGAGACTTTGAGTCGTATTATTACCGTTACTATCTCCTTCGTGTCGCCAAACAAATTATAGGTGGGTTTAGAAAAGCCGTTGAAATATCCAAAGCTCACGTGAAACAACTACAAGAACAAATGTCGGCGAATGCAGCAAATGCTGCTCGACTGGAAGAAATTATTAAATATATAATTAGATTTCAAGCTCGTGTACGTGGTTCAATTGCACGCAAATTAAATGAAGAAAGAAAATTTAAAGAATTTTATGCGATTGGAGTGATGCAATGCTTTGCGCGTCAATATTTAGCGAGGAAAGTACTCCAAGATTTACTACGAAAAGAAATTATGATGCAAAAAAGTGTACAATTTAGAGAGTTAGAGCTTATGACCGACGCAGAAATAGAAACCCGGTATTATTTATACAAAGTGAAGCATGCCATTGAAATTCAAAGAGTTTTTAGGGGTTGGAAAGGACGAGAACGTGGTGCTATTCTTGCAAAAGAAATTGTTTATGATAAAAGTAAAAGATTTTATGATGAAATGTTACAGGTGAGAAACTCTATTGAAGCACGTCGTCGTGCCAATGAATTACGAGAGAAAAAAAGAAATAATGCAGCAACTTTAATACAAAAACGTGTTCGTGGTATGCAAGCAAGAAAACGGTTAGTTGGTATTAAGAGAGAAGCATTACGTACCAAATATACTATATGGGTGCAACGGAACTATCGAAAGAAGTTAGGTATTCTGAAGTTAGATGCCTTACGACGCGCCAAAGTAAGTGCATTGAGATATTTGGCTGCGAAGCAAGAAAGAGGAATGATTATTCGTATGTTTGGATTCAAAAAACGTCATCAACAAAAATTTATGTCGTCACTCTTGGATGGTCTGGGGATGGACCCGATCACTTTTCATTACCGCATTCCAGAGTTGCTAAGAGAGACGTATGAGGATATGATGCTATTTTTTGATATTTGTAAACGAGAATTTAATATATTTAAAGAGGGAAAAGGCAATAAAATTTATGCGAATATCAAGAGAACCGAGATATTAGAAGCCCAAGGATATAAACTGCAAACTTTTGATCCTGTTATGATCATTGATGAAAGGAATCCTTTCTACGGCTGTACTGGTATTGTTGTGCGCATTGATACGTCAATTCCTGGTGTACCATTGATTGAAGTAAAGATTGATGGTAAGCAACAACAAGGATTTGTCATGATGACACTTGATGCACTGCAAGCGTACACGAAGCCACAGCCTCTCGCTAAAGTGAAGAGGAAACCAGTTTTAACTGGATTCAAACAACCTTTTGTAGTCTTTGGCTTGAGTGAGGATGATCCTTTCTATCAGTATAAAAATGTTGTGGCTGCTTGGACGATCCAAAGAGCATTCCGTATGCATCGCGCAAGAAAAATTACCGCGAGGAAACGTTATGAATTATGGGTTAGAAGCGGTGACATTCAAAATGTACTATTTAACTGCCTATCGGATAGTAATTCCCTAACCACACAGGCTTACAATATGTACTCCGTGTTAGGTTTTCAACCAAAACGCCCCGTATTTTATGATGAAATACGTCACCCAGTACTTCCTCCGAGATTTATTGCTACCGCTACGAAAGTCGATGAGAAAGTATCATTAAAGCAAGAATTTGATGCTAAAATAGCGGATAGATTAGTATTTTTAGAAAAATGTGCCGTTCGACGTGGCCGGGATTTCTTTGGAATTGGAAATGAAAAATTTACGAGGTATCGTAAATTGAAATTATTATTTCGTAAATTATGTGGATTTAGAAAAGTTGAACCAAATCCAAATAACCCTAACGGAAATATGAGGCTGGTAGAAGGGATGAATAGTTATATGTTTAGTCAGTTCTATGGATCGCCACACGTCAGATATTCAAAACAATTTTTATATCAAGGGCAGTGGAGTGGTGTACCGCTGCTAACCCCACTCACCCCGCACGGTCTCGGTGTGTTAATATTCATGGATGGTTGGGGCTTTGCGAAGGAGGATAAGGTGTTATATCTAACTATCAACAAGTGCAGGTACTTGAATGCCATGGATATGTCCACGTCAGATCCATTTTGTCGTATTTTGTGTAACGGTTCTATTCTTGAAACAAGTGTAAAATGGCAAAATTTAAATCCAGATTTTTATGAATCATTTGAAATTGATGTAACAAATCCAACGGCGAAATGCGAAATCATCGTTTTTGATAAAGACTACATTGGTAGCGATGATTTCATGGGTAAAATTGTATTAAATTTAGCTGATTATGCAGATGGAAAAGAAAGAACACAAACCTTTTTATTAAAGGATGAAGAGCTTACTGCAGATGAAGACTTTGATCGCGGCGAGATTGAGGTAAGGGTCCAATGGTCAGAGAGAAAATTTGAGGATGATATGGAACGTGATAAAAAACGTGTTGAAAAAGCAACAAAATTAGCTGCTTGGGCTCGTCGTATTGCTGCCAAAGAATTGCGTAAAAAAATGGCGAAAGAATATCAAGATTTAATGGCGATGGTGCGCAAGAAGGCCACTATGATCACCTCTATTTGCCGCATAAGATTAAGTAGAAAGCAATTGCGAAAAATGTTACGTAGAAATCGTGCAGCACTTAAAATACAGAAGCGAGTGCGTATAAGGCAAGCAAAACAAAAATTTAAAAAGAGAAAAACGCGTTGGTATGCTGCTGTAAAAATTCAAGCTCTTATGCGTGGTTGTCTGGCTCGTATGCAACGGAAAAAAGCAATTAAAGGTAAAAGGGAGGCCCTAGATGCTAGTGCAACATGCATACAAAAATGGGTTAGACGATTAATCGCCCAAATATGGCGTATCAACCAACTACAAGCCAAGAAACAAGCAGATGCGGAGGTGGAAGAAGAAGAGTTAGATTATGAAGTCGAAGTGAAAAAAGTACGATCTAAGGACTGGTTGCCTTACTACGGCACTGATCTAGAGTATGGATTAAGACGCAATCGTCGAATGATAACAAATGCATTTCAACGAATGTTAAAACAGAAATACGTGAGATTGCTTACGAAGACATACGGTATTTGCTACGTTGAATCGTATCCAGGTCCAACACTTGAAGGTGGCTTAACAGAACCAAACGATTTTATTGTCTGTTATCTCCCTTCATTTCAACCTAATTATATCACCCACAGAAACGAAGCCATTGAAAAACACTTCAACCCTAGCCCACATCTCATCAGTTTGCATGTTCCAACTCAGATAAAAATGCGGGAAACAGTTGAATATGCAATTAAAACCATACAATGTAAAGTCCGACAAATGGTTGCTATTAAAGAAAAGAAGGCGATTATGAAGTTGCACACGGCAATAAGTAAATTTCAAAAAATATTTCGTCGTCGTAATGAACGGTTACAGAAAGCGGCTATCAATATCACCGCTTTATTCCGTTTGATAGCAGCCAAAGCTCGCACTGGATTACGTCGCCTTGAAAGGAAATCTGCTATTATCTTACAATGCGCATATCGTTGCCATGTAGCAAGAAAGAAAGAAATAGATATTAGAAGTGTCAAGAAGATTACATTGCTTAAGTGCTCATCATCGGTACCTAATCACGGCGGTGAGAAAGCATTAGAACATCGAATGCATACCTATTGGATCACTGACGATCCCGAATACGGAGAAATAAGGGTTGAATTAGAAAAAATTGAATGTATTACAGATCTTTGGATTATGACATCTACTTTTGAGGCATCTCCTCAATCAGTGATTATATCAACGGTTACGTCAGATGATAAGATTAAAAAGACGTATACTACCCTGGTGCGAGCTGAATTAGCACTATTGAAAGGTGAACGATGGCATAAATTTAAATTCAATCCACCACCTTTATCTAAATATTTTAAATTATTATTTCGTGGTAATAATGGTGATCCAAAGCATTTAAGTGTTCGTCAAATTCGTTTTTTACGCTCTAAAGAAATTTCTGCGACAATTCTGAAGCAACCAGAACACCAAATATTAACCGCAGGTCCTATGTTAGGTGACAGACAATCCGTTGTATTGAATTGCGAGGCTACCGGTTGGCCGAAGCCAACATTCCAATGGTATAAAGGATCCAAGCCTATTGCTGGTGCTACGAATCCAACATTATCCCTCACTTTAATGTGTGCCCCGACTAAAAAATGTCGTAATTACCGATGTGTAAAGTGTAAAATGATATGTAAACGTGTTCCAGTCAATGCCTACCATACAAAGTGCAGTAATTGTTCTTACTTATTTAGCTACAAAGAAATTGAAGAGTATGATTTGACCATTAGTGGAGTGCACAAGGATGAAGCCATGTTAGTTCATGAGGTTCAAAAGTTATTAGAAACGAAGGAACAGCTAGAAGGTAAAACAGATGCACAAGCATTTGTCATGTACAATGACACAGTAAATAGATTGAAGGAGTGCAATGATGCAATTCAGCTGATTAAAGAAGCCAGATATAGTGCTAAAATTGACTTGAAGTATACAAATAAATTTACTGATGAAGGTATTTACACTTGCTACGTGCAAAATTATCGAGGAGGAGACCTTGTTTCACTAACCAAATCCGTGCGAACAGTTGTAGTAGTAGAGCATTCTATACCGTATTTAGTGCGTGTTAGACCCGAGTACATACCGCGAGCTCCTTCAATCCGCAAGAAATGGACTACTTATAACTCGATTTATGGCACATTTAAAAAAGGTAGAGTTGAAGGCATTGTCACTATCTGTTACAACGATGGAAGTGCGTATGAGGGACCTTACGTAGGTGAAGAGTTTTTAGACACTAAAGGGAGAGTCATTAAGCCTGGTAGGGCAAAAGATCATTATGGTGTATTCCGGGCACCTGATGGACGTACATTTGAGGGACCATTGGTTGACAATCACTTCGACGTCAACAATTTACAGGATTTCTACCGGGTTAGAATGAAAAACGGTGAAGTATACGAGGGAATGTTTTTAGACGAGAATTACCATGGAGTGGGTATGTATACCTTCAAAGATGGAAGTGTTTACGAAGGATTGTGGTTTCGAGGCTTCCGCTTTGGTCATGGTCACTTCCGTAGTGCGGAAGGATGGGCTTATGAAGGGTTTTTTGATAATAATCGTCGTCATTTAGATGGTTTTATCACATACAAAGATGGATCTATGTATATGGGTGAGTGGTACTATGACACTATTCAAGGCAAAGGTATACACATATCACAACTACGCGACGTGTATCGTGGCGAGTTTAAAGATGGTCTATATGAAGGCTATGGCCAATTAGTATATTCTAACGGCTCAATCCACACCGGTAAGTTTAAAGAAGGTAAACGCCAAGGTCGTGGTATATTTTCCCCTATTGATGGTTGCGAGTACTATGGTCAATACGTAGATGATGAATTACATGGTGAAGTTATTATCAAGCAAACGATTAACGTGGAGCAAAAAGGTCAAGATTTTTATGATATTCGAATTGGTCTATATGATAATGGCCACTTTGTGAAATATCTATCCAAAGCATCCAATCCGCTTGCTACCAAGGAGTTTATCTCGCTTTTTAAGCACAATCGTGGCATGTTTGACTCTGTTTATTCCATGATATTAGCCAAAAATTTACCTAAATTACCCGATGGTGTGGATCAAAATAACGATGAAGTTAGGGATATCATCTTCCGTATTCGATCCGAAGCAGGTGGTTTACTAGGTGCAGAGGCTATAGTACAAGCGCAACAAAGAGTTGAAAGCTTAATGAAACCAGTTACCGAGAAAAAAGCTGAAATTAAACGTTTAACAGATGAAATTGATCAATTAGGAATGAAAGCCATCAATATTGACCGCGATATGGCCGTTTTAGAAAGAAAATTTTCATATTTATTCACTGTTGTGGATCGCGCCAACATTATGATTGAGCAATTTTGGTTTGATGAAAAAACAGAATCACGTGCTAAATTTAATATTGTTTGCGCAAAGTTGAAAAATTATAATAAGGATCAATATTTTGAATTTCGTAATCATCGTGTTCCTCCACCATTCGTCAAGAAGATATTGAATGCCATCAGTTACATCATGGGTTGGGGCACTGATTTCAAACGTCAAATTTTACTGGTATCAGATAATATATACAACGGTCGTATGGGAGAAGAGGACGCATTACGCTTTGAGTACGAGTGTAAGTTGATACATTTAATGAAAGATTTCAAGGTTTATGACCATCTGAAGTACCTCGAGGATCCCGCAGTCATTCCATTGTTTGATGCTATATTAGCTGATCCCAGATTTCGACCAGACTCCTACTATGTAGAGAGTTGTGGTGTTGTTGGACCAGTGCTGGTGGAGTGGGTACTAGCTACACGACGATATATATTAGCATCAAAAGCATTAGTATCTTTTTTAAAAGATACCGAAGAAAAGAAATTAAATGCTTTCCGTTTGAAGGCAAATTACACAAAATTAGGCGAGGAGTTAAAGCAATCCAAAGAACGCAGTGCCGTTGCAAAGGTCCAATTAGCTCGCGCTAATGAAGACCTAAACGAGTTACAGCTATTTGTGTTGCAAGCTCAAGACACCTTAAGCTTTGTCATGGAGGGTTTAGATACGAAGAAAATTACAACAAGAACGGATTACTTTGAGTTATTAGAGCGTAAGATCGAAGAAAATAGAAATCGTTTTGATATAGAAACTGCTCTTGAATTTTGTGTACATGGTGTGGAAAAAGTATACGAGGATGAAAAGCAACAAGCCATGCGATTAGCCAAAGCTAATGGTGTGGTATACGTTGAACCTGTGGTTGCCAAACCATTAATTAAGGATTGGTTGGTCAATGAAATCAAAGTGAAACAAAATATGTTACTCGAAGATGGTCGAACGTTAGGTTACGCCTTTGAGAACGATCACACTGCATTAACCTACGAGGAAACGCTTAAATATATTGATATTTGTGTCGATTTAACAATAGGAAACATGAATGAAGTGTATAATGACTTCTCTCATATGCGTCAATGGCGCATGCTTAACGGTAAGCTAGTTACTGCGCGATTCCTTTACATTCATGGATGGCGTATATGGGAGAATCTAGCCGTTGGTATGGAAGAAGATAAAGCAATAACAGCATGGGAAAGTGTTTTCACTACAGCAGAAGAGTGCGCAATGAAAGCACTTGAAGCAAAAGTGAATGAAAGAATGGCTGCTGCTGCACGAGAACAAGGTAGAATATGGGCGAAAAGGCATCCATTAGAAATTGAATACGCCGAACAAGTATTAGCTGATGCATTTGAAAAAGAATTTCCTTCAACGGAACAAAATGAATTAAAAACAGCTCGTTCTGCACTTGAAATCAGTGAAAGTTTAAGTGGTACTGAACATCCTCCTGAAATGAAAGCGAAATGCATGGCTTGGATAAGACTGAATCCATCGTTGATGCTACAAGCCAAGGATGAATACCATCTTTCATTAGCTGAGAAATTCAAAGCACAATTTAAGGATGCTGCTACTGCATGCTTCAATATAATGAATGGATTATTACCTCCTGAACAAATAAGTGACTATGACTGGCATGACTATGCTGATCATTGGAGAGCTTTTAATTTAGAAGAATATAAAGCAGTTAGTGATAAAAAAGTGGACGAAATGGCGAATAGCTTTAAAGCGTCATTTCCTGAATTCACTCATAAAGAAGCAGCACGAATACTGTACAACGAAAGAATTGGCAAGTATATACAGGATCCTGAGGTATTAGCAGAATTACAAACAGATGCAAGCATTATATTTAATGCAAGTTGTTATCGTACCCGCAATCAAGGTATGGTTCGTGCCGCAATGGAGCAAATCGAACATGATGCAAAACAACGTGGTATAAGAGAATGGATTAGTCTTACAGAAGTTACAGAAAATTTCCGTAAAGGTTCATACATGTCGACACCACCAGAGGCCCAGAAAGATCCCTCATTAGACCGCTTCAAGGGTTTCCGTGATCGTTTACTAAATATTCATGCTTGGTTTTATGGATACTTATGCAAACAACAAGAAGATAAATTGCTAGAACTAGAAAAAGCAGAATATATGGATCCGTTTACCAAAACCCAGCATCGAATTCGCCCTACTGAAGAGAAAAAGGTGCTGAAGGAGACAGATGAGAAGTATGTTGCCATGAAAAGACGTTTAGAGAGTGAAGTTCATGATATTTTTACAAAATTATCTACTTGGAATACGTATTTTGGATGGGTCGAATCAGCCACTGAAGACATTACTCAGAGTTAAAAAAAAGAAATTAATATTTGTAATTATTGTAAGTTGTTGCATTACATTTTCCTTTAGTGTATTTATTTATCCGTTTATGTTAAACTGTCAATTAGTGAGGATTTCATGTCTCTGTTAGTGAGTGAATAAGTAAGTAAATAGGGTATCTATGAGTATAAATAGTATATAAGTGAATACCTAGCTATTCTACTAGAATTAGCTCCTTGTAGTTTAAATATTCCTTCAACAACAGATATCTCAGTAGATGTTGTGTCCATACCACAAAATGCCGTCCAGTCATTAGCTACTAACCCAGCACCAATAACATCACTACCACGATTAACAGTTCCCGCTACTAACGGCACTTGTAGCAATGAAGACAATTCTTCTAGATCTTCTACTGTAGTTCGCGGATTCACTAATCCACCTTGATTTGTAATTTTACAATAACTTCCAACTAGTGCATTACCCGCAATGGTTTGACGGAATACTTCTACTCCTAATACATCCGATATAATATCCTCAGTTTCACGATCAATATCTGTATGAACTAACGCTACATGATCATTGCAGACAATACAATTGCCCAGCGCTGACAGTCTCTCTTCAATTCTTTGGACAACCACACTATCAGGTATAGCATTACGAATATGAAGCAACTCACTATCCGTACATGTACTAGGCACTAATAAACCCTTTCTATTTCCCACTGTAACGCGCCCAACAAAGCGGCAACCAGCAATAGACGTGTGAACAATAGGAATATGGTCACCAAGTTCAGTTTCAAATGCAGAATAAAAATTTTCTGATCCACCAATAGCTACTAGGCAATAAGCATTGGTAAGGTTAGCAAAGACCCCAATTTCATTAGAGTTTTCAAATTGCGCTCGATTCGCCATTGCTCATGTAAATCGCCAAATTTCTCAAAATCAACTGGTTCCATAAGAAAAGGGCCGGGGCCTTTCCATAGAAAAAAAGAAATAAAAATTATTATTTTGAACGTACAAATTTGCGAAGAAAACACTATGTAAACCAGTGGAAGGACTCGCCGCCGATCGACAGGACTTGAAGAACCACCTCGATAACGATAAGCCATATAACGATCCATTCTAATTTTAATGCATGACTATTTTCCATTTGCTGTTGCAATACATCGAGTAGCTCTCGCAACATATCCAATCGTTTATTCAACACTTCTGTCCGTTCAGACATTTCTAAGTATCGCATAACTAGTTTATAATCTTGTTCGCATTTTTCATTTTTCCAGAAAAAATCAGGTGTATCAAGAATTTCAGTGTGTAAATTGACATCATGCCTATGATAATGAGTGAATTAGTGAGTTATATAAGTGGTGTGGATATGTTGCAATATGGCAAACCTGATGACAAAGACTTCACCGATCATAATACCTAACTGTCTCTCGGATAGATTCACTTTACCAGACGATGCTAGAGTCTCTGGGATGTACTTGTACTCGTTAACTTTTCGTTCAATTCTTGCTTCAAATATAGCCAAAACTGACGATTGCGAAATAGCAAAACTAACAGATAAACGCTGTTTTACCTGCGTATCTTCAGGTAATGTAATGACATCATTTGCGATTTGTATGACATCAATTTCTGGTGATGTAACAAATGCCATATCATCCTGGCCTGATTTGAACTCATTAGCACCAACTAAACCTTTGGTAACAAACATACGAATAGTTTTTAATAAATTAGTTTCTTCACCACGTGAAAAATTCCAAAATACAACAGAACCAAAATCAAATATAAATACTTCTTGCGCACCAGTATTTGAAATCTTTAATGAGTCTATCCACTCATCGTATAACTCACCAGGTTGCTGATCAGCTTTACCCGATGACATCACAGCTGGACGCGGTGAATTCTTTGAGTCAGATGATAATATATTATCATTAGTTGGTACCAAATCCTTATTTAAATTTAGAGGATTACGAATAGTATAAATATCAGATGATGCAGATGAAGGCAGTTCATACTCTTCAATCAACGAAGATGAGTTGTGAAGATTGTTGTCGAAAGTTACACCACTTCTCAATGCGATGGGACTCGATGGTCTGCCCGTAGTTACTGAGTTACTAGTGGTTGAAACTGGAATACTATTTTCTGATACACCACCTTTAAATAGATGTAATACACCACCATGTAATTGATACTTCCATCCATGCAATAATCCACCAGCACCTACTAAATAATCAAATAATTTCTGCACATCAATTTCACTACTTACACAACAAAAATAAACTCTTCGTTTTTTTCTTCTAGATTGAAATTCACCACCTTTACTTCTTGCTGCCAATTTTTTACGTTGGCGACCAGTACGCAAAATTTTATTCCCTGCATCGTTAGTGTTCGCACCAAATTCATCCAACAAATACTGATTTGTTTTATCATATTCTTCATCGCTTGCATATATATTATATCGCTCAGATCGATCGCGATATCCACTATTATTTAAACTATTATTATGATTGCTATTATTATTGTTGTTATTATTACTATTATCATGATTTATCTGCGATGCTTCGTGTTGAGTGCCACTTCGATTGAGAGCAGCGCTTGGTCGGATATTTTCATATCGATCAAACGTGTCAATCCTGCCAAACGAACCTTTTCCACGGGAATTACTATACTGAAAATAGTTACCCGTCGCTTCACTATCCGATAGAGATTCTTGTTGCTTCATTCCTACCTCACAGCGCTATAATAACCCTATAACTACCTTATGAATGGTCTATTTGCTGTAGATATCTTAATGCTGCAAAGAACTACACTATTACTGCGAATTTCTACACTGTTATTGCGTATAACTGAGAAGTGCTGCACTTTTACAATATAATACTGGGTAGTGTTGCTAATAGCTGCTCTGGTAACCGTTTACGCCAACAAAATCGCCGCTGTAATCACTCTTTTTCTATTTTTTTACAACCTACCTAAGTCCCATATTTTTCCGTCACCATGAAGGGCCGGGTTTGACCGGTATTGTCGCGCAAGATGTGAAGTTGAAACATTACAGCAACCATTCGTCTTTAAACTCATTATTAAGTAATAGCCCCTTGACAAGAAAATATTTTCGAAATGAAGCACTATGGAGGTGAAATGGTGTGATTATTATCATCATCAACCAGAGTCTTGTACCATTCTATCCACAAGCCCCATGGCAGGGTATTGTACATGGCATTTCATGCCTGCGTAACTGTATGATAAGTTTTAGTTCGGACACAAAAGGGCTGTGGAAAAACCTTTGATAAAAATTTTTGGTTTGTAAATAACTTTTCTCTGTTTTTTAAATCCTGAGCCTTGTTTGCAGCGTTCCTAACGCAGAAGAGGTCGCCACTAATTGTTGCTTGGTAGAGGCAAAGAAGGAACTTCTATCTGATGACCCCCATAATCATTTTTTTGTTCGCAAATTACATACTATTGACTACTGCTTTCAATATTTTGACGAAAAATAATGTAAATTCATGTGATAAAATTTTAAGTGATGGTGTTTTACGTCGTTTCAATGCCAATTTTGATAAGACTAGTACGGTAAATGAGCCATCATTAGCGGGGGGAATATCAATTGCAATCGATCGCGATTTTTGTAGTAGAATGTTAAAAGTAACACGAAAAGATCCATCTTACAAGCAAAGATGCAAGGTAAAAATCAAAATAATTTTTGACTGCCTCGTTTTCAACTTTCTCACTTAATTTATTTAGGAATTGAAATTAAATGTTCAACACGCAGCCGAGGCATGGTCTAATAGGCATCCAATATTATATTTTAATTGGAGTTCTCCAATTCACAACACAGAGAATGCTGAAATTGTCATAACCTCATCATTTGAAGTATTTCGTTCGAAATCTCAAGGGAACACATTAGCTTACTTAGCACCGCTTGGTTATACCTCAACCAACAAAGACGTGTGGTATGAAGATCATATTGAGCATCGCGGATTTGATAATAATATCAATATTCCAGAGAAAAAAACAAGAAGTACCATGAGAGGAATCGGTTCTAAAACTGATAGAATAAAAACTCAAGTACTAAGATTTGAGATTTATATGAATCCTTATGCATGCTTTCACTTAACTCATGGTCAAGCAGAGGCCTGCCATAAATATGATATGTCGCAATACAGATCCTATTTATGGATTACTGCAGCCTTATCTTTACTTCTTATACGAGTGGTTACCAGTGACAAGAATTATGATATTTGTGGTGTATTTGCGGGAATTTTATGCTTTATTATAGCAGTTTCGTGTCTAGTGCTTACATATCAGGTCCATACCAATTGTAATGGTGGACAATATACTAAACAAACATGTTATTCATTTGAAGAAGTCCTTTCACATGAAATTGGACACGCTCTTGGGCTTGGCCATCCAGATGGTTATTACGATTTAGTTGACAAAGGCACTGCAAATTATTGGGGATATATCCCAGACATGAAATATATTGACATTAATCCATTGGATCCTTGTGAAAACATCGTAATGCGTCAAGGGTTACATGTATGCCCAAGTGTGAATACACCTTCAGCATGCCTGAAAGTTCCTGAGTGTGTTTTTGATAAACATCAATGTAAATCAGTACACCATCAAGCTTTAATGCTCTCCACTGGACGTCCGTATTATGGGGGAGGAAAAAATTATGTGACTGAAGATGATTTGGCTGGATTATTTTTTTTATATCCAGCTGCTGAGAGACATCAAAAATGGGGGTTGGATATATTGCCACTTAGAGAGTTTAGTTTTATCAAATTACAGGCACTCGCTGAGGATTATTTTGATGGTCATTGTGCTACCATTGATAACAAAGATGATATCCTGGAGTGCATCTATGAACAGAAATCACTTCAATCAGTAGATGAGCTAAAGAAATTATCCGATTCTATTTGTCTACAAGATAGATATGATGAGTGCAATAGTATTATCAAACTATTAACTGCTGCACATAATGCTATTCAACTAATTCGTCAAGGACGAAGTCAAAATTTGATAAATTATGATGATGCAGAAAATGTAACAATCGCATTTGCTAAAGTATTTGTAGATTCTGCAGAAGAAACCATGCACAGTTTGATTGGAGAACAACTTATGACGGAAAATTCACTCCACGATAATCCTAATTATTACACTAGTTATGCTGATATTGATTCAGTTATTGATATTTTTTTGAATAGACACGATGGTGACAGCGATAATGATGGAGTGCATGATCGAGATAGGGATAATGATGGTCTTCCTGATAGTATTGAAAGTGGTTTAGATGCGTTGAAGCAGATGTTAGAAGATATAAAGAATGGAAACTATCGAGGTCGTTGGGATGTCGATGGTGATGGCATTGAAAACGGTCTAGATAATTTTGATAACAGGGTCGCTAATGATGGCGAGACTTGCACTGATAGCAATAAAGATGGATGTGCGAAAGTCTAATATTTATCTATTGGATAAACACTGTGATATTTGTATTAACCGACACATTCAGCGGTAAAGCCGCAAATAAGTAGTAACCATTGCTTTAGAGCTTATAGAAAGTGACTCTTTGTAAACGATAACAAGGAACAGCTTACTTTACTCTTTCTTCTTTGTTCCTATCGTACCGGCATTAGGGTTATAAAATAATTTTTGTATATTTTTATTTCGAAATAAATAAAGAAAGAATGTCGTACGACCGCGCCATCACCGTGTTCTCCCCGGATGGGCACCTGTTCCAGGTGGAGTACGCCATGGAGGCAGTCAAGCGAGGCAGCGCCGTTGTTGGCGTTAGAGGACAAAGTTGCGTTGTATTAGGCGTGGAAAGAAAAGCAGTGGCACAATTACAGGATGCAAGAACAATAAGAAAAATAGCGAAATTAGATGATCATTTGACTATAGCATTTGCTGGATTTACTGCAGATGCGCGTGTGTTAATAAATAAGGCGAGAATAGAGGCACAATCATATAGATTAACATGTGAAGATGCACCATCTATTGATTATATGGCTAGATTTATTGCAAAAACGCAACAATCATATACTCAACGTGGTGGTGTAAGGCCATTTGGTGTTAGTGCAATGATTGGTGGATTTAGTCCCGAAGGCACACCACAATTATATTTGACTGATCCAGCAGGTACATATTCAGCATGGAAAGCTAATGCTATTGGTGGAAGAAATGAAAAAGCTGTTAGAGAATTTTTAGAAAAAAATTGGACTGCTGGTTTACAAGATCAAGATTGCATACGTTTAACGGTAAAAGCTCTATTAGAAGTAGTCGATTCAGGATCTAAAAATATGGATATAGCAGTTATAAGAAAAGATTCATTAGTAGAAATGTTACCAGAAGAACAATTGACTACATTAATAGCTGATATTGAAAGAGAAAATGAAGAGGCTAAGAAGGCGAAAGAAGAAGCAGCTTCATCCACCGGCGGATCAAGTGCCTAAATATGTTGTTGTAAATATATAATTCACAGTAAGTTACAAATAATCTTATAATCTTATATTCTTTTATTCACCACTTTTATTATTCGTTTGGTGGCCCAAATGCGATAAACGAGATTAACACATACAGAGTCAAACCAATACCGAATAATAGTGTCAAATTTATCATATAATTGGAGGTAAAATGAGTAGTGTAATATGTACGTGTTGGTAAGTTCAATTTGGTAAGTTTGCTTATCGATGCGCGAGACAATATCGCTGGGAAGATGAATGCTATGAAGAACCCTGTTATGCCCGTAAAATCGGTAATCTGTCCCAGATTACTCATAAAATAAGCACAAATAATAGGAGGGACAGATGCCAATAATCTAAAATATTTTAATTTCTGTCTGCTTTCATTTATCTGATTACTTTTATCATTGCTATTACTACTAGTTTGAGTAAGTAATGTAAAATCTTCGTCGCTATTCTTGCAGTTTACTAATGATGCAGAATCTTTTGAACTATTATAAGCTGAATACATAGAGTTGCCAAGAGTAATAGCACATAAAGGAAATACTGATGCAACGTCAAAAGCAGGAAATAATACAATATAAAATGACACTATAGATGCCAATAATCGAAAGCTGTGCGATGTGCTTGTACCTATGTACTCGGACCAATTTAAATTCGATGCAACCATAGTATACGATCCAAAATATGTAGAAATAACAACCCCAATAGCGGCGTATCCAATACAAGATATAAGTAATGCTAGACAAAACGCTTTGCTTAACGATTTCTTATCCAGAACGGGCTCTGAAAGCCCTGGGATAGAATGGTGAAAAATATTGGCAAATGCAGCAATTGGCAATAGGATATACAATTTATGCACATTTATAGAATACACATCTTCCTCCTCCATCATTGACTTATGATCGAAGCCATTAAAAGAATTGACATCACTATAAACATAAGCATTTAAAATTGTTACCACCATGAGTAGTAACATCATTATACGACAGAAAGACAAGATAACTTGCACCACAATCTGCTCTGATAATTCTAATAGTGACGGTGGTACCACAAGAAACGCATACAGCAGTAAATACAAGCCATAAGAGTATTTCCCTATATTCAAGTGAGTAGTCATAGCTTTCGAGAATACTGTCGCATAAGCCCATAAAGTCCCATATAAGTATATACATATTGTTGCCGTGTAAGCATATCGTCCTTGTTTTCCTAAAAATATTTCACATAAATCACCAAATTCATATTTATGTCCACCAACAATAACTTTATCAACATCATGAAAGTCATGATTACTGCTATTTTTAGCTTTTTGTGCTGAAATTATAATATCATCAATGTCATCATCATTATCATTTTCGGGTAATCGAATAGGTGATTTTAATTCAATACCTGCATCATCATGGAAAGGAAAAGTAGTTACTGATTGATACAGGGACGAGTCTACATTTACTACCACATCTTCAACATCCTCATTCTTCGCGAGACTCGATGATAACAACTCTGCTCGCGCCATATTCTCAACGATTAAACAAGCAGAAATCATGGAAAATAATGTCATGACTACAAGAATAGCGATCCCCAAAAGACAGCCGGTCTGCTGGAATGCCCAGGGAAGCGTCAGGAACCCAGTCCCAATGATGTAGTTCAAAGTGAACGCCACCGTCACGCCGAACGTGAAATGATGCACCATTTTTCTAATTTTGTTTTTGTTTTCTTTTCAATTTTTTATACCGGTACGGCGAAGATTATTAATAATAGGTAATTTATTATTGAATATTGATTGGTATATATACACTTATCAAAACTATATGTACTCCTTGAAACTGGCCATATGCCCAAATTGCACTACGCCATTACTTTTTATATTTGTCAAACTTATCCATTTGCATGTATTTATTACCACCGGCAGTACCAGCAGTAGTTGGTGCAGCGGGATTACTTTTTAATTTATCGCGCCAATTAGGCGCACCACCAGCGGTTGATCCAGTTGTAGCAGCACTACCGCTATACGTGCTTCCTTTAGATGCATATTTATCAAACGAACTAGGCGGAAGTGTGCTTCTAGGAGGTACTGGAGTAGTTGCATTAGTCGCGGTTGAAGCAGCCAAACTATCCATGGCACTTTGTTGTTTCTTACCGAAAAAGGACCATGATGATGAACTAGTTGTTGCAGTAGTAGTCGCAGGAGCAGCGGTTGTTGCGGTCGCTGAATTAGTAGCAGGAGGAACTGGTTTTGGTGGTGCGGAACTTGTGGTACCACGAAATTTATCCATAGCACTAACAGGTTGAGGTGGTTGTGATGGGTCATTTTGTCCCGCACCATACTTTTTGTTAGCTGGGGTAGGACAACATCCCATGTATACAAAACAACGTCTAACTTGACGCCAACATACACATGCAAAACAGAATAGTAGATATATTCGATGACAAATAGTTCCACACCAGCCTTTTGGTGGCTCTGGTTCTTTGTAGTCATCGTCATATTGACCAAAATTACAACAGATATATCTATCGATGCAGCGCACGACACAACACACACTATTTTTGGGCATAAGCACAATAGATACAAGACAACCGCAATAATAAGTAAAACAATTTTGTTGAGAGGTATCAAATCCACAGCATTCAACACACCAATTTCGACATTTATACAGCACTAGAAGTGCAACAAGTACACAAAATAGAAAACTCATAAAAGTTATTAACGTAATAAATTCTGCCTTCGTAAGGGTTCCGACAAAATATTTAGTAGAAACCTTTTTTGTAGGACTGAACGAAGGAGCTTTCGTGTTATGGCCATATATAGTGGTACCGCTGCTGTCAATCGATAGCAATGAGATTGACAAGATGCCTGCACACCAATTGGTACTCAACGCAGTAGCAGCAGATTGAATATTAGTTAAAAGGACACCGCTACTTACCGCTGTCTCGATATCGCTTTTGGCAAAGCTAAAAGCTTCTTCGTCATCCACGGTCTCGTACGCGCCACTCGTTGTATTATAATACTGGATTCGTCCCATGAATAGCTTTACTTGAAATGTTAATTGACTCATAGTGGTCAAAGATCGGAAAGAATTTCGTTTTGCAAGAGGACTACTTGGCTTCAAACCGAATATATAATTCCAAAAATTATGAGTGGATAGAGATCTTTGCGACACAACTGCTGGTGCATTTGTTGGGGCATTAGTGGGACTCAGTGTTGACCAATTTCCAGCTGTACCTGTATATACTACGATATCTGATGCTCTAATACCTGTTAAATCGATTGACATAACAACTCCATTTTGGATACTCAATATATCATCATTAGAAAAGGTATAAGAATATAAATCTATGCCATTTAATAATATGGTCGCATTAAATGCCACGGCATCATTGATCACACTTGTAGGCATCATGGATGGTGTACTTGTTGGTTGACCAGTTGGAAGTGTAGGAAACGTAGTTGGGGTCTCCGTGGGACCTGTTGGCCTTAATGTTGTTGGTTTTCTAGTAGGAGTGTTAGTCGCTCCACCCTTTTTTGTAGGTCCGGGAGATGGTCTCCTTGTTGGACTAAACGTAGGTGCCGTTGGAACAAATATATAAGCGTTGCCATTGGCATCACCAGCAACAGCTAAAGAGGAACTAAAAGCACTCAACGCATTGAACGTAGTGTAAGAGACAGTTTGATCTAATGTCCATGTGATACCAGTATCTTTGGAAACGTATATATTCCCATTTGTTGCTGCGGCAAATATGATTGCCGCGGATACATATGATATTGAGTGATATTGGAACACGACACTACTTGTAATAGGTGATGATGATATAATGCTCCACGTAGCACCACCATTGATTGTTTTAATTATAGTACCACCAGCACCTGCTGCTATCATGTAGGAATTAGATATACCACTAATACAGTATAGATGGCTGCTTACACCACCGACTGAAACGGCAGTGTAACTACTGCCACTATTACTAGATTTTAGTATAGTGCCGCTATTACCAACCACAACGAAATTGACACCATCAAAACTATACACATCATTAAAAGTAACAACATTCGCAGAGTAATAAGTTATTGTCGACCATGTTGCATATGATGATGTGTAGTCAGACTTGTAGATTGATCTACTGGCGCCAACAGCATATGCCACACCATTACTACCAATATGTACACCACGTAGTTCCGTTGCTACTGTAGCCTTCAAGCTCCATGAAGTGCCTGAATTCGTAGATAAATATACACCACCTAGATCATTAACTGCTAAGATATATCTCGTAGATAAAATAGTAGCACGATGCACATCTGTAAATTGTAGATCGATATCACTGGATACAGTAGTAGATGACCATGTTGATCCAGCATTAGTGGATACGGACAATACACCATCACCACCCTGACTACCTACCATAATACAGATGGTTGATGATAACCATGTGGCACTTGTATATGTATTTAAAGTTGAATCAGTTGCTTTTTCAAACCATTCACCTTCAACAAATGCGCCAGTAGGTATAGCAGTTGGTGTGAATGTGGGAAGATTGCCAACAATAGGCTTCGGAGAAGGTTGACCTGTAGGCATTGATGATGGATTGTTTACTCTTCTATAAAATCCCAGCGAGTCTTTCATGGAGCCAGCAAGACCAACGGTGGTACTATATACAGCCAATGAATATATTGGATTACCAGCTGTAATAAAATAATTATCATATTGCCATGAGCTGCCACCATTTGTACTGACATAAATCGCCCCATTCGATCCACCAAGGTATATCACACTAGACGATAGCATACTTAAACTATGATACCTAAATGAAATACTCGATGTAATAATAGGATCTGATATAGATGACCATGATGAACCTCCATTAGTAGTTTTTAAAATAGTTCCAGACAAACCCGCTACCATAGCAATGCTACTACTACTTGAGGCTATCGCGTATAAATGACTTGATACGCCACTACTTCGTGAAACCCAACTAGCACCACTATCTGAAGATGTATATATTTTTCCACTATTTCCTACCGTAATTATATTAACACCATCATAAGAAGTAATAGCATTTAATCTTAACATACTACTAGAAGGTGATGTACCACTATCCCATGTGACAAAACCACTTCCACTTGAAAATGTACCAATAAAGACAACACTATACCTAGCATATGTATTTGATGACGAATACAAACCACACGCATAAGCTTTTTGATTTGAGCCGATGGTAACGCCATATAATGCTGCATCTACTGTTGCGATTGAACTAAATGACGTACCACCATTACTCGATTGCCATATAGCACCTGATGTGGAAACACTCAGTATATATTTTACTGATGAAACTTCTATCATATCAACATCTGTTAGCATATCAATACCACTTTCTTCAATGGTCCAACTACTACCCGCATTGCTTGATACTAAGATAGATCCACTTCCCGCATTATCATTACCAACCGCTACAACATCTGAGGATGACGTGTAGACAATTCCTAGAACATCAATAGTACTGTCGCCAGCTGCTACACGCATCCACTCATTGTAGCATGCGACAAACCCGCAGATGACCAGCACAATTAGCACTCGCAAACCCAACATGCCGCACTTCTACAACATATAATTCAAAACACTACTTTTTCCTCGTTCTATTCTTCAATTTTTTTGGTTCGTCTTTCCTAACTTTCAACGGTACTATACCGGTCCTGGTAAAAGGACAAAATAAAAATATTATTTTAATAAATGGCAGTATTATTTATATTAAGTAACAATTTTATATTTCATTATAATTTTATTTGTAAATCTATTAAATAAAGCAAGTGAGTGAGTAAATTACTAATCAAAGTAAGGGGAGTAAGAAGGCTGTGGACGCTAAGACTGACAAAAGAAATGTTGAAATATATTTCTTTTGCTAATTATTATTAGGTCAAAGTAGAGACTTAATTGACTAATAATTAGTAAAACACTAAGAACTAGTCATCTCTACGTTACTATCGCATATCTATGAAAATCATTAGTCAATGGTGCATGACGTAACAATTGATTAATGATTGCTTGACTAGATGAATGATGAGTGATAAGTAGTGTAGATGTACCTTATTTGTGTTATGCCCGTTATTTATGTGAGGTTTTAATACTCCCTTCTAATGTTTTTAATAAAAACAACTCTTGTCCTCGGTAGTCCTCCAACAGAGTCCGTAAATTATTCAACATTTCAGGGGCATATTTTTTAATGTATTTCTCTATTTTATTTTTAATGATTTCAACATCCACGAATGATTTTGTTTTCACGTCGTAATTTGCCATAGCTAATATTTTATCCCAATGTTTTATGATTGTTCGACGTAGTTTACCGGTTCGCAAAGTTAGGTTTTGTACAATATGTTGTAATATTGATTTATTATTGGTTCCAGCATCATTACCGTTACTAGAGCTGTGGTGAACCTGATACGACGGTTGGGGTTGGAAATGTACCGGTGCTTGCATGGAAGGCATATAGCTGCTGTAATATGATTGTTGTCCTACGGAGTTTTGATACATTTCATCAGCGGAATACATAACTGGACTATTATTCCACTTCATAGACTGGGTTAATGGGTAATATTGGGGTGCATTTGGTTGGTAATACATAAACTGCTGCTCCATGGATGCATTATAATCCATATTTGAACTATAATCCATACTTGACTCATCAAAATACTGTCCTTGATTTGGTAATCCATATACATATGCTTGTTGCTGTGATTGTTGTTGCTGTAACTCATTCAAATACTGTTCATAAAGCATAAGTTGATACTGATTTTGTTGATCTTCAATTTCTTTTTGAAATTTTTTACGTAAAGTTATCAATTTCTCTGCTTCGTCCTTCGATATGTTCTCGAGAATACTTGAACTTTCCTTTGTTTCTTCCATTTTTCTGTCAATATTCTTCTTAATTTTATTCTAATTTATGATAATGTAAGAATAATCAATCGAAATAGGGAATGAGTTTAGAGATACCTTGTAATAATCCGTTTTTACTTGCTCAAAATTAATTTTACTATAACTGTAATACTCTTCTCTGTCCGAATCGTCGCTGTCGGAGATGCACGACATCAGTGTATCTTCAATCCCAACTCCATAATTATTTTTATCTTCATCATTCTTGTCTATTTTTGTTTGATTTGTCACAATCCCTTTCATCTGTAAGGACTCTTCTAACTCATTTACATTATGTGCATCATTTGCTGTGTATACATAGTAAATCATAGCTATTATGAACAATGCCAATACAATAATGCATGCGAGTATAATGTAGTACCCTATATTATGCTCGGTGTGCTTTAGTGCTTGATATATTCCAAATAATGCACCTGCGCAAAATAGTGGCTGCAGCAAATGGGTGATTAACAACTGCAACTCAATGGATAATGACGCCCCATAAGAAAGTAATATCCATTGAATCGAGTAATATAACTCATGGCTAAAGGAGTATATACAAGACTGTCGCGACACCGCGACTAGGTCGTTATCATAATTAGAAACAAATTGACCGCCAGTAGGAGAGAATACATCTATGAGATGTAATTTGTACTTTAAAGCATCGGAATAATTATTACTACACCAATGAACACCATTTATCATAGGAAATGGATTACGATAATTCAAAATATATTTGCTCTCCGGCAGCACCGAATACTTACGAGCCACTTTCACTGAGATAAACAAGTGATCAGATGCGGAGAATGTAGGCAGCTCATTAATGTCACCATTATCAAAAGTTGAATTAATCAAGGTTTGAATTTGGTTGACATAATTCCATATAATGGATGGTATAACACATTGTATCCATACTATTTTGGCCATTTCGATTATAAATATATCAAAAACAACGTACGCAACACATGAATATACAACTCTCTCGTAGTAAGTGTTATTTTTGGTTACAGAACAATCATATTGGATCATTCCTATTGATAAATAAGTGATGTAAGCATTTGCAACGATTAAGAATAGTGTCCACGTGATTACTACTGCAAGTGAGTAAGATATAATACCCGAATAATTATAGTATTGATCGATTTTATGATGAAAAATCTTTGCCAACGGTGATTGAAAACCACCCAAAAGGTCAATAATGAATAAATACATCAAATACTCACTTGGATTGGCTGGAGTATTAATAACGTTTCGATGCATGTATATGGAAGTGGCTTTCATGTCCTTATATATATTATTCATAAACATCAATTTAATTTTCTTATCCGACAAGACTAACGAAGTTTTAATGCCCCAAGCTTTGTCAAAATGTTGAAGTAACTCTTTATTACGAATCGCCGATTCTACCTCGTCAAGAATGGGGTTAGTATAATGTTGTATTTTAAACCGATACGATGTTAGATCATTCTGTAAACGAATGATCTTATTGTTTAATTTAGCCTTAATTTTACTTTTTAAATCTTTCTGTTTCTCCGATTTATCAATTTTAAACGGATGAGAAAAGATGGAAAGAAATTTATGATTTGTTGATGGAGCATTGTCATCTTCCGAATCAACGATAGTCTCTTTACCGCGAGAAGTGGTACAAGTATTACTATGATGATTAACAACTAGTCTCCTACCTAATATAGTCATGAAATACTTGATAAAACCCATTCCACATGCAACAATTAATATGATAATGCTTAATGAATAGTGATTGAAGTAGGTTACTTCATTATTAATACTGCAATTATTGGTATTATCCCACTTACAGACGGCTTTAGATGAATCAAAAAATGATCTTTTACTCAAGCAATCACTAGATATAGTGTAATTATCACAATTATATACCGCTGAATTTGGTGATTGTAATCGAAAAAGTAATATAATACTGAAAAATGCAATTGTATTGTTACTAACTAGCTGTATTAACCGATTATATTTATTATTAATCTTATCGCTATTATAATCTTTCCTTGGACGAGTGAAAAAATAGCAGTATGGATGATTCCGCGATATTTCTATCTTAATATTCCTCCACAGATTTCTCGACTTACTAAAAATACCATCAAAGTATTGTTCGTAATGACTCACTTGTATTGTTTCTTGTTGCACCTTTTCAACGGCTTTACTAAATCTATCAATAATAAAACTAATAAATATCATGATCCATTGAATGCCAAATAAAACAACAATCCAAATTAAGCTATTATCGATTTGAATGGATTCATAATAGAAAGGGAAATTGCGGAATGAAGCAATCATAGTGCTCAGGCTATCCCGTTGTCACTCCGTGGTGCGACTCCTTTCGCCCTCTATTTCACGGTTTTCATGAGTTGTGTCACAGTTGTGTCACAACTTGTGAGGTCCACTCAGAACAGCAGCGTTCAACAGCCAACTGATCAACGGAACCAATACCGGCGGTCCCTGTGATTCAGGCTGCGAATCGCTGCGACGCATCAGCTAGAACAATGGCTGATAATAACGGTAATAAATAATATATTATTATCAATACATCAGATATTACTCTAAACTAAACTCTTCATTTGAATTATTCGTTGAATATACAGTCCTAAAATGTTCAGCTGTCATTACATTTGCGACTAGTTGTGCCACTGAAATTTGCACTATTTTATCACTATTGCTATGGTCAGGCAATGTATTTGTGACAATTACTTTAGTAATATCACTATTATCAATTTTTTGTGATGAATTAGCAGTAAATAACCCATGGGATGCACAAACGTATATATTTTTTGCACCATTATCCTTTAATTTCTTGCTTAATGATATAATAGTACCACCTGTGTCAATCATATCATCAACTATAACAACATCAGCACCATTAATTTGTTGTGACGATAAACCTAACATTTCTAATTTTTCAGTATCAGTTGGACCAGATGATGTATCAGGCGAAAAAAATGCTGTTAATTTCACTCTATCAAAACCTAAATATTTTTGTAAACCTAATTGAAAATTTCTCGATTTTTTAACACTTTCAGCATTGGGTGCAACAACAACGATATTGTGCTTTCTTTCTGGAAAAATTGTTTGAACTAAATAATCAACAAAATAGTCGGTAGTGACAATAGTTTCTAACGTCACTTGATTATCAAAAAAGCATGCTTCTTTACCTTGTCCAGGACGTTGTAAATCAACTGATATAACTTTATCTACACCCATTTCTTGCAACATTTTAGCAAAATCCATAGCATTTGATGATAAAAAACGTGTTTGATATTTTGTTGAAATAGGTGATCCTCGACGATGATGCTTGTATGCGAAATAAGGAATAACTGCAGTAACTCTTCTAGCCCCAGAGCGCCTTACTGCCGAAACGGTTAGTAACAGTTCCATAATATTATCATTTACAGGTGCACCACATGATTGTACAATATAGACATCTTTACCTCGGACATTTTCATGAATTTGTATTGATACTTCACCATCAGCAAATCTATTAATTGTTGAATTGATTATTTTGGTACCAATTATTGATGAAACTTCTTCCACTAATTTTCTATGTCCTGTACCACCTATTAATGCGAACGATTCTAATGTTATTTCTTTTTTCCGTGGCATATTTTTCCTTAGATTTTGTGTTGCGCTGAATGATGGTTGTGTCTGCAATATTACAGCGTCTGATGCTGGCTTCTTAGCGTCACTGAAAGTATAAAATCTGCTTGGCAGTAACAAGCGATTTGTTACCTTTTTTGAATTACTATTGCTCTGTAATAAATAAGCTGAATTATGTATATTTCCGAAATTATCATTATTCAGGCAGCTGTAAATGGATGTCCCACCAATACATACGGCGAAGTAACGCGATGCGCGAAGCATTCTAACAAAATTTACCTAAAATGGAAAAATTGTTTTTGTTGACGAACTTCCATTGTCAAGTGACTCAAGTTGTCAACGATGCGGACCTAGTCCTTTCAACATAGTTATTACACTAGTGCTAAGCTAATACGATCCATAAGTAAAAGCAATTATGCTTCCAATAGTGATGAAACGAGTCTTCATAGCGACGAATCGAACCTCAATACAGTTATCCAAATTTACTAGGTGTATTATTTAACAAGGTTGAAATTATTAATTTCTACTGAACCGATACTAGTTTGTAGCTAACTGAGATTTTATTTCTAGACTGTAAGCTAATTACATGATTCCTGGTTCCTTGTTGCGACTAGAGCGATGATGAATGAGGAAAAGAAAACCAAAAAAAAAGAAAAACTAAAAAAAGGAAATTTAACATAAGAGGGTAAAGAGGCGCATCCTGCGACGGCTGGCATGACTAGTTGGGCTTGTCTGGTGGCTCTCTTTCTGCTGCTGAATATCGCACATTATGTCGCACCTGAAGAGGAAATTTATGAAGAGTATTCTGAGGCGAAATTATTGAATAGTATCGATGATACTATACTGAATTCACAAATATTTAATGATCCATTGGTCTTAAATTCTTTAAACGATGACAATGACAATGGCGTTGTGCCTGTTATAACAACTAATCCGGATATTGATTTTAATGATCCATTTAGTGATGATATAAAAATTGTTGGAACTGCCGATGGTTTTATACATGCTGTTGATTCTAGTAATAATAAAATATGGTCTACATCTACTGGTGGTCCTATGGCATCACATCATAATAGTGGAAACTTGGATTATAATGTTATACCAGCAACTGATGGATCATTATTAGTTCAATCATCTCAAGGGATGAGAAAAACATCTGTAAAAGCTAGAATGTTGGCTGAAAGTGCACCAATCATGACCCAAGAAGGATTAATATTAACAGGACAAAAAACATCTAGAATTCTTGGTGTAGATATTAATAGTGGACGAGTATTACATGATACTATGGCTGCTGATAATTTAGGACGGGTAAATAGCTTATCTACATTACAAAATAATAAACCAAAATCAAATAAGAAAGTAATACAACAACCATTATGGGTTGGTAGGACTGATTATACATTGCGTGCATTTGATGGTGCCACTGGTATCGAAGAATTTAATATGACATTTTCTGAAATACATCCAGTAATTTCGGATACCAATGATAATGCAAAAAGCATCGATACCGTAAATAATATTAATAATTTATCACCAAAATCACAATCATTATCACCTGCACGACGAAATAAAGCAATTGCTGCAACATCTATCCATGTTTCAGCAAAGTCATCACCACCATTATTATCAACACCAGAAGGTGATGTATTTTTTACTGATCATACAGGTGAAGTTCATCATGGTATATCATTAGGTTCACCTGCTGTAACAGCATTTTCGGTTAGTTCTCAATCAACTAATGCTGATAAAATAAGAGCAACAGATACGAATTATGATATTAGACCATTACAAATATCACACAGATTAGCTTCTGCATTAGGTAAACCAGTTTCAGAATCATCAGAAAGTGAAAATAATGTAGTATTAGTTAAATCACTCAATGATGGCGGTATTTACGCAATAGAAATACCAGTTGATGATGTTAAGAATATGATTATCTCTATTGATAATAGTGCGAATAATATGTTGTCATTGCCATCACCAGAATCATCAGAGACGGTCACAACTGAAAGTCATGTTACAATATTAAAACCGTTACTAAATAATAGCGGACAGAGAAAAAATGAAAAAACAGACAATAATAATGTACCAGAAGGTATATATACCAATGATGGAGCTAATACTGTTGAATTAAGTTGGGAAAAACGATTCACAACGACTGAAACTAATCCTGTGGCGCCTAAGACTATTGCAAGCAATTGGATAAATTATGTATTGATTGCCTTATTATTCATTTTTGGTGGTATGATATTGACCCGCAGTTACTTACAAAAGAGGATTAAACCATTCTTAGATGCCAAAAGTATTAGCACAGAAGAGAAACAAGTCGAAGTCGTTGACAATGCAGTAAGTATTGCTTCAACTATCAATAATGAAGTGGAAAAGGAGCTGAAAGAAGAAGTCGATAAAGATGGCAGGAAAGTATTACGTATCGGATCGTTGACCTATTTTCCTTCAATCGTTCTTGGTTATGGTAGTCATGGAACTGTTGTATTTCGTGGATCTTTAAATGGTCGCCCAGTTGCGATAAAACGAATGTTGTCACAATTTAACAGGGCGGCAGACAGAGAAATTTCATTGCTTATTCGTAGTGATGGACATCCAAATGTAGTTAGATATTTCTTGAAAGAGGAACAAGGTGAATTTGTTTATTTAGCACTACAGTTAGCTAAAATGTCATTAAAGGATTTCGTGCTTCAATTACAGAAATATATGTCTCGAAATAAAGTAAGCACGCACGAAAGTAGTGCAGCATTAAGCGAAGTACCCGATGCTGCTAGAATGGCCTTGTTACAGATTGCCAAAGGATTGGCACATTTGCATTCACAACGTATCGTTCATCGGGATATTAAACCTCATAATATATTGTGTGCACTTCCTGATGAAATGTTACTGGCTGATGACTTCTCTACTGGCACTAGTGGCGATATGAAGAGCGTCGATAACTTGGGAGATTATATTCTTAAGATAAGTGATATGGGTTTATCAAAACAGTTAGATAAGGATGAAGCATCATTTGCGTCGATGTCGATGTCAATGCCAACTCAAGTATCATCACTATCTACCTTCGGTTCATCATCATTATCGACTAATGAGAATAAACAAGGTCATAATGTTATTGCTAATGAGGGTCCTGTAGGAACAATCGGATGGCAAGCACCAGAACTAATGGCTCTTCGAGGTAGCGGTATGAATAATGTAAGCACTGAGGCGTTGCATGATAGTGAAGCTTTAGATAATGCCGATGAAGAGGAAGGTGAGTTAGATGACGGTAATGGAGAAAATATTATTCCTCGAAGCAATTCGACTGCGGCAGAAGAAAGTGCGAATACTAAATTGAATGCTGGGAAAGCTAAAGAGTCTAGTAAGTTACTTCGTCGCAAAACACAAAATGTTGATATTTTTTCACTAGGTTGTGTATTTCATTATGTGCTTGTGCCAGGCATGCATCCTTATGGCCAATGGTATGAACGCGAAGCAAATATAATGCAAGGTAAAGCCGATTTATCACGAATATCGCACATGCCAGACGCTATTGACTTACTCCAGCGGATGCTTGAGAAGGATCCAACGAATCGGCCATCTGCAATACAAGTATCAAATCATCCATTTTTTTGGTTTTCACAAACTCGTTTATCATTTTTAATTGCATTATCTGATAAATTAGAACACGAGCCACTTGATTCAGCCACTACATTGTCACTTGAAGCTAATGCTGAATCTATTGTGACTAGATCTTGGGATCGTAAACTACATGCATCACTAATTGAAGACGTTGGAAAATATCGCAAATATGATTATTCATCGGTGCGTGATCTATTGCGGTTAATAAGAAACAAAAAAAATCATTATCATGAATTACCTGCTTCTGTAAAGGAGTTAATAGGTTCTATGCCTTCGGGTTACGTCTCTTACTTTGAAAGCAAATTTCCTAAACTTTTGATGCGTTGTGTTGAGGTATCCTGTAAATACTTATCTATTGAGAAAACATTGTCCATTTATTGTGAGTCTATTGTAAGTCTGTTCGGTGGTAATGATGTTGGTACTACCAAGAATGACAACGAGGTTGTGTCTCAAGTAAGCAGTAATTTAAGTAAAGACTTAACCGTTGAGGGCAATGATGCTGGTAAAACTTTGGGTACCAATGAATCGACATCAGCAGAAGTTACAGTTTGGCACTCTTCTGCTATTTCAGATAGTCTGAATAAAGGTAAAGGTTGGTGGCGCGAAAGCGATGTCTGGGTTGCATATACTTGCAGTCATGGTAACAATAGTTCTATGGGCAGTAAAAGCAAAGGACGACCTGCGCATTTAACTAAATCAGCTTCAGATTTCAAGTATAGATCAAGATTATGCACACACTGGGAAATTACTGGTGGTACTAATTGTCCAATGCGTAAAAAAGGAAAGTGTGATTTTGCCCATGGGCCATTAGAATTGCGAATCAAAGAAACTAGACGTGACAAATGGGGAGTATACCATCAAAGTTTAGTCGATGGGACATACGATCCTTTGCGTTATAGTGGTGGTGAAGATGTCTTAGGAGCAGCAAGATCAATTGAGAAGATACGGGTAATAGAAGGTAGCGTATCGCAATTTGAAAGAAGTTCAGCATCTTCAGTTGGAGGTGGCGGAATGAAGCTCCCATCAAATAATGCACCTTTCAATCAAAACAAGAGAGCTACCTCCATGTTGAGTGGCACAAAGCTTAATGGCGATTGGGCCTCAGTCATAAGAGAGAGTCCTAATGATGGATTTGGAATTTAAAATACAAAAAAATATTAAAATAATACATGTCTAAGTTGTAAATCTTTAGAAAAACAATTTATTGAATTGCAAGAACCAATGACTAGTCTTCCTTTTCTGATCTCAATGAAGTCGGCAGGAATCGATGTAACGGACCTTAAAGCCTTTTCTAAATCTACATTACAATGCCGTACAATATTTTGCACACAATCTAGCAGTGTAACAGCAGAACCAACTAACAATCCTGATCTAAATCGTACGGCGCCGTCGTTTAATATCAAATCCTTTGCAATTGCTTTTGGTGAAATCCAACCTATTGAATCCGAAACTAAGAAGATCTTATCAGCTTTGGCTAAGAATGCGAGTCGTATTGCACTTGGTGACACATGGATCAAATCAGCAATCATTCCACAATATACACGTTGATCTGTAAGTGACATAAGTGCTAAACCATCTTCCCTGTGATGAATGCCTGACATGGCATTAAAAAGATGAGTAACTGCGGTAGCTCCGTTCTCAACAGCTAGATCGTATTCATTTCTGGTAGGAATAGAATGACCCAATGAGACCTTAATCTGCTTGTCTATTAGTATTTTTATACCTTTACATGCATTTTCTTGCTCTGGTGCTAAAGTCATTAGTTTCACCGAGGAAGGTAACTTATCAAGCCATTCTAAATCAACTGCTTTAATATGTTCAACGTTATGAGCACCTATAGTAGTGATGGGTTAGTGACAGTAATTGAGTTTAGTTTATAATGAATCACCTGGCGCTTTACCTATAAAAGGTCCTTCCAAATGAAAACCTAAAATAAAATCATTATTTAACATCGTTACTTTATCCAATAATTCACTTAATGGACCTGTAACTATTGTCGCTAAAAATGAAGTTGTTCCTCTATGATATAATGTTTTTTGCATTTGGATCAAATCTTCTTTAGATGCATCAACGTCGTATTGAGCATAACCATTAACTTGCAGATCTATAAATCCTGGTGTAATTAGATCGTAGTCGAAACAATCATCAGTAATATTAACAGAAATAGACAATAACACACCACTTTCATCAAATGTCAACAAAGTTGGGCCGTATAAATTCTCGCCATCAAAAAAATTCTTGCATCTAAACTTAATTTTTGATGGATCATTAACAATGTCTATATATTTGCGAGCCAGTTTCCTGCCTGTCAGTATTAAAGATTCTAGACTTAAGCACATGCCACAATCAGAGTAAACAGACTTTAATCCGTCATTAGTGACAAAACAAGACGAACCTAACGTGCAGACAGAGTCGAATGATGCTTTATTGGCTACATATGTATTCTCATCTAGCAAAACATTTTCTGCATACATAAATAATAAATTTTGCTGATTTAATCTTACTCTAACATTCTGCACGAAATTAGCTAAATTATTATGATAATCATTGGGGTTTACTGTGGATGACGAATAGCCAATATCACTTAGCCAGCATAAGGCACATAATTGTTTTGGATTTGGCACCTTTGCCAAAGCAGACAGCACAAAATCAATGAAATTTTCAAAGTATTCAATCCATTCTTTTTCTAAACTGCTGTCTCCCATTGCATACTTAATGATATAAACATTATCATTAATTGCACCATTGCTTAATTTATATAGATCAAATCCTGCTTCTGGGCCAATTGTCACGTATCCGGTATGCGCTCGTTGACTTTGTAGAGGAATCCAATCAGTGCAGTGACTATGTTCGTTATCTTTATGCACATCATGACTATAAACTAAATGAATTGATTTATTCAAGTCTAATCCTGTGGCATCACAATTGCCGCGCATATCGTTCTGCCCCGCAAAAAAAAAGACTCGATTCATATCCACTCTATTTGTAGCATCGATTTCTCATGTAATTTGCACTGAATGAGTCCAATTAACCGTTTATAGTGATCAAATCTGAAAAATTTCCTAAATTCGCCGAAAATTTCATCCACACCTTATGGGAATAATTTTCCGAAACCCGGAATACGAAGCTGAAGATTGCACTGAGAAAAGATGGATACTGAATTGCTCATAGCATTGATGGTATTGTGGTCCTCTACTACCGCTGCATTAGTCGTGTTTTTGTCTATGTGGTTTCTAAATGAAGGAGAATCTTTCCATCCTCATGCATTAGATATTGATCATCGTCATTCTCTATTTGTTGTAGTTAATAGCGAAACTGTTTGTAAAATGGATTGCGCCGTCAAGAACATATCAACATATGTGGCACCTAGAGGAAGCTCTTCGTCAAAACAATTCACTGTGCTATGCGTGATGATATCTATAAGTGGTTTTTTGGGAACATTTCGTTGGTATTCAGTAGGTGATGCCCAAATGAATGAAGCATTATTAGCATTGTACTCACTAAATCAATCAATTAATTCAAACTTATATAATCATTTTAATCATTTATATGCTCTCTTATAGGTTCGGTTTTGCTTCATTATTATTAGTGAGTGCATTTGAGCTTGATGTAGGAGCAGAAAGATTTCTTGAAGATAAATTGCTTATTACAAGTTGGTTATTGAAGAAAAATGGGCGAAGAAATTTATTACCATTTAAGTTATACCCCAAAAACCCATTGTTTTTAGAATTTATCCGTGAATCAAAGGAAATTTATCATTTATTTGAAGAAGATAAATACTTACTCGATCGTAAAAGATCTAATAAAAATTTTCGTTGTTTCACGAAATATGATCATGTTTGGTCTTCATTACACATGACTGGAGCATGTTTATATGTTTTGCTTGTTACGGCTAGTATTATCTTAAATGATGATGCAGAAGAAAAAGTCGCGTGGATAACTGGTATTTGTTTTTTCTTCTTTTGTTCATTAGGTTATTTAACTGGAGCATATTTACCAGTAATACCATGGTTAAGATGTTGGATAATGGTATGGAATCCATTCCTAAAAGAGCCACATTTCATGTTAAAATTAAATAATGCCGTTGATGCGTACAATATTCGTCACAATAACAAAATTCCAAGTAATCGTTTAACTTCCACTAATAATAGCCCGACAGTTATGAAATTAAGAAATAGGAAATCGTGTAAAGATACCATGAAAGAAATTGTTGATAATATTCAAAATACTGATGCTAATATAGATCTGATAGCATCAAAACAAGCTGACAATGAAGTTATGGATAATTGTTTTATTAGATTTGCGCGTAATCATCCAGTGACATATTTACGGATAGTAGGTCACTTACTAGTTATGAGCGAACTAATTGCAATGCTAACACCTGCAATAGCAATGGGAATACAATGGGTTACTGCACTTTGTGATGATAAACCACCTGTTTTAGCTATAATTGATCTATTATGGTCATCATTTGCATGTATTAATCTCAATAAAGAGATGCAACATTGCTTTCATAACATAGCATCATCTCATTGCATCTTGAAGCCTCATTAACACGATCATTTACATGTATTCACTGTAATTAATGTTTTCTTAAAAAATTCCTTATATATAGGTTCCCTTTTATACCTAGGGCCGCGACCGTATTTGGTATTTTCCTCGGCAACGTTGATTTGGTACACGAATCCGCGGTTCGCAAAAAGCATTTTATGTCTAGGATAATAGATAAAATCGCGGCGTGGGAGGCATCCAACAGCCCCACCGCCGCCGAGAATCATAAAATATATTTCAGTTTTGAATTTTTTCCTCCTAAAACAGATGCTGGAGTTGAGAATTTATATTTACGAATGGATCGAATGACATCGCTTCAACCCATGTTTATTGATATTACTTGGGGCGCAGGTGGTTCAACGAAGGACTTAACTATGACAATAAGTGAATATTCACAGACATATTTTGGTGTAGATGCTTTGATGCATTTAACATGTACCACAATGAAGATTGATGATTTGAAGAAAATATTGATTCAAGCTAAAGAATCCGGTATCAGAAATATTTTAGCATTACGTGGAGATCCACCTAAAGGCGCATTATCATGGGAGCCTATTGCTGGTGGATGTGAAAATGCTACCGAATTAGTCAAATTAATAAGAAAAGAGCATGGTGATTTCTTTTGTATTGCAGTTGCTGGATTTCCTGAAGGACATCCACAAAATAATGGCAATGATCAAGCAACAGAATTGATGTATTTAAAAAATAAGATTGATGCTGGTGCAGATTTTATATTAACCCAGTTTTTTTATGATCCAAATGTATTTATCGAATTTGTTACGAAATGTAAAAGTATTGGTATAAATTGTCCAATTATACCTGGAATGATGCCTATTCAATCCTATTCATCATTTCAAAAAATGACATCATTTTGTCGTGCTCGGGTGCCTACAAAAGTATGGAGGGAATTAGAACCAATTAAAGATGATGATGAAGCCGTAAAAGCTTATGGTGTCAAGCTGTGCAGTGAAATGGTGAGAGTATTGAAAGCAGCAGGAACTTATGGTTTTCATTTTTATACATTAAATTTAGAAAAAAGTATCATTAGTGTTTTACAAGATGTTGGAGTCGAAGAAACAATAGCATCACGTAGACCACTACCTTGGCGATCACCAAGACATAACAATAAACCTAGTAGCAATAGTAATAGTAGTAATAATTTGTCGGGTTTATTGTTAAAACCATCATCATCATCAGGTGCTCCAAGTGCTGCATCATCGCAATCATCATCTAGTGCTAACTTAAATCATAAAAATACGTCAGTGGAAGATGTCAGACCAATTAATTGGGCAAATAGACCAAAATCATATATTAAGAGGACTGTAACGTGGGATGAATTTCCTAACGGCCGTTGGGGTGATAACAGATCGCCTGCATTTGGTGAATTAAGTGAAACACATTTTTATCGTCCTATTGGTGGGAGTAAAGCAGATAGATTAGCTATGTGGGGTGAAGCACCAATAAATCATAGTGAAATATTCGAAGTATTTGCAAAATATGTTGAAGGTAAAATACCAATAATCCCATGGTGTGAGACAGCATTAGCTGCAGAAACTAAAATCATTACTTCACCATTATCAGCTATCAATAGAGCAGGATTTTTAACTATTAACTCCCAGCCAGCTGTAAATGGTGAAAAATCAAGTAGCTCAGTTTATGGTTGGGGTGGTGATAATGGAAGAGTATATCAAAAAGCATACATTGAATTTTTTACATCAATAGACAAACTAAAAGTACTCATGCATACGATTAACCTTAAGTATCCAGATATTAATTTTTATGCAGTTGATAGTACTGGTAAAAATAATTATTCTAGCAGCGAGAAAGGCGTTACGGCATTAACATGGGGTGTATTCCCTAATAAAGAAATTTTACAACCAACAATATTTGATCCAGATACGTTTGTTGTATGGAGCGAGGAAGCATTCCAATTGTGGAAAGTTGCTTGGGCATCATTATATGATGATGAAACTGACTCATGTGCATTATTACATGATATACACGATACTTATTTTTTAGTTGCTATCATCGATAATGATTATGTCAGCACTAATATTTACACATTAATGGATGATGTATTGGCAACCATTAAAAAAGATAGCGAGATTAATGGGACTGATGCAGATAATGATAATATATTCTAGTATTTTAAAAACTAATTATAACCACCTTGACATTAATTTTCATCACTATCATCATTTTCTTCTGCTTGTAATTTACATATCTCTTTGAATAAGTGAAAATCAGGCGCTTGTACGACATCAATCGGTCCACGTGACATTCCAGCAGTTGATTGTAATACTTCGCTTCTATTTTCAACAATTCTCAATAGTTCATCTGGTATCGTACTATTATTATAAAATGCAATCAGATCGTCCCAATCATATAATAAAGATGAAGTGGGCTCTCCAAATGGATTGAAATCTATAATCCACACTCTTTTTTTCTTGTCAATGTACACGTCTATGGTGTAATTAGAAATACCGAATTGATTATGAATTTTACTTTCATAAAAATCCAAAAGTGTATCTTCTATAATAGATTTTTCACTACTCAATGATTCATAGAAAACACTTGGGTCTCGTTGTGATATACCTATCACTGTATTATCATAAACAAATATTCTAAATTCCATTGATGGTACCAGATTCGCCCATTTACGAAGTATTAAAAAATATCCGTCGGAAGGAACTGGATTTATTTTTAACGAGTCGTCGTTAATGCTATTGTTATATTGATCAAATATATTTTCGACATCATAAATTATGCGATCAGATGATTTCAATAAGATATATATATCATTATAACTCAGACATTTTAATGTGTAACCATTCATACAAACAGCATCTAGAGGTACTGACCAATTAAATTTTACACAAACTTCACCTCCTAATGCATCTATAGTGGACCTTATTAGCTTGTATAGCGAGTAATAAGGATATTCATCATCGTAATTATCTGGTACAACAATTCCATCATCATGAACCAAATGATTGACAAATTCATGTGATAATGGTATTATTTCACTTTTTATCGAATTATTTTTGAATTGGGAATACCAACAATGGTATTGGCAATGAAGAATCTCCGCTCCACTCGCGATTACAGTCATTATTGCACCTGTTTCGAGCAATTTGCTCTTGGAGCAAACCGGAACCCCAAAATGGGAACGCCTTTTTTTTTTCCCCCAAAATGGGTTTACAGAAATATCCACACCCTGCTACACCGAGGCCGAAAGACTTGTTTAAAGACTATCACGTTAGTAGGACTATTTGAGTTGGATGCTACTACCTTTGATATTGAGTATAAGCGTATTGACCGACTCAAAATCGATTGTGACACGACAAAGGCAGTCGATACGTCCCTCTACAACACTTGGAACCGAATAGTGCCTTCCGTTCAACCATGCAACAAAACAATAGTAGCATTTCTGAAATATAAAAGGACAAACCATTAATCATATATCCTTGGTTCAATCTCGTATGTATACACGTATAATTTTTCCACGTACGTCATGACTGAATTCCTAGGGTTTTATCTTAAAAAAAAAGAGAAGAAAACGGGAATAACCAACACACAACAACGATGCTTTCTATGCACGTTTTCTACGCGATAATTGCCTCCATGGTTGCGCTTAGTTATGCTAAACGTGATGTCAACTTAAGGAGCATGCCAAAGGTAAAGAATAAAAGATTAAATACGATTATTGTAGCACCTAAATTATTGTCATAATATATCTGTATGCTCAATAGACTCTAACTCAACTCACACTTTTACCATTATTACGCACTATTAATAGCTTACTCGTTCCTGCTATTACTCTCACTAAATTACTACCGTATACTACTCATCATATTGTGTCTACCACTTTAATTAATTATTTAACTATATAATTTTTTAATTTAATTGATTTATTCTAGAAACTTTTGAGTAATGATGAAGTTAAAGATAAAATTAATAATTTTGCATCAACAATAGATTCTATGTCCCACAGTAACATTTAAAAGGGAAGAGAAGAATGGAAAAAGCAACAAGATAAGAAAATCATCTCTCGAATTCATCGCAATGGTGGCACTATTTACAATGAAGATGGCACTCCATTAGAATCACACTTCACTGTTCAAGTTACTCAACCAGATAAATGGTTTAATTTACTTACATTTAACGTAGCTTCTGACTGTCTTGCCATAGATTATACTGCTTTAACTGCATATGAAATTCGAGGTAATGGGTGCTTTGCTTATGGTACTTACAGTCATGTCACTAAAAGTTTGACAGACACTGGATCTACTAATTATATCGTTTCTGTTGATGGTTCAATAGTTACTCTTGACTCTTATGATTACAGTTCTTCTGATTGCTCAGGTAGTAGTGTAAGTGACACAACTTTATATAGTGAAACTGTTGGTTGTGATAGTCAGTATTATGGTGCTGAAGCTACAACTCAACCGATGTATGATAGTAATTCGCCATTCACTAATAATATTGCTGGTATTGGCGACATTGGTTACGGAATAGATAATCCAGATTTTGATACTAACTATATAACGAGTATGTCTTGGGTTAGTCTTAACACCTATTATGGGACCACTGAGTGGAATTCATGTACTCTTGCAGGTGATGGCGATTATTTTATTTACACATGTGTCAATGAAGTTGTGTTTACATCAAACCAATGGGTTACTAGTACGACTTGTGCTGGCGACCCTGACTATGATTATCCATATTATTTTGAGGTCGAAGCAGAATTCGATGACGATCCAAACAAGACAGGCGATGATGATTGGTCTGGTGTTGACATGTATACGCAACTTAGGTGCTCTGGAGGTACTTATACTGCCGATTTTACTGACAGTTCAACTTCTGTTCCAACTTATGCTCCAACTTATGCTCCAACAGTCACTGAAGATAATAAAGATGACTCAAGTTCTTGCTTTGCTGGTGGCGAAATGATAACCCTTGAATCAGGGGTATCCAAACCTATTGCTGAAATTGTTGTTGGCGATCGTATTTTAGCAGCCAATGCTCAAGGAGCATTACGTTTCTCTGATGTAATTGCAGTTCCTCATGCCAAGAGCAACTATCGTGTCATGTTCAATGAAATCTCACTTGCTAATGGTGCTGACATTCGTATGACTAGTGATCATTTGCTTCCAGTTGCTGCGTTATGTGGCACTGTTGCAGTATTCACTGCAACAGCCGCGAAAGACGTAACCATTAATGCATGCGTGATGACAGTTGATGGCCAAAGTGCTGTCGTATCTAACGACAAAGTCGCTGGTAATGGTATCTATACCATCGTTACTAATGAAGAATATGTTGTTGTCAATGGTGTTATTGCATCACCATTCGCCGCCTCTCATGCCATGGGAAACACTTTCTACAATGTGTACCGTGCCATGTACAACTATGTTCCTGGTTTATTCAAATCTAGTTTATTCCAATCATTCCACTCCACGTTTGCTCATGTAGCAATGAAAACATGGTAATCTAATTGTGGATGAAAGTAGGATTACTTTAATGTGCGTTAACGTTATTATATGTGTTATTAACTAGCTTAAGTGCGATATAATTATTTCTTTTTTCAAAGATATCGCAAGGCTTCTTGTAGTTGTTGCTACTACATTGTAAGGAGCGAAATAAAATTTTATAGTAGCATATTATATGACACAAGCAAACAGTTTCTATTCATATTATACTTTATCTACCCATTACCATCTCAAAAAGGATATTTAATTGGATTCTATTTAAGTAAGTACAAATAATATTTTCTTCTTCTATAGACCCGTTAGTATTAAATTCAAGTATTTCTACCGCAGTATTACTATTGACATTATTAAGACCAGTGTTACTACTACTATACTTTATACTATAAATAATTTTCATCGAATTATTATTGATTTTGCCGGATCAAACCTACTGTTTCTTTTCGGAAGTCGAAGGGCGATAGCCATATAAAACAGTTAAATTGATTCTTTTATTCTTGAAACCTTTTCTAAAATGGTAATTATCAGTTCTATGATATCTCTCTGAATCAAACAAAACCATTCTATTTTGTAAATAAGGCACGGTAACATTATCCCGACCTTCCCAAAATTTTCTCAGTTTATCTTCAACATCTACATCTCTCGTATCTTTCAGTTGACTCCATCCTTTATTAGCAACTTCTTTATACACAATTATGCCACCAGAATCAGGATCAAAATTTGCACTATCCGGTGTCAACCAAATATTTGTATTGACTGCGGCATCATCGGCATGAATACCAATACCTTTTCGGTCAGTATCTGTGCCATTATTCTCGTATTTATAACACCATAAAGTGGATAATCCCATTTCTCTAACTTCATCCGTTATTTCATACTTAGGATTATTATGTCCGGTTAGCTTCTTCTTCTTTCGATTAAATTCAATTTGATCAAATATACGTTTATATACTACAGGTAACTCCTTAGCAATAGCTAAATATACGGGATGCACTAATGTTAATCCAGTAGTTGGATATGCACCTAAATAACCCCATGGCTTAACTTCATGCCACACCGGTGCTCTCACTGCCGCTTCAAATGCTAATTCTAAGGCTTCATCAGTAAGTAAATTATCAACAACTATGACGCGGTCTCTTTCAAATGCTTCTAAAAATTCATTCATTTCACTTTCACTTATTTGACGCAATGCATTACCTGTTAATGGTGGTAATTCTAATACTTCTGGTAACTTCCAAGTAACCCCTAATTTATTTCCAAGATTATTTTTTAATGCATCAGGTGTCATTGGAATAAAACCATATTCATTACCATGACGTTTAAATTTATGTCTTACTTCGGATAATTGCGCGGCAATTTTCCAATAATTTGCAGATAATTCTGAATATTCATTAGATAAAAGTAATTCACCTTTTGCTAATAATAGTTCTGATAGGTATTGTAAATGTTCTGCATCGTGACGTAATTTATACGGTAATATATCATTCGATGGTGTACCATGTTTGTATATAGACTCTGTCATTAAATGATCCCACGATTGTTGATATCCCTCATCATTGTGAAGTTTCTGTAACAATTCTTGATTATATTTCCATAATTCGATCGCTTTCTTTTCATCACCATTATTAAACGCTGTCAAAGCTAATCGATGTCTTGCATCTAATGCATAATCACATTTTTTCACTGCTTGCTGAAATAATTTTATTGATACTTTATTGTTATTTACGTCATATACATCTTCAACATCAGCATCAAAACCTTTCACTGTTAAATTTGATGCAATACTAAATTTTTTTATATTAAAACTTTCATATCCTTTAACAGCATTGTAAACATCATTGTATGCTTCAGTCAACACACTCTTTCTATCATTAATGCTGAGCTTTTTATTGACGATCTTATTATAAAAGTTAGTTCCATGACTTACAAGGTCATATTTAGCAATAAACACTCCTAATACTAGCATAAAAACACCATAAACTGTAAATAACAAGTAGTTTGTCGTGGTAGAAGTAGGCTCAGGTTCCTTGACGGATTGCGCTTTAAGTATCTTACTTTTACCCATTTTGCATAAATTTGATCACTGCAAAGCTCGCAAGCCGCGTCGATGCTGCACAAATTGCACAAACTTCACCGCGCAAAGTGATACTGCACTAGTGCTGCACTACCTTCCGGTATTGCAGAAACTTGGGCTGTACGAATCCCGGAATTGTACCGACTCTTTCTGGGACTCGGCGGGGATAGACAATTTAAGGAATAATGGTATACTTCAATTAAGAGTATGGCAACAAAACAGTCTAAGACCAAAGAAAATGTAAGTTTGAGTAACGAATTTTACCAAACACATTCAGCACCTTTTTAATCCACTCATAGGCTAGTTTATATTACATCATATCTTGGATCATATTACCATTACTTGAATCTACTTTTTTTTTGAAAATATTAAAGATCGTGAGTAGAGCATTAACAATAATCATTTATTCGGTTGTTCATCCAAAGTCCAATCCAAAGTTAAAGAGGGATGAGGGATTACTCTAATACATATCTATTTCGGGCCGAAATTTTCGGCCAAAGTTTTCGGCGATTGCCAATCAAAAATCAAATCATTAGTCAAGTTTAGTCAATTTGCAAGACTATAAAGGAATTTAGACTAATTAAGTCAGTACAAAAAAGACTTGCTTACTTGGTCTTATTTGTTCACCATGGCTACAGCAATTAAGGAGGGTACCGAGGCGTTGTTCCTAGACTCTTCAATTCCAATTTTGATATCAATCCGCGATGTGCTAATGACATTGGACAATATGAACGAAGTTAAAAGGATTACATATGCATTGCATATAAGTCCTAGTTGGTGCCCAACTGAGAGATTGTATACTTTAAATTCAAAATTGGATTCTAATATTTTATTTGATGATTGTACCATATCCTTACCACCACTTAATTCACCAATTTGGTCAGTTAATGGTCGACATCCAATGCATTGTTATCTTATTGTTACTGTATCAAAAGCTAGCGATGCATCAAGTGAAATTGCGTATGCAAGAATACCGATTGCTCACTCGATTCAAACTGGCAGTGATTTATCACGAAAGTATAAGCTATATCCCGCCTTGACAAACGAGGAATCGACGATTAAATGGGAAGAGGAAAACATTTTTATCGCAATGACTACATATTGCAATTATCCTACACTATATCATTCCAATTTTGGAAATAATTATATAGTTTTAAACACTAATCCAACTTACTTAAGTGAGTTATTTGATACTGCAACTTCCTTGTTAGACCCAGTAATTCAAGGGAATCATCCAGATCAAAATATAGTTTATTTACAACATAATAAGCCAATGAAGCGATTAAACAGCGATGTAGTGAGAGGTAAATTATCTGCCGTATCTAAAAAGTACGAGTCATATTTAGTAGAAAAAGTGCTTGACGTTAGAACTGATTGTGAATTAATTAATTTAAAAAAATTATCTTATAAAGCAAAAGTCGAATCAGTCAAATTAGATAGTGAATTTATCATAAAAGGTCGAATAATTGTGACCAATTTAAGATTTTTATTTATCCCATACGCTACTCCTCTCGAGGGAATTGTTCTCAGATTGTTTGATGTATTGGATAAAGATGCTTCAGGTAAAATTAATCCTCAAGAGTTAGAGCAAGCATTAATAGAAGTTGTTGAGATGGAATCGAGTGGAAATACTGATAGTGGATATGATATTTTGCAAGTCTTCAAAGACCTTGATAAAGATGGAAATGGTGAAGTGTCAATACAAGAGGTTTTGCATTCACTGGTTACTAATTTAAGAGAAAATTATATGTTTTATCAAGATACTGTGATATCATTACCTTTGTGGAATATTGCTACTATAGATGACACGGCAGATGTACCAAGTGGTGTTAAAGGTGTGAATAAGAATGGATTTAGTCACTTATATGACGTCAATTTTGCTGTGGAGATCATAAAATATCACAATCTAAATGATGAAGCGAATAAACCATACGTTGCATATGAATTATTTATTTATGCCGAGGTCCATAGTTGGTCAGTGTACCGTCGTTTTCATGATTTTTATGATCTACAGCAACAATTACAAAATTATGTGAATAAAGATACATTACCCATGTTACCACCTAAAGATTCCGTTGGAAATTTATTTAGTTTCCACTCAAATCCTCAATATTTAGATCAAAGAAAAGGATTACTTGATGCTTACATGCAAAAATTAGTAGAAATTCCAGTAATTTGGACATTAGATTGCTTTCTAAAGTTTATTGATAACACAGCAGATTGCGATAATTTAAGGCGAGTTGACGAGTGTTTTGCTGTTACTAAAGAGGGAATAGTAGAAAATTATATTAATGGTACATCCATGCTTGGACATGGCGCATCAGATCTTATTAATCGTTTAAATAATATTTCTACAATAGCTCAACGTATTCCTGTTAATTGTGATACTAGTCGTATAGCACCACAAAAACATCATCAATTACATATTCAAACAAAAGATTGTCGTAAAATTTCATTTCAAATAAATAAATTTTCTGAATCTCAAATGATGACGGCAGTTTGTGGTGCATTATATCGACGGGGAATATGCGGTGACAATTTAACTAATATTGCTTGGTGCAAGCGATTAAAAGAAGAAATTATTTGGAGGAATAGAGCTGATTTATATTCATTAGATTTTGCAATTGCTATGTACAAGTATCACCTTCAGTGTAGCACAGTCAAAGAGGAACAATCTGCATTAACAGCCACAACAGATTCAAATATTTCTAGTATTACTTCTACTTCAGCGACTAAAACAGGGATTTTTATTAAACGATCTAGCACTAAAGTACTAACAAAGGACACAATAATGTCTTTTATTGCAAACAATGTAGATGCTATTGAACAGAAAACGGTAAGTGGTATTTGCGACGAATACGGGCGGATGAATTTGCCTAATAAAGAATGGCGTATTTCAACTGCAAATAATGAGTATGAATTGTGTTCATCATATCCTAAATCTTTAATTGTGCCAGCCAGTAGTGACGATGAAGCATTACTATCGGATGCAAAGGAACGAAGCAAAGGTAGAATTCCAGTATTAACTTGGATTAATCCTGATAACGGCACGCCATTATGTCGATCATCACAACCAAACTCGGGATTATTTGGTAAAACATTGACTTCGGATGAAGTACATCTTCTTAATATAAAAGCAACAATAATTCAACCAGATAAATATACTTTACGAATTGTAGATGCCCGCCCGAAACTTAATGCTAGAGCCAATTCGTTGCTAGGTAAAGGCTTTGAATCTACAGAAAGACTAGGTAAAAGTCGAATCCATTTTTGTAATATTGATAATATTCACGATATGAAATTATCACTACAAAAATACCAGGATGCAATCAACACGGTTGATTCTTCAACGTACTTATCGCAACTAGAGAACTCAAAATGGCTACATCATCTTGTCAAAGTAATTCAAGCCTCATACTTTATTGCTCATTCTATTGATTTTGGTGATCCAGTATTAGTGCACTGTTCCGATGGATGGGATCGTACTTCACAATTGTCAGCATTAAGTCAACTATTGCTTGATCCTCATTATAGAACTATTCGTGGGTTTGCATCTTTAATTGAAAAAGATTTTTGTGCATTTGGTCATATGTTTGATAAACGCACCGGTCAAGGAATTGAAGAAAGATCACCCATATTTTTACAATTTATTGATACAGTTTACCAATTGACAAGACAGTTTCCGACGTCGTTTGAGTTCAACGAGTTATACTTATTAGTGATTGCAGATGCTGCATATTCAAGATTATTTGCAAATTTTTTAGGGAATACAGAATGTAATCGGTTCAATAGATTAATGATATTAGCCGATGAATTTGCTGAAGAAGTTGGCAAAATTGATGGATTCAATATGATATCATGCATTGATTTATGGAATTTTCTAAATGAATCATACGATTCAGCAATCTTCACTAATCTGCTTTATGCTCCACCTATTTTGGGCTCAAGAAATACGGCTCTCTTAAGACCTATAATTGATGATCGATGCATGCATGTTTGGGAAGCGTATTACTGTCGTAACGGCCAGTATTTGTATAAGAATTATCAATCTTTAAACGAAAATGAATTACTAAAAGTTGGATTAAAAGCAAACACCGAAGTAGAAATATGAGAATTTCAACACAATTTACATAAATTTACATAAAATTACATATTTATGTGTAACAACTTATACTTTTCTTCCAAATGCTTATATTTTTTGTTCGCTTCACCTCCCGTCTTATTGCAGTATTGCCGCAGTATAAGAAAAATATCATAATATTTTTCTATCAAGACAGTATCATCAGAGACAATTTTACTGCATATTATATCAGACAACACTGACAAAAAACCCACATTTTTATTTAACATTAGATATAAAATTGTCACCTCAAGGGGACATGACGAACAATTAAAGTATTGAATACCATGATTAGATTCGGCACAAGATAAAGAAGTTATAAATTCAAAATTGTGATCAAGTATATCCGATACAACGGTCCATACATCCGTATTATTTGTTACGTTGAAGATGTTAATAAAATTTTCATCGGATAGATTTTGTCCTGAATCTTTCGTACACAATAAGTCATAATGTGTGTGATTATTAGTTAATTTAATGCTTAATGATTGTATAATTGATGCTGGTGACAATACCAATGAATTACATAATAACTGAAACGTATATTGATCCTTCATTGCAGATACTTTTACCTTATCTAGGACTGTTTTGTCAAGACAAATTACTGTTCCATAGTATATGCTGTATAACAACTCGAATGATAAATAATCTTCATCACTTCCCATGACGATATCGTTAGATTTACTAATCACACTTGAGTTATCAGATTTTATAGGTAATAAATCGTCATCGCATATATCAATTTGTTGTTTTAAGTGACTAGATTTAATCATAAGCAGCCTAAAATCAATTATGTTCTTTAATATTTCTTGAGAAATAGAGATTGTTTTCTCTTCTCCTAGCCGTTTTATTGAATTATTTATGCTTTCATCAATTATTTCATAGTAATTTCTCAGAGTATACAAAAATGGTGATGATAATATAACTTTTAGTATCATTTCTATAGGATTAGAGAGCAAATATCCAGGATTGATATCAATGATGTTTATTCCCAAGGTATTCATACTACTCTGTACTACATGAAGTTGAATCTTATCCGCTTTAGAAACCAAATTAGCCAATGTATCTCCCCATGCAAATAACTTTTCAATAGTATTTTTATTGAACTTATCATATTTATCAATATTTCTCGTTAAAACCAATGCAGTACATAATGCTGATAGCGCTGTCTTGATCTCTTCAGTGGTAACTCGATTCGAGTTTATCTTCCAATCTGAAAATGACATTAATTACTCTCCTCTCATTACGATTACAATTTCTCTTCCAAGTACGTCCAAAAAATTTGACTCTAAAATTTGAGTCAAAAATTTTTTTATTCAAGGGTGTGGATTCAATTGCCAGGGACAAAAAGAACAGAGAGAGGTTTCTTCACCAATAAAAGTAAAATAGTTAATAAATCGTGCAGTTATGTAGCCTCGAATTCTGATACCATATTCACAACTCTTTATACTAACGTAACCGGTACCAATGTCATTGGGTACCGGCAATTCTGCCAGATGAACTCCAGAAGTGGACCTAAATCGGATTCTGGTCACCAGAGCTAATTCCTAGCAAATTGAGATAAAAATTGCGTGGGTGGAAATTGATTGATATGGATAAATCCTCGTCGAAATTCATCCGCGCTTATCAGCACTCAAAGGCAAATCGTTCAAATAGGTATTGTTCGGTATCATGTGTTTCGTGGATAGTTGTTATAACTTGGGTAATATTTCTGTTATATTGCTATGAATCTGGTTTGATCTTTAGCTCTAATAGCGGAAATGTGATTGATAGTGATAACAAGTACGTTGTACCATCGCAAATAATATCAAATAAGACGTCATTGCGTTCAAATGGTAATAATCCAATAAATAGTAATATGGCCATAAGTAGTGATGAAGATGAACTTATTCACGTAATATTTTCAACTGACTGTACACCATATCAAGATTGGCAATCAATTGTGGTATTCTATACCGCTCAAGTCATTAAACAAAAAGGTACTATTACAAGAATTGCTAGCGGTTGTGATGAGAAGAAACAAAATGAATTAAAATTATTATATGAAAAACTATATCCTCAGTATGGAGTTCATTTTACACCAGATTTCAAAAAAGACGAAAAAACTAACAAGAAATACGATTTTTATAATAAACCATGGGGATTGAAACATTGGTTGGCTAATGCCAATCCTCCTGTTAACGACAATGCCATTATTGCGTTAATAGATCCTGATATGATATTCTTAAGACCAATTACTGTAAAGATTAAAGGTCAGTCAAATAATTTATACAGTAAAAGTTTAAAAGATGATGAAATCATTGAAAAAATAATTGAAGGAAAGCCAGTTGCACAAACTTACGGATTAGGTG
>JACCDO010827804.1_pt1 | contig 63116 bp, 57 predicted proteins | sample 7446101 | NCBI WGS metagenome assembly JACCDO01 (sample SAMN15323440, study PRJNA562643) | freshwater metagenome | isolation source: river surface water | place: USA:Blue River Watershed | collected 2017-08-16 | reverse complement strand
GCGGTGATGTAACTGGAAATTCGTGGGGTTGGAGCAAAACGCCAAACCGACTTGCCTGTTTCTAGAGTGGTTGGGGCAGGAGTGGTCTGGTTTGAGACTATTTTCCAGTCAGACTTAGCAGTGATGTTGAACTGGAAAGTCGCCTTGAGGTCAGGCTGCTCAAAAACTGCGAACACACGACGCGAGTCAGGCACTTCGAACTGGGTATAGAGATAAACCTCGTTATCGACCGGGTCAACAAATCGGTGCAGACCCTCGCCAGTATTCATGTATTTCGCATCTGCGATAACAGTCAGCACGTTGTCGGCAGCCAGGTTAGGCAATTGAATTCTGGTGCCATCGGCAACAACCGAAGGATCCAGAGCCTCACCGTTGAGTGTCACCTGATGCACCTGATCGGTTATGGCATCAATAAAAGTGCTGGCTCCCGGCTGGCTGCTGCTGAACTTCACAGTGGTCTCTGACCTAAATGTGACATCTGAACTGGTCAGATCTAGGTGGATCTCATAACTTTCGACCTTCAGAATTGCTGCGCGGTCTTGGGCTTCTTTGCGGGTTAGGTTCTCTCCAGGCATGCGACTAGCTTAACCAGACGAGGGCTTGCCGGTTGCGAGCGTGAAATAATCAGTTAACTGCCTACCGAAAGAGCTCAAATGCGCATTCACATTGCCACTGACCATGCAGGTCTCGAACTAAGTCACTTCTTGATTCGCGAGCTAACCAAGCAGGGTCACGAGGTTTTCGATCACGGACCACAGAGCTATGACCCGCTTGATGACTATCCAAGTTTCTGCATTAATGCTGCCCTTGCAGTTGTGGCAGACCAGAAGGCTGGCGTTGAAGCGCTAGGAATTGTGCTTGGCGGTTCTGGAAACGGCGAGCAGATTGCCGCCAACAAAGTTGAGGGCATCCGTGCCGCTCTTGCTTGGAACGAGTCGACCGCAAAGCTTGCTCGAGAGCACAACGATGCCAATGTGATCGCAGTTGGCGCGCGTCAGCACAGCCAAGATGAGGTTTTGCGCCTGATCGAGTTGTTCGTGGCTGAGCCATTCAGCAATGATGAGCGTCACGTTCGTCGAATTGGCAAAATCGCGACCTATGAAACTACTGGAGACATTCTCTAATTGCCTGAGGGTCACACCGTTCATAGGACTGCCAATCAGTTCAATGAACTTTTCAGCTCTAAACCGATAGAAATAAGCTCGCCGCAAGGGCGATTCGCGTCAGGTGCCGCGCTCATTTCAGGCCGCAAACTGATGGCTGCAAAGGCTATCGGCAAGCAGCTATTCTTGAATTTCGACAATGATCTAACGCTCAGAATTCACCTCGGAATCTACGGAAAATGGGCGTTTTCGTCACTTAGTGACGAGGGATTGCCGGATCCAATAGGCGAAGTACGCGCCAGATTTGCAAATCAGGATCACTTCGCCGACCTTCGTGGCCCAACGGTATGCGAGGTTATTGGCGTTGATGAAGTTTCGACTATCGAAAAGCGCCTCGGACCAGATCCGCTAAACCCAGACCCAACAGGCGCGGAGTTTGAGAGGTTCGCAGTTCGAGCCGCAAAGACAAAGACCCCAATTGGTCAGCTTTTGATGAATCAAGAGGCAATCAGCGGCATCGGCAACGTCTATCGCGCCGAACTGCTATTTCGGGCCGGAATCAACCCGTATCGCCCAGCGAACCAACTGACTCGCGAAGAACTGGATGCACTTTGGCAAGACAGCGTCAAACTACTCAAGGTTGGCGTGAAAAAAGGCGTAATGATTACGCGAGACGAATTGCTGACTAAAAACCCGACGAAAAGCGAGCGCAACTTTGTCTATAAGCGCGAAGGCCTGAACTGCCGGGTCTGCAAAACTCATGTGGCCATCGAGATGATGGCAACGAGAAAGCTATATTTTTGCCCTAGCTGCCAGAGTTAGCGGTTAGAAACCGCCAGCTACCGCAGCCAAAATCGAGATGTTTGTGCCTGCTGGAGTAGGAGTTTCTAGGCCCTGCTCGAAACGAACATCTTCTTCATTTACATAGATGTTCACGAAACGACGGATCTTGCCGTTGTCGTCAAGGATGCGGGTGAGCAGGCCAGAGTGGCGGGTTTCTAGGTCATGTAGCACGTCGTTCAGGGTTGCGCCTGAAGCGTTAACTTCGGCGTCACCGCCGGTGTAGCTGCGAAGAATGGTTGGAACGCGAACGATAACTGACATTGATTTGCTTTCTGACTATTCGGGAACCGCAGCGCGGAACGCCTCGAGAGTAGGTGGGATGGTGACGCTGAAGCCAACCTCGTCGGCTATCGCATCAAGGGTCTTTAGTCCGTCGCCAGTGTTGAGCACAACAGTTTCAAGTTCTGGGTCAAGCAGCCCTGATTCAACAAACTTTTTTAGGTTTCCGACGGTCACTCCACCAGCGGTTTCGGCGAAAATGCCTTCAGTTTCAGCTAGCAAGCGAATGCCGGCGACAACCTCTTCGTCAGAGATGTGGCCAATTGCTCCGCCAGTGTTGTTTGCTACATCGATGGCGTACGGCCCGTCGGCAGGGTTTCCAATTGCCAAAGACTTTGCGATGGTGTTTGGCTTTTGCGGGCGAACCACATCCCAGCCTTTTTCATATGCTTCAGCAACCGGATTGCAGCCCGTGGCCTGTGAGCCAAAAATCTTGTATGGCTTTGCCTCGACCAAACCGAGCTTGATCAGCTCTTTGAATGCCTTGTCGATCTTGGTCATTAGCGAACCTGAGGCAATCGGCACGACCACCTGATCTGGCAGACGCCAACCCAACTGCTCTGCGATTTCATAGCCAAGAGTCTTCGAGCCTTCGGCATAGTAGGGGCGAAGATTTACGTTTACGAAACCGTATCCGCGATCGTCGGCGATTTCTGAGCACAGCTTGTTGACGTCGTCATAGTTTCCGTGGATGCCAACCAAGGTCGTTCCATAAACCGCGCTGGTCAAAACTTTGCCTAGCTCTAGGTTGTCTGGAATCAAAACCACTGAACGAATGCCGGCACGGGCAGCTGCTGCTGCGACTGAATTTGCCAGGTTTCCGGTAGAAGCGCAGCTAATCGTTGTGAAACCAAGGGTTTTGCCGGCCGTCATTGCTACCGCAACCACGCGATCTTTGAAAGAGTGGGTTGGGTTGCCTCGGTCGTCTTTGATCCAAAGCTTTTTCATGCCAAGTCGGGCAGCCAAATTCTTTGACTCTTGAAGAGCGGTGAAGCCAGGGCTTAGGTCTGCTGGGCGGTTGCTAGCTGATTGCGGAACCGGAAGAAGGGGAGCGTAGCGCCAGATGTTGCGCGGGCCAGCCTCTATTTGCTCGCGAGTTACTGTGCCGAATTCATAGCTGACCTCTAGCGGGCCGAAACACTCTTCACAAACGTGACGAGGGCCGAGATCAACTAGATTGCCGCACTCGCGACAAACCAGGCCTTTAGCAGGGCCAAAATCTAGGGCGGCTGGTGCAGACACGATTCTCCGTTTTTGTGTTTTTACTTTGCGACAGGCTTTAAGTCTAAAAAGCAACCATCTCTGGTTGCTTTCTGTTTCAAATAATTACCTGAGTCTGTGAATGACTCGATTTGAATGGAGCGGGCGACGGGAATCGAACCCGCACCATCAGTTTGGAAGACTGAGGCTCTACCATTGAGCTACGCCCGCAAGGCGTTGGTTGAATTTCTTCAAAAGAACACAACCCGTCCATTCTATGGGGTAAGCTTGCGGAGGTTGTTCTGATGTTGATGAATTTCAGCAAAAGAATCCACCGGGATGTAGCGCAGCTTGGTAGCGCATCTGTTTTGGGAACAGAGGGTCGCAGGTTCGAATCCTGTCATCCCGACCATTTATCTGAACGATAAAAAAGATAAAGATCGATGAGGTCCGCGGCTTGCCGCGGACCCTTTTTCTCAGGAGAACGCAGTTGAAGACCACTGTTGACCGCATCAAGCCGACCCGCGTAAAGCTAACCATTGAGGTCACCCCAGAAGAATTCAAGCCAAGCCTTGACCACGCTTACGAGCACATCGGCGAAGAAGTAAACGTTCCTGGTTTCCGCAAAGGCAAGATCCCTGCTGCGATTCTTGACCAGCGCATTGGTCGCCCAGCGATCTTGGCTCACGCAATCAACGACGGCCTAGACCGCATCTACCGCGATGCACTTGCAGCCGAGAAGCTTGCTCCGCTTGGCCAGCCACAGGCTGACATCAAGCAGACCCCAGACGAGAAGACTTTCGCAGGCAACCTAATCGTAGAAATCGAGGTCGAGGTTCGCCCAGAAATCAAGCTTCCAAAGTACTCAGGCCTAAAGGTCAAGGTTGACGAGGCTAAGGTTGGCGGAATCGAAGTCGAAGCAGAGCTAGACGCACTGCGTGCCCGCTTCGGCACTCTAAAGACCGTTGACCGTGCAGCAAAGAAGGGCGATTTCACCACTATCGACCTAACTGCAACTATCGATGGCAAACAGATCGATGCAGCCCAGAACATCTCCTATGAAATCGGCTCAGGCAATCTGCTTGATGGCATCGATGACGCCCTAGACACCTTGACTGCAGGCGAATCAACCACTTTCAAGTCAAAGCTCGTTGGTGGCGACAAGGCCGGCCAGGAGGCAGAGGTTGCTGTGACCCTTGTTGCAGTCAAGGAGCGCGAGCTTCCAGCTGCTGACGACGAGTTCGCGAAGCTAGCTTCAGAGTTCGACACCCTTGCCGAGCTAAAAGAGAACATTGAAAAGCAGATTGCAATGTCAAAGGTCTACGGCCAGGGCATTCAGGCTCGCCAGCTGCTTACCGACGAGCTAATCAAGCTAACTGATGTTGCAGTTTCAGACGAGCTAGTTGAAGCCGAAGTCAACCGTCACCTTGAAGGCGAGGGTCGCCTTGAAGACAAGGAGCACCGCGCTGAGGTTCTAGAAGAGAGCACCAAGGGCTTCAAGGGTCAGATGATTCTTGATGCAATTGCCGAGGCCGAGAACGTTACCGTTAGTGAGCAGGAGCTTATCCAGCACCTAATCCAGGCTTCGCAGCAGTACGGCATGGCTCCTCAGGAGTTCATCAACGCAATTGTTGAGCAGGGACAGCTTCCTGGTTTCCAGGGCGAGGTTGCTCGTCGCAAGGCACTAACTGCAGTTCTAGCGACCGCAGTTGTCACCGACGCAAAGGGCAAGGCTGTAGACCTAAGCGAGTTCTTGAAGTCTGACGTTCAGGCCGAAGATGACCACGCTGGTCACGACCACGACTAATCAGAAGATTTCAAAAAGACCTCGCTCAGGCGAGGTTTTTTTGTTTCGACTTTAGCCACGGGCGAACAAGCCAGTTTTTAGCCCATCGAGCGATTATCTTTGTCAAGCAACCTCAAAATATAGGAGTTTCCGATGTCTGACAGCCCTAAAGGCCCAAGCAGCACTTTCGATCGCTTGCTCAAAGATCGCATCATTTGGCTAGGCACCGAAGTTCGCGATGACATGGCAAATGAAATCTGCGCAAAGATTCTTTTGCTTGCCGCCGAAGACTCGCAAAAAGACATCTACCTTTACATCAACTCTCCAGGTGGTTCCATCACTGCGGGCATGGCAATCTACGACACCATGCAATACGTGCCAAATGACATCGTCACCGTTGGCATCGGCATGTGCGCCTCGATGGGTCAGTTCTTGCTTAGCTCGGGCACCAAGGGCAAGCGCTATGCCACACCTAACACCCGCGTTCTTCTGCACCAGCCACACGGCGGCTTCGGCGGAACCGCCTCAGACATTCAGACCCAGGCTGAGCTCATCATGTCAATGAAGCGCCAGCTGGCTTCAATCACTGCTGAGCAAACCGGCAAAACCGTTGATCAAATCATGCAAGACGGAGACCGCGACCGCTGGTTCACCGCTGCAGAAGCGCTTGAATACGGCTTCATCGACCACATTCAGAAATTTGCTGCCGGCGCAACCGGTGTCGGAAACAACTAAGGCGCAACCAAATGACTAACTCAAACTTGTTCCAGAGCCCAGAGGCTCGCTACATTCTGCCAACTTTCGAAGAGCGCACCTCTTACGGTTTCAAGCGTCAAGATCCTTATAACAAGCTCTTCGAAGACCGCATCATCTTTTTGGGCGTTCAGGTCGACGACGCATCTGCTGACGACATCATGGCGCAGCTGTTGGTTCTTGAGTCTCAGGACCCAGACCGCGACATCACCATGTATATCAACTCTCCGGGTGGTTCGTTCACCGCGATGACCGCGATTTACGACACCATGCAATACATTCGCCCGCAAATTCAGACCGTATGTCTAGGCCAGGCAGCATCTGCTGCTGCTGTGTTGCTGGCCGCTGGAGCCCCGGGCAAGCGCCTTGCCCTGCCTAATGCGCGAGTTCTTATTCACCAACCGTCTGCTGGTGAGGCCGGTCGCGGTCAGGCATCAGACATCGAGATCCAGGCTAAAGAAATGCTGCGTCTTCGCGAGTGGCTAGAGTCGACTCTTTCAAAGCACTCAAACCGTTCAGCAGCTGAGGTTAACCGCGACATCGATCGCGACAAGATTCTCACTGCACCAGAGGCTCTTGAATACGGTCTAATCGACCAGGTTCTAACTTCGCGAAAGAATGCGACAGCCTAAGCAAAAATGGTTTCAAAATAGACAAAGCGGATGTGCGTTGCTCATCCGCTTTGTCATTGGCGGGATATAAGGTTTCTATATGACCAAGCTGGGTGAATCAAGCGACCTTCTTAAGTGTTCTTTCTGCGCAAAGAGCCAGAAGCAGGTGCGCAAACTAATTGCCGGGCCTGGCGTTTTTATCTGTGACGAGTGCATCGAGCTTTGCAACGAGATCATCGAAGAAGAACTCGGTGCAGCCGCCAGCGAAGCTGTCGAAGAGATCGAGCTGCCAAAGCCGCGAGAAATCAAGGGCTTCCTTGATGAATACGTCATCGGTCAAACCCAAGCTAAAAAGGCGCTTTCGGTTGCCGTGTACAACCACTACAAGCGCCTTCGTTCTCGTGGCACTCTGACCACGGCAGGCAAATCACACGATTCAATCGAGATTGCCAAGTCAAACATTTTGATGGTCGGCCCAACTGGCTGTGGCAAAACCTACCTAGCTCAAACTTTGGCCAAGCGCCTCAACGTTCCTTTTGCCGTCGCTGATGCCACCGCACTTACCGAGGCGGGCTATGTCGGCGAAGACGTAGAGAACATTCTGCTGAAATTGCTTCAGGCGGCCGACTTCGACGTCAAGCGTGCCGAGCAGGGCATCATCTATATCGATGAAATCGACAAGATTTCACGCAAGGCCGAAAACCCATCAATAACCCGCGATGTTTCGGGTGAGGGCGTGCAGCAGGCCCTGCTAAAGATTCTCGAGGGAACAGTCGCCTCGGTGCCACCACAAGGCGGTCGCAAGCACCCTCAGCAAGAATTTATTCAGCTAGACACCACCAACGTTTTGTTCATCGTTGCAGGTGCATTTGCTGGTCTCGAAGAGATTATTTCTGCCCGCGCCGGCAAGAAGGGCATCGGTTTCGGCTCACCAATCGCCAGCAAGACCGACAATCCTGAAATCATGGCCGAGGTTCAGTCAGAAGACCTTCGCAAGTTTGGTCTTATTCCTGAGTTCATCGGTCGTTTGCCGGTTATCGCTTCAGTCACCCCGCTTGACCGCGAAGCCCTGATGCAGATTCTCACCGAGCCAAAGAACGCACTGGTCAAGCAATACCAGCGCATGTTTGAGCTAGATGGCTTTGAACTTGAATTCGACCAAGATGCCCTAATCGCCATGGCTGACCTGGCAGTCGCTCGCGAGACCGGTGCACGCGGCCTTCGAGCAATCATGGAAGAAATTCTTGGACCGGTCATGTTTGAGATTCCTGGCTCTGAAGTGCAGGGCGTGGTTCGAATCACCAAACAGGTTGTTGAAGAGCGCTCAGAGCCGATCATCGAGCCATTCAAAAACATTCGCCAAGAAAAATCAGCCTAAAAGTCTCGCAAATTGAGTTTTTCAGTTGCTGACCTAAAAAGCCCAGCGCTAGCGGGCACCGTTGCCACCATCACCGGCTTGGCAGCTTCAACCGGAATCGTGTTGACCGCCCTCACTTCGCTTGGCGCAAGCCCGACTCAAGTAGTGTCGGCTTTTTTCGTGATGCTCATTTGGTGCGGCGTTCTGTCAATCTTTTTAAGCTGGCGGTATCGCATGCCCATCACCATCGTCTGGAGCACCCCTGGTGCCGCAACCATTGTGGCCTCTGGCGCCGTTGGGCTGAGCTTCAACCAGGCGGTTGGTGCGTTCCTAGTTTCGGGGCTTTTGCTGATGGTCACCGGATTCTGGCCGGCACTAGGACGATTGGTCTCATCAATTCCGAAACCGATTGCAAGCGCAATGTTGGCTGGCGTAATCTTCAAGTTTTGCATTGCACCCTTTAGCTCGCTAGAGCAGTTTTGGCCGGCCGTGCTGCCCGCAATCGCAGTCTGGTTCGTTCTCTACAAGTGGGCCCCAGTTTGGGCTTCAGCGGCCGCGATGGTTGTTATTTTTGCGCTAAGCACCCTGCTGCAGTTCTCAAATAAAACCCAGCAGCTCGATTCAATCTCGAACATTCCGCAACTGGTTTTTGTTACTCCAGAATTCGACCTCGCGGCTATCCTGTCGGTCGGAATCCCGCTTTATATCGTCACCATGGCTGGGCAAAATATTCCGGGCGTGGCGATTATGAAGTCATTTGGATTTGATGTGCCTTTCAAGGCGGCCCTGTCGACTACCGGTTTGGCGAGCATGCTCGGAACTCTATTCGGAGGCTTGACGCTAAATCTCGCCGCAATCTCTGCCGCGCTAAACGCCGATGAAAACGCTCACAAAGATCCAAAGAAACGCTGGCTAGCGTCGGCTACCGGTGGCGTAATTTTCTTGGCACTGTCGCTCGTCGCGGGAATATTCGTGAAGTTTGTTCTGAGCACTCCGACTGAAATCATCTTGGCTGCAGCCGGGCTGGCGCTTATCGGCACCATAATTTCAGCCATTAGCTCGACCGTCGAGTTGGCAGGGCTAAGGCTTCCGGCTATGGTGACGTTCTTGGTTTCAGCCTCTGGCCTGGCCGTGTTTGGCGTTGGCTCAGCTTTTTGGGCGCTGATTGCCGGTTTAGCTGTTTTCGGTCTCTTTCAGAACAACATCAAGAACGCTTAGTGCTTCGGCTTCAGCAAAGTTCATCACGTCGATCTTGCCCACTGACTTAAGGTCGCTTTCAATTGCACGAATGCTGGTTAGGTCTGCAGCCGGTGCGGCGATTGTCAGAGATTCAATTTCAGCCTTCATAGAAACCTTGGCATCAGACTTTGCCTTGCGAATTCCGAATAGTGCTGAAGAAGCAACGTCTAGCAAGCCACCATTTGACGCGTCAAGGCCGGCAAGCAGTTCTTCTGCGGTTGGCCAGCTAGCGCGGTGAATTGAACCGGCATCCTTCTGCCACCAGCTCCAAACCTCATCGGTAGCGAAAGGTAAGAATGGTGCGAACAGTCGCAATAGAACCGACAGTGCACTGCGAAGTGCAATTGCTGCCGAAGCCTGTTGAGCCAGCGAATAGGTTCCGTTGGCGTTGTAGGCACGCTCTTTGACTAGCTCTAGGTAGTCATCGGTGAATCCCCAGAAGAATTGCTCTGAAAGTTCAAGTGACTTTGTGTGGTCATAGCCCTCGAACGCTTCAGTGGCTTCAGAAACCACTCGAGCAAGCTTTAGCAACATCGCCTGGTCGATCGATTCTGTGACTGAAGTGTGGCCGTTTGGCACCTCGAATGAGAGCGCAAACTTGGCTGCGTTTAGAACCTTAATTGCAAGACGGCGACCGACCTTCATCTGACCTTCATCAAAAGCCGCGTCGGTGCCCAAGCGAGCCGAAGCTGCCCAGTAGCGAACAGCGTCTGCGCCGTGATTGTCGATTGGCTCGGCCGGAACGACTACGTTGCCTTTTGACTTCGACATCTTCTTGCGGTCCGGGTCAAGAATCCAGCCAGAGATAGCTGCGTTGCTCCACGGCAATTCGTTGCTTTCTTGCAGGCTGCGCAGCACGGTTGAGAACAGCCAGGTGCGAATAATGTCTTGGCCCTGCGGGCGAAGTGAATAAGGAAAAACCTTGGCGTACTTCTCAGGGTCTTCGATCCAGCCACCGGCTAGCTGCGGAGTCAGCGACGAGGTTGCCCAAGTGTCAAGGATATCTACCTCGCCAACAAAACCGTTGGCCTGGCCGCGCTGCGACTCGCTATAGCCTGCTGGAACATCAGTCGATGGATCAACTGGAAGCAGTTCATTTGAAGGTACCAAGATGTTGTCGTAGTCAGGATTGCCGTCAGCATCTAGTGGATACCAAACTGGAATCGGCACACCGAAGAAGCGCTGACGAGAAACTAGCCAGTCTCCGGTAAGACCATTGACCCAGTTTTCGTAGCGAACGCGCATGAAGTCAGGCACAAAATTTAGGTCTTTGCCGAGCTCAATCAAACGGGCACGGATGTCAGCATCGCGGCCACCGTTCTTGATGTACCACTGGCGAGTAGAAACGATTTCAAGCGGTTTGTCGCCCTTTTCGAAGAACTTGACCGGGTGAGTGATCGGCTTTGGGTCGCCAACCATGTCGCCAGATTCTTGCAATAGTTCGACGATGCGCTGCTTAGCCGAGAAAGTTGTTTTTCCGGCTAGTTCTGCAAAAATCTCCTGGCCGCGAGCGCTGGTGATTGCCTCAGGCGCCTCGCTAATGATGCGACCATCCCAGCCAATAATTGCGCGGTTTGGCAGGTCTAGCTCGCGCCACCAAATAACGTCGGTGACGTCACCGAATGTACAAATCATGGCGATGCCCGAGCCCTTGTCGATCTGGGCTAGGCGGTGTGCAACCACCGGAACCTCTACGCCAAACAGGGGAGTGCGAACAGTCTTACCAAACAGCGCCTGGTAGCGCTCGTCGTCTGGGTGTGCCACAAGCGCAACGCAGGCTGGCAGCAACTCAGGGCGAGTGGTCTCGATGTAGATCTTGCCGCCATCCCAAAGGTTTGCGTCTACATCGAATCCAACTCGGTGATAAGCACCTGGCTGGTCGCGATCCTCAAGCTCTGCCTGGGCCACAGCTGTTCTAAAGGTGACATCCCATAAGGTGGGTGCCATTGACTGATATGCCTCGCCGCGAGCGAAGTTGTTCAAGAAAGCCTTCTGCGAGACAGCCTGTGCCGCCGGTGAAATTGTTTGGTAGGTCTGTGACCAGTCAACCGAAACTCCGAGCTTGCGCCATAGGGCCTCAAACTGCTTCTCGTCCTCGGTGGTTAGTCGTTCACATAGATCGATGAAGTTGCGACGGGAGATCGCAATCTGGTCAGCTGCCTTCGAACTCTTGTTGTCTCCACCTTCGAATGGTGGTTTGAAGTCAGGGTCATAAGGCAAAGACGGGTCGCAGCGAACTCCGTAGTAGTTCTGAACGCGACGCTCGGTAGGCAAGCCGTTGTCATCCCAGCCCATCGGATAGAAGACCTCTTTGCCTCGCATGCGCTTGAAACGTGCGACGACATCGGTGTGGGTATAGCTAAAAACGTGACCAACGTGAAGTGAACCCGAAACGGTTGGAGGTGGGGTGTCAATCGAATAAATGTCGCTGCGATCGGCTTCACGACGGAACTTGTAGACCCCAGATTCTTCCCAGACCAAACCCCACTTGTCTTCTAGGCCTTCAACGGTAACCTTTTCGGGTGCGTTGGCAGGGGCAAGTAGGTCAATGTTGTGCTCAGAATGGGCAATAGTCACGCGAGAAGTCTCCAAAAAACGGGTTTGTTACAGGTTAACATTGGTAACAGTTTTTATCAGCGCTAGAAAGCGACCCATGTATCCCAAGAATCAAGATAAATCAACGCGCTCGGCTGGCTCAAACGCCAACGGAGTAGTGCCCAGCCCGAGTTTCCCTGAGGTTGAAAAATCGATTCTGTCTTACTGGGAGCAAGACTCAACTTTTCAGGCCAGCATCGACCAGCGCCTAAACGAGAACGCCGAAGAGTTTGTCTTCTATGACGGCCCGCCGTTCGCCAACGGACTTCCGCACTACGGCCACCTGCTTACCGGTTATGCAAAAGACATGGTTCCGCGATTCAAGACCATGCAGGGCTATCGCGTCGAGCGTCGATTTGGCTGGGACACCCACGGATTGCCAGCTGAGGTCGAGGCAGAGCGTCAGTTGGGCATCTCTGGTCGCCCTGAAATTGAGAAGTACGGCGTTGACAAGTTCAACTCTTATTGCAAGTACTCGGTTTTGAAATACACCGACCAGTGGCGCGAATATGTCACCCGCCAGGCTCGCTGGGTTGACTTCGACAATGACTACAAGACACTTGATGCGCCATACACCGAGAGTGTTCTCTGGGCTTTCAAGCAGTTGCACAACAAGGGATTGGTCTACGAGGGATTCAAGGTTCTTGCCTACTGTTGGCGCTGTGAAACCCCACTTTCAAACCACGAACTGCGAATGGATGACGAGGTCTATAAGAACCGTCAAGACCAGACCCTGACCGTAAATTTCACCGTTCAACCCGGTCAGCGTTTCGAAGGCGCGAAGCTAATCGCCTGGACAACCACTCCGTGGACCTTGCCGACCAACTTCGCGCTGGCGGTTGGTCCAGAGATCGACTACGCAGTAATCCCAGCCGGGGCAAGTGGTTCTGGCGATGGCAGTCCTGCGGGCACCAAATACATCTTGTCTAAATCGCAGGTTGGCGCCTATGCCAAAGACCTTGGATATGCCGATGCCGAGGAGGCAATTGCGGCAGTCAGCGAGACAGTAGCAGGTGCTGAGCTTGCCGGACTTCGCTACGAGCGTCTTTTTGACTATTACGCCGATCTAACTAAATTCGACACCGCCAATGCCTGGCAGGTTTTAGCCGATGACTATGTCACCGACGGCGACGGCACCGGCATTGTTCATCAGGCCCCGGCCTATGGTGAAGACGACCAGCGAGTCTGTAATGCAGCCGGCATTCCAACTTATGTGTCCATCAACGAGCGCGGTCAATACAACTCACTAATCGAAGAGTTCGAAGGTCAGCATGTTTTTGATGCCAACAAGCCGATTTCTCAGCACCTTAAGGCTGCTGGTCGCGTGCTGCGCCAGGCTTCATACGAGCACTCATACCCGCACTGCTATCGCTGCAAGAACCCTCTGATCTACAAGGCGGTTTCTTCGTGGTTTGTTGAAACCACCAAGATTAAAGATCGCATGCTTGAGCTAAACCAAGATATCAACTGGATTCCTGAGCACACCAAAGAGGGTTCATTCGGAAAGTGGCTCGAAAACGTTCGAGACTGGGCCATCAGCCGCAACCGCTTCTGGGGTGCACCGATCCCGGTATGGAAGTCGGATGACCCGAACTATCCGCGAATCGATGTATACGGCTCGCTAGACGAGATCGAAGCCGATTTTGGCGTTCGCCCAGAAGACTTTCACCGCCCGGTTATCGATGAGCTGACTCGCCCAAACCCTGACGACCCGACCGGCAAATCAACTATGCGTCGCGTGCCTGAAGTGTTGGACTGCTGGTTTGAATCAGGTTCGATGCCATTTGCTCAGGTGCACTATCCGTTTGAAAATCGCGAATGGTTTGAGAGCCACAGTCCGGCTGACTACATCGTTGAATACGTAGGTCAAACTCGCGGTTGGTTCTATACCCTGCACGTTTTGTCGACCGCACTTTTCGATCGCCCAGCTTTCAAGTCAGCGATTTCGCACGGCATTATTTTGGGCAACGACGGGCAAAAGATGTCAAAGTCGCTGCGCAACTACCCAGACGTGAACGAGGTCTTTGACCGCGACGGCGCCGACGCCATGCGCTGGTTCTTGCTTTCGAGCCCAATTCTTCGTGGTGGAAACCTAATCGTAACTGAGCAGGGCATCCGTGAGGGCGTTCGTCAGGTCTTGTTGCCGCTTTGGAACACCTATTACTTCTTCAGTCTTTATGCCAACGCTTCAGGCTATGAAGCCAAGCTTTCAACCGAGTCGACTGACGTGCTTGATCGCTACCTGCTCTCGAAAGCCCACGATTTGGTGGTTTCAGTCGAAGCAGCGATGAACCAATACGACTCATATTCAGCTGCCGCTTTGCTTCGCGACTTCGCTGATGTGCTAACCAACTGGTATGTCCGTCGTTCGCGTGATCGCTTCTGGGAGGGGTCAGCTGAGGCTTTCGACACTCTGTACACAGTTCTCGAGACCGTCACTCGCGTTGCAGCTCCACTGCTGCCAATGGTCACCGAAGAAATTTGGCGCGGCCTCACTGGCGGTCGAAGTGTGCACCTAGAGAACTATCCAAAGGCTGAGAGCTTGCCGCACGACAGTGCTTTGGTCGAGGCCATGGACTCAGTTCGAACCGTGAGCTCGGTTGCCTCTAGCTTGCGAAAGGCCAACTCGCTTCGTGTGCGCCTGCCGCTTTCGAAGCTCACCGTTGTTGCTAAAAATGCGCAATCACTTGGTGTTTTTAGCGCAATTATTGCCGAAGAGCTAAACGTTAAGTCGGTAGAACTGGTCGAGCTCTCACTCGATTCAACCAGCGAGTTCGGTGTCGTAAGGCGCCTAACAGTGAACTCTCGCGCTGCCGGCCCACGCATCGGAAAGAGTGTTCAGGCCGTAATTCAAGCCGCCAAGTCTGGCGATTGGTCAGAAGTCGATGGCGTTGTCATCGCCGGTGGCGTTGAACTTATTGCGGGCGAGTATGAAATCGATTTGGTCGCCAACCTTGCCGATGAAGCACAGCAATCTAGCAACACCAACCACATTGGAATTCTGCCTTCAGGTGGCTTCTTGCTGCTAGACGGAACCGTCACCGAAGAGCTAGCTGCTGAAGGTTTGGCTCGCGATGTTATTCGTGCTGTTCAGCAGGCTCGCAAAGATGCCGACCTTGACGTTAGCGACCGAATCTCACTAACAATCAGCGCATCGGCAGATGTACTGTCCTCGGTCAGCTCTCACGCTGAGCTAGTGAAGTCAGAGACTTTGACGCTCGAACTCGCGTTGGTTGAATCGGGCGAATTGCAGAATGCGGTATCGGTTGGCGACGATCAGGCCGTAGCTGTTTCGGTGGCAAAGCTTTGAGTCGAAACACCGAAAGGCACTGGGCTGAACAGGCCCTCTTGGTTGAGCAAGCGCTACTAGCTCGAAACCCTGAGAACAAACCTCGTCCAAGACTCGCGCCAACTCGTCGTGCCGTCGAACTTCTAGGTGATCCGCAGTCTAGCTATCGCGTCATCCATGTCACTGGCACCAACGGCAAGACCAGCACAGCGCGCTTGATTGAGCGATTACTGCGCGAGACCGGGCTTCGAACCGGCCGCTTCACTAGCCCCCACCTGGTTTCTTTCAATGAACGCATTTCAATTGACGGCGAACCGGTTGCTAATGAAATTTTGGTCGAGGTTTGGTCTGAAATTGCTCCTGTTCTAGATCTCATTGATTCACAGCTAGAAGCCGAGGGCGAAGCAAAGCTCACCTATTTCGAAGCGCTAGCGGTGCTTGGCTTCGCCATCTTCGCTGACGCACCAGTTGATGTATTGGTGCTTGAAGTTGGCATGGGTGGGGAGTGGGATTCAACCAATGTTGCCGACGGTGATGTTGCAGTGTTTGCTCCTATCTCTCTTGACCACACGGATCGAATCGGTTCGACCATCAGCGAAATTGCACGCACCAAGTCGGGAATCATCAAACCCGGATCGATTGTGGTTAGTGCCGCCCAGGTGCCAGAGGCAAAGGCAATCCTTCGCGAGAAGGCTGCGACGCTAGGTTCACAGATTTATTTTGCCGGGCAAGATTTTGCCGTTCTATCGTCTTTGCCAAATAAAGTTGGCCAGCAAATCGCGGTTAGGTCACTGACTTCTGAATACACAAACCTTCAGCTGCCACTGCACGGCGATTTTCAATCTGAGAATGCCGTGTTGGCATTAGCTGCAGTTGAAGCCTTTATCGGTGGCGGCAGCCAGCGTTTGCTTGACGACGTGGTGCGAGTTTCGTTTGCCGACGTTGCGTCGCCGGGCCGCCTTCAGATCGTAGATGTTGACCCGCTGGTTATTCTTGATGGAGCTCATAACCCGCACGGTGCGACTGCTGTTTCGCAAGCGCTAGCCACCAGTTTTAGCAACCCAAAAACCGTTGCTGTCATCTCTATGGTTCAAGATAAAGACACCGACGGATTTGTCGACAACCTAGACGCGGCGATCGATCACTATGTCGTCACTCAGTCTTCGTCAGATCGAGCCCAGTCGGCAAGCGAACTAGCCAAAAAACTAAGCGACAAACTCGGTTCATCAAAAGTTAGCCTGCAGGCGAGCGTCTCAAGCGCTATTGAACAAGCTAAAAATTTGGTCAAAGATTCACCAAACGGTGCAGTGTTGGTCACCGGGTCGCTTACTCTCGTTGGAGAGGTTCTTGCAATCAAGCAGAAGGAAGCTGAACTAGATGACTAGTCAAAAGCCGACAAAGAAACAAAAGCCACGGCAAAAGTCAACCCAACGTGCGCTGGCGTCGATGCTGTTTGCATTCGAAGCATTTGTGGTGTTTTTTGGCGTGCTTGGCACGTTCATGCTCAAGGGTTTTGACGGACCTACCGTATGGTCGATTGGGCTTACCCTCAGTGTTTTGATGATTCTCACTCCGGCCATTCTCGGCAAGCCTGGTTCATACATTTGGGGCTGGGCGCTTCAGGTGTCGGCGCTGGTTTTGTCTATCGCAGTTTCAGTAATCAATCCAACGGTGGGCGCGGTTTACATCATCGTCTCGGTGATTTTTATTGGCCTTTGGATTTGGGCAATGGTTGCAGGTGCCGGCATCGACGCTGCACGCAAGGTTTATCTAGAAACTCAAGCACTACTCAACGAGGAGAACTAAATGTCAGAAATTCAGCAGACGCTTGTATTGGTCAAGCCAGACGGCGTAAAGCGCAATCTAATCGGCGAGATCATTGCTCGCTGTGAGACCAAGGGCTATCAGGTAGCCGACCTTAAGTTGGTTTTGCCATCCCGTGAACTTTTGGCTGCACACTATGCCGAGCACGAGGGCAAGCCTTTCTACGAGCCGCTAGTTGAGTTCATGATGAGCGGCAACGTAGTCGCCATCAAACTCGAAGGTCACCGCGTTATCGAGGGTTTCCGTTCTCTAGCTGGCGCAACCGACCCAACTATTGCAGCCCCTGGCACCATTCGCGGTGATTTGGGCCGTGATTGGGGTCTAAAGGTTCAACAGAATCTGGTGCACGGGTCAGACTCTCCTGAGTCAGCAGCACGCGAACTAGGGCTCTGGTTTAGCTAAGCGCAAACAAAAAACCGACCGCCATTGACAGTCGGTTTTTTGTTTAAGAGGTTGATTACTGAGTGAACAGCTTTACCCAAAGCGGCCAAAACTTAACCAGGATGATCAGAGCCAGCAATACCTCTGTGACCACTGTGAAAACCCATGACCAGTCATACGCGTTGACAAAGAACTTAATTGAGCGAGTTGGCACCCAGATAAATCCTTCGCGTGCCCCAAAGAGGACAGTTGACCAGAACATCGGAATCATGCCGAACCAGGCAACCATGCAATAAGGGCATAGGGCGCCGATGTCGTTGATCGCTGCGTCTGCAAGCCAAAGAACGAAAATAAAGCCAAGACCGATACCGACACTGAAGGTGATCCAGAACCACTTGGCAAAGCGAGCACCCGCGAAAATTGCCATTGCCACAACGATCGGTGCTATGAACGCTCCAAGGCCGATTAGTGGGTTAGGAAATCCGAATAACTTGGCTTGCCAGCTGAGCATTACAGATTTGCAAGAGATGAATGATGCGATGTCGCATGACAGCGTGGCGTTTGGGTCTGCAGCCACGTGCAGACGTTCAAGGGTCAGTGCAAAGGCGCCTAGCCAGCCGAGGATTCCGCCAATTAGCAATACCCAAGCCAGCGATTTTGGAGCAGCAATCAAGTTTGATTTGCTAGATACTTCATTGTTCACTTGCCCAGTATGACACGCGACATGGATGACTTTTGGTCGAGCAGCTGGCATACTGGGTGAAGTTGCATCTAGACCACACCTAGATCGACTAAAGATTTAGCGAGAACCTGCGAGACGAACGCATAAGACCCATCGGGCAGCGTCACCGCAAAATTAAGAGTTACTCGCCGCAGATTTGGCTGTGAGCAAAAGCACACAGCAACGATTTAAGCCTTATGGCTGGTGCGTGTGGCCCATTCATAGGCAGCTTGGAGTGCACCAGAAATGGTGAAAAAGAACGATTCAAACGAACCTGTTTCTGAAACAGAATCAACGTCAACCAAACCAGCATCCCGCGCCAAAGCTAAGCCAGCCAGCAAAGCAGCAGCAAAGCCGGCCGCAAAGTCGGCTAAGGCCCCGAAAGCTGTTGCCGATGTTGTCGCAGAAGCAAATGCAGCTGAAGCCAAAGCCTCGTCAAAGCCAGCAGCTAAGTCGACAAAGGCAAAGACACCAGTCGCAAAGACCGATGCTGCAGCGCCAAAGTCTGCAGCTAAAAAGTCACGAAAGGCTGGCAGCAACGATTCAGAGCCAACTCTCGAGCTTGCTGGCTCATCTGCCCCAGCGGTTGCCACAGCTCCTAGCGCAACCTCACTTATGTTTATGGCTCCAGACCTGCCAACTCCAAAGGTTGACCCAAAGCGCGGCCGCATGGTCGACGACAAGGCAGAAGAAGGCGAGAGCCACCTTCGCCGCCGTTCGCGTCGTCGTGCCGGCGAGGCCACCGAGGGCGAGCAGGTTGCACCAAATACCGTTGTAAAGGTTCGCACTCCTCGCGAACCTAAAGAGCCGTCTAACGAGCCACAGCGCGTCAAGGGATCAACCCGCCTTGAGGCCAAGAAGCAGCGCCGTCGTGATGGCCGCGATGCAGGCCGCCGTCGAAGTGTGATCACCGAGTCTGAATTTTTGGCCCGCCGCGAGGCCGTTGACCGCTCTATGGTCGTTCGTTCAAAAGACGGCAAGATCCAGATTGGTGTTCTAGAAGACGGCATTTTGGTCGAGCACTATGTTGCCAAGGCATCTGAAGCCTCACTTATCGGAAACGTCTATCTGGGCAAGGTTCAGAATGTTCTGCCATCTATGGAGGCTGCCTTCGTTGACATCGGTCGCGGTCGAAACGCTGTGCTTTATTCAGGCGAAGTTGACTGGGAGTTGGCCGAGACTGGCAATCAGCCTCGACGCATCGAGCTGGCCTTGAAGTCTGGCGACACCGTTTTAGTTCAGGTCACCAAAGACCCAGTGGGTCAAAAGGGCGCTCGTCTAACCAGTCAGGTCTCACTTCCTGGTCGCTACTTGGTTTATGTGCCAAATGGCTCGATGAACGGCATCTCACGCAAGCTGCCAGATTCAGAGCGTGCCCGTTTGAAGAAGATTTTGAAAGAGATTCTTCCTGAGGATGCTGGCGTTATCGTTCGAACCGCAGCCGAAGGCGCGACCGAAGAGCAGCTAACTCTAGATGTTCAGCGCCTGCAGGCTCAGTGGGAAGACATCCAGAAGAAGGTTGCCAAGGGTCAGGCCCCGGCAATGCTGCACTCTGAGCCAGATCTTTTGGTCAAGATTGTTCGCGATGTTTTCAACGAAGACTTCCAGCGCATGATCATCTCAGGCGAAGATGCCCGCGAAACCATCGAAAACTACCTAGCTTCAGTTGCCCCAGACCTGCTTGAGCGCGTCTCAAAGTATGAGGGCACCAAGGATGTATTCGACGAGTATCGAATCGGCGAGCAGATCGCTAAGGCGCTAGACCGTAAGGTTTATCTGCCTTCTGGTGGCTCACTGGTTATCGACCGCACCGAAGCCATGACCGTGGTTGACGTCAACACCGGAAAATTCGTTGGTTCCGGTGGAAACCTAGAAGAGACTGTCACCAAAAACAACCTTGAAGCTGCTGAAGAAATCGTTCGCCAGCTACGGTTGCGCGACATTGGTGGCATCATCGTGGTCGACTTCATCGACATGGTTCTTGAGTCAAACCGCGACCTTGTATCACGCCGCCTAATGGAGTGCTTGAGCCGCGACCGCACCAAGCACCAGGTAGCAGAAGTAACCTCGCTTGGTTTGGTGCAGATGACCCGAAAGAAGCTCGGTATCGGCCTACTTGAGGCGTTCAGCGAGCCGTGTGAAGCCTGCGCTGGTCGCGGTGTGATTGTTCACCACGAGCCGATTATGCGCTCAAAGAACATCGGGCACGAAGAAAACTTCTCTGGCAACAACTCTGGTCAAAACCAGGGCAGCGGCAAGAGCAAGAAAAAGGATCGCAATCGCAATAACCAGAAGCCTGAACCGGCCAAGGTTGTGACTCCTGAGCGCGCAGTTGAACTCGGCAGCGTTATCAGCAAGATTGCGGCGTCGACAGTTGCAGCACACGAAGCAGCGGGTGAACCTTCTCCGATTGTTGTTCCAGCAACCAAGGTTGACGACACGCCAAAGGATCGGAACGAGCAGGCGGCAGACAAACTTCTCGAGGCAGTCCTTGACGCTCTTCCTGAGCCGAAGGCGCCAGGGCAGGGCAGGCGCAAGCCTCGTCGCGCAAGCAGTTCAAGCGCGGCGGCAACATCGGTCGAACAGCAAAATTAGTTTCGCTAAACGTTTGACCACATCAGAAACGCAATGTAGACTGAATCCTCGTTGCCGTTGCTGATACAGCAGGCAGATCAATCAAGACTTTTTGAACAAAGGGTAAAACCGTGGTTTTCGCAGTAGTCCGCGCAGGCGGCCGTCAAGAGAAGGTGTCAGTAGGCACCATTGTGACCCTAGACCGTGTAAAGGCTGATGCAGCCGGCAACATCGAGCTTCCAGCTCTATTGCTTGTTGACGGAGACAAGGTCACTTCAGATGCCAAGGCACTAGCTAAGGTAAAGGTCACCGCAACCGTTTTAAACGACCTACGTGGCCCAAAGATCATCATTCAGCACTACAAGAACAAGACCGGCTACAAGCGCCGCATGGGTTTCCGCTCTGAGCTAACCCGTGTTCAGGTCACCGAGATCAAGTAAGGAACTGACCGAAAATGGCAAGTAAAAAGGGTGTTAGTTCGACCCGAAACGGTCGCGACTCAAACGCACAGCGTCTTGGCGTAAAGCGCTACGCAGGTCAAGAAGTTAACGCAGGCGAGATCCTTGTTCGTCAGCGTGGAACTCACTTCCACCCGGGTGCAAACGTAGGTAAGGGCAAGGACGACACTCTGTTCGCACTTGCTGCCGGTTCAGTTGCATTCGGAACCAAGGGTGGCCGCCGCGTTGTGAACGTGGTTGAGGTTGCCTAAGCGATAGCTAAACTTCAGAAATCGGCGAGCCATTGGCTCGCCATTTCTTTTTGTATCTCACTGATTGGTTAGGAGGGTAAGTAAATGGTTTCATTCGTAGATCAGGTCACACTGCATTTGCGTGCTGGCGACGGCGGCGATGGTTGTGTTTCTGTAAAGCGCGAGAAGTTCAAGCCACTTGCTGGCCCAGATGGCGCCGATGGCGGCCGTGGTGGCTCAATCAGCCTTATATCTGATCCAAACGTCACCACATTGCTTGACTTTCACTTTCACCCGCACCGAGCTGGCGGAGACGGTGGCGACGGCGCCGGTGACTTTAGAAACGGTCACCACGGCGAGCCTCTAGTCTTGCCAGTGCCAGTCGGCACCGTAGTCAAAGACTCACACGGAAAACTAATTGCTGACCTTTCTGAACCTGGCATGGAGCTTGTGGTTGCCGAAGGTGGCGTTGGCGGATTAGGCAATGCGGCTCTTTCGAGCTCAAAGCGCAAGGCCCCTGGCTTTGCACTTCTTGGTGTGCCTGGATGGCGCGGCGATATCGTTCTTGAGCTCAAGAGCGTTGCTGATGTTGCACTGGTTGGCTACCCATCGGCCGGCAAGTCATCGCTAATCGCAGCACTAAGCGCTGCCCGCCCAAAGATTGCCGACTATCCGTTCACCACTCTGCACCCAAACCTTGGAGTTGTGCAGGCTGGCGACACCAGATTTACCATCGCAGACGTGCCTGGTCTAATTGAGGGCGCAAGCGAGGGCAAGGGCCTAGGCCTGCAGTTCCTGCGTCACGTCGAGCGCTGTTCGGCGCTGCTGCACGTTCTTGACTGTGGCACCCTAGAGCCAAACCGCGATCCAATCAGCGACCTAGACAAGATCCTGATCGAACTTGATGCATATCAGGTTCCAGAGGGCGAAGTTCCGCTTACACAGCGTCCTCAGCTAATTGCTTTGAACAAAGCCGACATGCCTGACGCTAAAGAGCTCGCTGAATTCGTGAAGCCCGACCTCGAAGCCAGGGGATACAAGGTCTTCATTATTTCTGCGGTTAGCCACGAAGGTTTGCGTGAGCTGAACTTTGCTCTAGCTCAACTGGTCACAGCTGCTCGCCTTGAGCGCGAGTCGGCGCCGGTCAAGCCTCGAATCACCCTGATGCAAGAGCGTCGTGACGAAGGAAACTTCACCATCCGCAAAGAGATGTGGGGCGAAGACGAGATTTTCCGCGTTTTGGGTGCAAAGCCAGAGCGCTGGGTTGCCCAGACCATGTTTGCCAACGAAGAGGCAGTTGGCTATCTTGCCGACCGCTTGGGCAAGATAGGTCTTGAGGCTGAGCTATTGAAAGCTGGCGCTCAGGCGGGCTCAACTGTTGTTATCGGCCCAGGCGCTGGTGTCGTATTCGACTGGGAGCCAAGCATTGTCTCTGCCGGTGAACTAATTGCTGGCCCTCGAGGCACCGACGCCCGATTCTTGAACCGCGAACGTCGCACCACTAAGGATCGCCGTGAGGAATATCAGGCTCGAATGGACGCCAAGGCTGCCGCTCGTGAAGAATTGAGACAAGAGGGAGAGGCCGGAATTTGGTCGAACCCAGAGGATTTCGAAAAGGACGCCTAAGTGACACTTCAAAGTAGAAGCGAACTTAAAACTGCCAAGCGCATTGTCGTAAAGGTTGGTTCATCTTCTATTAGTGGAGCCAATGAGGGGCAGATCGATCTTCTAGCTGACGCACTAGCTCAGGCTCACGCCCGCGGCCAAGAGGTAATCCTGGTTTCATCAGGCGCAATTGCAACCGGTATGCCATTGCTGAATCTTGAGTCAAAGCCAGACGATCTGCCAACCTCACAGGCGCTAGCGGCTGTTGGCCAGAGCCGCCTAATTTCTAAGTATCAGCACTCACTCGAGCGCTTTGATATCATCGTTGGCCAGGTGTTGTTGACATTGGGTGACATTGAAGTCGAAGAGACTCGAATCAATGCTAAAAACGCAATAGATCGTTTGGTATCGCTAAAAGTTTTGCCAATCGTCAACGAGAACGACACCGTCGCAACTGCTGAAATTCGTTTTGGCGACAACGATCGTCTGGCTGCTCTTGTAGCAACCATCGTTCAGGCAGATGCGTTGGTCATGTTGAGTGACGTTGATGCGCTCTATGACATGCCACCATCAAAGCCGGGCGCTAAGCGCATCAGTGATGTTGCTTTCGGCACCTCGCTAGATCAGATCGAAATCGGCGGCACTAGCACTGGCTATGGCACCGGTGGGGCAGTCACCAAGGTTGGCGCCGCAAAGATTGCCGCCGACAACGGCATCGCGGTTTTGCTAACCAGCACGCCAAATGTTGCTCATGCGCTTAACGGTCAAGATGTTGGCACCTGGTTTGAACCTCGCGCAGAATAGGCACTGATGAATACTGCAATCGACAAAATTCGCGCGGCTAAAGTCGCAGCACCCAGCTTGGCGCAGGCAACTACCGGTCAAAAAAATCAAGTTCTAGAGCAGATTGCCCTCTTGCTGCCGGCTCGCGCTACCGAAATCATCGCGGCCAACCAAAAAGACCTTGACCGCGGGGTTCAAGATGGCATGTCGGTTAGCCTTCAAGACCGCCTACGTCTTGACGAAAAGCGCATTCAAGATATCGCTGACGCAGCCCAGAAAATCATTGGTCTAGCTGATCCGGTTGGCGAACTTATTCGAGGCATGTCACTGCCAAACGGTCTAAAGATGAGCCAGGTTCGAGTGCCAATCGGTGTCATTGGCGTCATTTATGAGGCGCGACCAAACGTGACTATTGACATTGCAGTTTTGGCAATCAAGAGCGGAAACGCAGTAGTTCTTCGCGGTGGCAGTGCGGCGGAAGAGACCAACCGCGTCTTGGTTCAGTTGCTGCGCGATGCCCTTGAGATTTCAGGCTTAAGCCCTGATGTAGTGCAGACCGTAGACGAGTTTGGTCGCGATGGCGGTCTCGAAATGATGCGTGCGGTGGGCTTGATCGACTTACTGATTCCTCGAGGTGGTGCTGGCCTGATTCAGCAGGTAGTCACCGAGGCTAAAGTGCCTGTCATTCAGACCGGTGACGGCGTAGTTCACATCTTCATCGATGAATCAGCACGCCTTGATTGGGCAGTTGACATCGTTCACAACGCAAAGGTTCAGCGCCCGAGCGTCTGCAATGCTGTTGAGACTTTACTGATTCACGAAAATGCCGTTGAGCGCATTCTGCCGGTCGTCCTAGATCGATTGGCTGAGTCAGGCGTAACCGTTCACGGCGATGACGTCACTCAAGCAAACTTCTTTGCTGCGGTGCCGGCCACCGAAGAAGACTGGCAGGCTGAATACCACGACCTAGACATCGCGGTGAAGGTTGTTGCCAACCTAGATGAGGCTTTAGAGCACATCGCTAAATATTCAACTAAGCACACCGAATCGATCATTACCGAGAATGTCTCTAACGCGGAGCGCTTCTTGAACGAAATCGATGCCTCGACTGTGATGGTGAATGCCTCGACCAGATTTACCGATGGCGGCGAATTTGGATTTGGCGCCGAGGTAGGCATTTCAACTCAGAAGCTTCATGCCCGTGGCCCAATGGGGCTTCAAGAACTAACCAGCACAAAGTGGCTAGTTCGTGGCCAGGGGCAAATTAGAAAATAATGGCGCGCTCTAGGTTATTCTTAGAGCGTCTTTAGGAGAAAAATGAACGCAATCTTTGCAGAAGCTGTTGAGCACGCCGGCGGCGTAGAGCTGCCTTTCCCGTCAGTATTCTTCGGCGTTATCGCCATGGGAGTTTTCATCCTTCTAGGTCTAATCACCTGGTCATACCGCGATGTTGCTAACCGCCACGACCACAAGGCAAGCAACTCAAAGGCTCACCACTAAGCCATCAGGCTTTCTCTATGGCAAAAAAGCGCCTCGGGGTAATGGGTGGAACCTTCGACCCAATTCACCATGGCCACCTTGTTGCCGCCAGCGAAGCAGCCACGGCTCTTGGTCTCGACGAGGTTATCTTCGTTCCAACCGGCCGGCCCTGGCAAAAGAAACAGGTGACCGCAGGGGAGCACCGCTACCTAATGACTGTCATTGCGACAGCGTCGAATCCTAGATTTAAAGTCAGTCGAGTCGACATTGATCGTTCTGGACCGACCTATACCATCGACACACTTCGCGACCTTCGCAAAATATATGCCGATGCCGAGCTTTTCTTTATTTCAGGTGCCGACGCAATTGCCCAGATTCTTAGCTGGAAAGAAGTAGATGACGTGTGGGACCTTGCCCACTTTGTCGCGGTTAGTCGCCCTGGGCACGCCCTTGAACTGCCAAGCGCACCTGACGGTGCCATCTCGACTCTAGAGATTCCGGCATTGGCTATTTCATCAACAGACATCCGTGCTCGCGTTGATGATGGCAAGCCGGTTTGGTATCTCGTGCCTGACGGCGTAGTCCAATACATTGCTAAGCATCAGCTATACCGAGGTCAAGAATGACCGACAAAGGCGAACTCAAGGATGCCGAAAACTCAGCTGCCGAGAATAAGCCGAAGTTTTATCCGCTTGTTCCAGTTGTCCCTAAGCCTGACTTTGAGGTTTCGCCCGGACTGGTCGAGTCGCATACCGCTTCGATAGTGATCGACGAGCTGCCCGAATCAAAAAACCTCAGCCATGTTCTTGAAACCGGTGAAATTCTCACTACCGGTGCAATCGACATCTCGATGTTTACTGCCCACACCGGCGAGATTGCGACTGCAGCGGCTGAGGCCATCGATGCATCTAGCGCTCTAGATGCGCAAAACGCAAACGTCAGCTCTATCGCACCGATGCGTGCAACCAATGCGTCGTATTTCGGCGCTGATCTTTCAATCGTTCCGGCCAAGCTAAAAAAAGGGGAGGGTCAGCTTTATTTCGCACTGACCGTTTCAATTGCACTCGTTGGTATTGGTTCTCTGGTTCTAGCCGGATACATGCTCAATCTCATCTAAAGAAACAAAGGAATACATGACCGCAACTGCGCAAGCTATCGAAATTGCCAACATCGCTGCATCGGCTGCCGCTGACAAGCTGGGCGAGAATCTGGTTGCACTTGACGTCTCTGAACCAATGCCGCTAACCGACATTTTTATGCTTGTGTCTGGTCGCAACGAACGTCAGGTGGCGTCGATCGCAGATGAAATTGAAGAGAAGTTGCTTGAGTCGGGCACAAAAGCTCTTCGTCGCGAAGGCAAGACTCTTGGGCGCTGGATTTTGCTGGACTTCGGTGATGTTGTCTGCCATGTTATGCATGAAGAAGACCGCATGTATTACTCACTTGAGCGACTTTGGAAGGACTGCCCAGTCGTGAAGCTTGCGGTAGCCTAGGTTTTTTATTTCGAGTTTCCCGTTGTAGGATTGTCGGGTTGCTGTTCAACAGAACGGGCCTATGGCGCAGCTGGTAGCGCACCTGCATGGCATGCAGGGGGTCAGGGGTTCAAGTCCCCTTAGGTCCACAAATTTAAACCTCACTTCGGTGGGGTTTATTTTTTTTGTCTGTGAACGGACTCCTAATAGAGGGTCATGGCGGTGCTGAGCTCACTTCAAATAGAAATTGCCGATGCCGCCTCTAAAGGTCGATCTCTACTCTTTTAATCCTTGATGTGAATCCAGCTTCAATACTGACTTTTGATTTAGAAACCCCAAAGTGTTTCGCCAGCAAAGCAATCAGACCTTCGTTGGCAGCGCCGTCAACGGCCCGCTGAGGCAAAAACGCAGTTAGTGAACCGTCATCATTTGTCTCGATAAGCGGGCCCTTTTTTGAGCCCGGCTTGGCAGTGACGATTACGCGCATGAATTAAATCTAGACTGGTTCAATGAGCAAAACTTATCGCGGCTACACCTTTGAGCAGGTAGCGAAGACAATCGACCATTCAATTCTGAAGCCAGATTTCGTCACCCGAGACATCGAAGAGGGATGCGCTTTGGCCCTCAAATATGACGTTGCAACCGTGTGCATTCGACCAATGGATGTCGCGCTAACCGCCAAACTATTGGCAGGCAGCGACGTAAAGGTCGCCACCGTAATTGGTTTTCCGCATGGCACCACAACCACTGTCGCCAAGGTCGCTGAGGCCATTGACGCCATCAGAAACGGTGCTGTTGAGCTCGACATGGTTTTGAACATCTCAGCATTGCTTTCAGGTGACTTTGAGTTGGTCGAGCGCGACATCCGTGCCGTTGTCGAGGCCTCTAAAGAGACCCTGCCTGAGGTTTCAATCAAGGTTATTTTTGAAACCGCCTATCTCGATGACGCTTTGATCGTCAAGGCATGTCAGTTGACCGAATCGGCGGGCGCTGACTATGTCAAAACTTCAACCGGTTTTGCTCACGAGGGTGCAACTCTGCACAACGTTCAGCTCATGAAGAAGACTGTTGGCGACCGCCTAAAGGTCAAGTCATCAGGTGGCGTCAAGACTCTAGACCAACTTCTTGACTACATGGATGCTGGCGTCACTCGCTCTGGCTGCTCGGCGACTGCGGCAGTTCTTGAAGAGTTTCTGCAAAAGGCCATCTAACTATGACCGTGGTTGATCCGCGCACAATCAGCCGACCTCATGTTTGGTTGCCGGCTGCGGATTCTTCGACCGCCCAAACGCTGTTTCTGCTTCACGGCACTGGGGCAGACGAGCACGATCTAATCAATTTGGGTCGCGCATTGAACCCCGAGGCTAACCTACTTTCGGTTCGCGGCCTGGTGGTTGCCGATGGCATGGCTCGTTTCTTTATGCGCTTCGAAGACGGCAGTTTTGACGAGACCGGAATCGTACGCAATGCCGACGAGCTTGCCTCGTTTTTGGCAGATGCTGCACGCGCTTATGGATTCGATGCAAATCGCGTGGTCGCTGTCGGGTTTTCTAATGGTGCAAATGCGGCTGGTTCTTTGCTCTTGTGTCACCCAGAGGCCGTTTGCGCGGTTGCTGCGTTCGGAACCACCAAGAGTTTCGTCTCGACCGATCAAGCACTTAGAGGGGGCCTGCCGGATCTTTCAGGAAAAACCGTCTGGATCGCCAATGGCGCAACCGATGGCTATTCGCCCAGTGCTAAGACGCAAGCGATGGTTCATGAATTTGAGCAACTGGGTGCCAGTGTCGAGCTAATGGTGCACCCCGGTGGTCACATGATCGTGATGGATCACGTTCAGGCAATCGCTCAGGCTATTCGTTCGCTGTAGCTAACTCCGGCCTCTTTCTGCTTGACCCACTGGGACCAGAGGTCACGTAAATCCCAGGCGTTTTCGGCCATTATTGACACCCCCTTGACCCCGGTGCGCCGAGTTTTGCCAGAAACCAGCAAAAGTTTGTTGTTGAACAGAATGCGACTGCTTCTTTGTTGCGCTTCTTCGAAGAAGGTTGCGTCGCTGCAGCCATGACCGTCGTCTAGCGTCAAGAAAACCACTCGTTTTCCTGAGCGCATCGGGGGAGTCTGAGTAGCAACTCGAACTCCGGCAACTAGGACATCGGTTTTGCTTCTAAGCCCAACCAGTTCATCGCTTCGAATAACGCCCATCTCATCGAGCATTGGCTTAAAGCTGTCGAGAATGTGCCCAGAGATGTCTAACTTGGTGATTGCGATCTCAGCTTCGACTCGTTCGACGCTGCTCAAATCAGGGTTTCCGGTGGGCAGTGAATCTAGAACTGAAAAATCTAAAACAGTCTGCGAAGCCAAGCTCTTTGGTCGAGTTTTTATGGCGTTCAGTTGCCTGACTCGAGCCAGAATGTTTCCTCGAGAGAGCGGATCTGCCGAAGTGCTAAGCCCAACCAATGAATCGAATGCACCAACTGTCGCGAGGTGTTCGAGTGACCTTCTAGAAGGCTTGGCACGCAGATAGAAATCAGGCAGGTCAACAAATGGCTGCTCGGCGATTATTCGCTCTACCTCGGCATCGCTGATTCCTTGGATGTCGGTCAGCGCCATGCGCACGCCGACGCCGTGCTCGGTTTTTTCGGTGCGGTATTCATTGCTCGATCGGTTCACGTCAATCGGTAGTATCGACACACCAAGTCGTCGCGCTTCGGCAAGCAAAAGGCGCTTCGGATACATGCCCGGGTCGTGGGTGAATAAACCAGCCATGAATTCGGTGGGGTAGTGAGTCTTTAGCCAAGCGCTTTGATAGGTAGGTAGTGCAAATGCGGCACCGTGGGCTTTGCAGAAACCAAAACTGCTGAAGCCCTCGATGACGTTCCAGACTTTTTGGATGACCTCATTCGAATAGCCATTTTTAGCCGATTCGACCCTAAAGAACTTTTCGATCTCTGGCTTGATCCGAGGCTTTTCTAGCGATCTGCGCATTTCATCGGCTTTAGCTAACGAACACTTGGTCATGGTGTGCAAGATTCGAATAACGTGTTCGTGAAAAATGACCACACCGAATGTCTCTTTTAGAATCGGCTCGAGGTCGGGGTGAATGTAGTCGGCTTTGGCGAAGCCGTGTCGACCATCTAGGTAGGGGGCAATCATGTTGCCCTTCATCGGCCCGGGTCTAAATAGCGAGATCTGAATGGTGAGGTCATTGAATTCAGTTGGTTGATGCTTGCCGGTTAGTTCGCGTTGCCCCGGGCTTTCAATTTGAAAGATACCCAGGGTGTTTGTGGTTCGAATCGCCTTGAAAGTCGCAGCATCATCTCGGGGCACATTGTCTAGATCGATTGTTATTCCGCTGACCCGCTGAGCTTCTCGAACCGCATAGGCCATTGCGCTCTGCATGCGCACGCCCAAGATGTCTAGCTTCAGAAAGCCCATCGGATCCATGTCGTCTTTGTCGAACTGGCTCATTGGCAGACCCATGCCGCTGATTTCGACAGGGGTGAGGTTCAGCAGGTTCGAATCGCCCAAAATAACGCCGCAGGGGTGCATTGATATGTGTCGGGGCAGCCGATCTAGCCGCTCGGTTATGTCGACCAGAAGGTTCATTTTGCGGTCGGTTTCTACGGCGGCAGCAAAATCAGCCAGCTCTGGCTTGACCGCAAGGGCGCCTCTAAAACTGCGCGCACTAAACCGCCACATGCTTTTGGCGATCTCATCTATTTGATCCTCGGCTAACCCCATTGCCATACCTGAGTCGCGCATGGCTCCGCGGCCCTGATATTTGCTCTGCATCGACAGCAGTGTGACCCGGCTGCTGCCGTAGCGCTTGAAAACCGCCCGATAGATATCGTGCCTGCGGGCAGATTCAACATCAATATCGATGTCGGGCAAGCTGCTTCGTTCAGTGCTTAAGAATCTCTCAAAAAGCAGGTCGTGTTCAATCGGATCGACGCCACTAATGCCAATCAGATAATTGAGCAGCGATCCTGCGCCCGAGCCACGCGCCTGACTGCGTATGCCCATGTCTCTGATCATTTGAGCTACGTCTGCCACGGTCAAAAAGTAGGTGGCAAAACCAAGCTGATTCACAGTGATCAGCTCTTTAGAGAGTCGGTGCAGCACCTGATTCTTGAGCGAACTGTTGGCGCCGGGGTAGTAGCGGTCGATGCCGGCATGAGCTTTTTGCCAAAGAACTTCAAACGGGTTGCCGTCGATCCCGAGAATTGATTTTTCGGGAGTTTTTGGCCTGCCCCAATCACAGTCACTAACCGGATCTAATCGACAGCGATCGGCCAACCTGGCGGTGGTGGTTAGAAGTTGCTGCGCGCGCTCTTTGGTATCGCAGATTTCGGCGGCTAATTCCTGCATCAGGCTGGTTGGCTTTAACCAAGCCTGGGCGTTGGGTTGCGGTTCAAAAAATCCGAGTGGTTCTAGGTGTCGGGCTGAATCTAAAACATCGGCGGTTAGCGCATCGTCAGGCTCTAGGTATCTCACGGCGTTGGTCAGCACCGCAGGCACTTTATGCGAATCAGCCAGCTGCAAAAAAAGCTTTGCTTGAGCTGTTGAAAATCTAGACTTGGGTTCAGTCAGGTGGCTAACCACCTCGATTGCCAAGCTGCCCGGCCTCTTGAATAGCTGAAGCCATTCGCTTAGCTGAGATTCGATTGATGAGCTGGATCCTGCCTGGGGTGAATCGCCGAGGTTTGACTGCGGCCCGAGCAGAATTGTGCCACCACCTTGCTGCATAAGTTTGGCCAGGGTGCGCCTTTCGATGGCAACCGCCGCCTGCTTGTTTTGTTTGGCGGCCGCCGAAACGACCTGGCACAAAACCGACCAGCCCAAACCCTTTGTTTGCCCGTGACAGAGAAGGGTCACGCGACCCAGTGATTTGCCAAAATCAAGCACCTCTAGCTCGACCCCGACGATTGGGTCTAGACCTAACTGAACACAGGCGCCGATGTGCTTAACCGCGCCATAGAGCCCGTTGCGATCGGTTATGGCCAGCGCATCGAAACCCATTGCCCGGGCAGCCTCGACCATGATTTCTGGTCGCGTGACCCCGTAGTGCGCCGAAAAAGCAGATGCCACGTGAAGGTGAACAAAAGAGGTCATGGCTAATCGATAGTGCGCAGCAGTTGCCAGCTGCCCGAGTCGTGCTGGTCTTGAATGTGGGCCAGTTCGAAACCCGGTTGATTTCGTGCCGGCATCTTTGGTTCTGCGGTTAGCTCTTGAGCAACCAGTCTCCACATTTCTATTTCGAGCAGGTGAGCACCGATGCCGCGCTGCACGCTCTTGGCATCTAGCCACCAGTTACGTCTAGAAAACCAGCGCACCGGATCTTCGGAAACCAGAAAATTCCGATTGCGCCAGGTAAACCCGGCGGGCCGACCTGATTCGTCGGTAAACACCCGAACCGTTTCGTCGATCTGCATATTCACCCCATCTAAATCAGCACCCGTTAGGGTGCCTTATTCGAACATTTGTTCGAATGTTAAGAGTGTATGAGATACCTACGACATTGCAAATTAAAGGAAGCAGAACGCTACAAAAACGCTAAATAGCCTTGATTAGCTCTGGTGAATTATTGCGAACCGAACCAACGGCCTGATCAACTGGATAGAACTCAGCCTCGGCAGCAACCTGATCGGATTCGCGTGCAACCGCTTCAAGCAGATCGCTGTCACCCTCGATGTGCGGATCGATCCAGGCATCAAAAGTCTCAGGGGTTAGCAGAACTGGATTTCGATCGTGAATGTGAGCCAACTCAGGTGCTGAATCTTTAGTCAGGGTAGTGGCTGAAAGCAACCATCGATCCGGGTCATTGTCAGCCTTGGCCGGGTCACGCCACCACTCATAAAGGCCGGCCAAAGCGAACATGCCATCCGTGCCCGCATTGACATAGAACGGCTGCTTGGTGCCATCTGAATTCACGTGCCATTCGAAATAACCCGAAGCCGGAATAACGCAGCGACGACGAACCACCGCGTCTTTGAAAGAAGGCTTTTCGAGAATGCTTTCAATTCGGCCATTGATCAGCGGCGCTCCAGAAGAGGGACCGTCTTTGCTCCAACGCGGCACCAAACCCCATCGCGCCGAATGAATCTCTCGATTCAGCTCGCCAAGGGGTGCGCCAACCTCATCTTTTTCAAATGAACGGTCAACGATGATCGCGATCTGCTGAGTGGGGGCAATGTTAAAACTAGGCCCAGGGATGTTGCCAACGATTTCATCAGCCTCAAAAATGGTCAGAATCTCACCCACGGTTTTTGCAACCACAAAACGACCGCACATTAGCGCGGGCTCGATTCGTCAAGACCGGTCGAAAGCTCGGTTCCGCCTGCAACCGATGCTCTAGCGACTTCTCCGGCTTCAATAAGAGCCTCGGCCTTGCGCTCAAGGCGCTTCTTGCCAAAGTGAATTAGAACCGCAAAAGCAATCGCCAAAACGGCAAAAATCAAACCACCAAATTTGAGAGAGCTGGCTAATTGTTCGTATGCGCCGCGGGCAATGTAGCCAACCCCGACGTAGGCGCTAGCCCAGATAGCGCAAGCGGCAACTGTCCAGCGAATAAAAACCCGATATTTCATACGAGTCATGCCCGCAGTAACTGGAACCAACGAGTGCAGTACCGGCAAAAAGCGCGATATGCCTACTGCCAAACCGCCACGGGTTTCAACGAAAGTATCAGCCAGTTGCCAATTAGACTCACCAAGCTTCTGGCCAAGTTTGCTGTATCGAATCTTCTCGCCGAATAGTCGACCGATTAGGAATCCAAGACTTTCGCCAATCAAAGATCCAATCAAAACTGCGCCGAGTAGGAATCCAAAATCAACCATGTTTTCGACGGCGGTAGACGCAACGATAACCACGGTATCGCCGGGAATCACAAGCCCAACGAAGAGCGAGGTTTCGAGCATGATAGCTAATCCAGCAAGCGTGATGCGCAGCCATGGGTCAACCGATTGAACCGTCTCGATGACCCAGCTAATGATTTCGTTCACGGACTAAATCTTTTCACGAAAAACGTAAAACAAACTGTCACAAATTGTTGCAAAAAAGATAAAGAAAACGGGAATAAATTTCGAACGTCAAGGCGTGCCTGATTTGCACTCGGCCTCAGGTAGGAGTAAACCTGAATTGGATGAATTAGAAAAAACATCTAGAAAGAGTAAGTTCATGAATTCGGCCCTTCCGGTTTTGGCAGGCGAACTCAGCGCTTTGGATTTATCGCGTTGGCAGTTCGGTCTAACCACCGTTTATCACTTTTTGTTTGTGCCTTTAACTATCGGAATGGTGCTACTGGTTGCGCTAATGCAAACGGCCTGGGTTCGCACAAACGACGATAAGTGGCTCAAGCTCACGAAACTCTTCGGAAAGATTTTTCTAATCAACTTCGCCATGGGTGTCGTGACCGGAATTGTTCAGGAATTCCAATTTGGAATGAACTGGTCTGACTATTCGCGCTTTGTAGGAGACATTTTTGGCGCTCCTTTGGCAATGGAAGGCTTGCTTGCCTTCTTCTTTGAGGCGACATTTATTGGACTTTGGATTTTTGGCTGGGGTCGCCTATCAAAGGGCGTCCACTTAGCAACCATTTGGATTACCGCTCTTGGTGTTCTGCTGTCTGCATATTTCATCCTTGCAGCTAATGCATTTATGCAGAACCCGGTCGGATTTGAAATCAACGAGACAAAAAACCGCGCCGAACTCACTGACATCGGTGCTGTATTGACCAACATTGTCGCTTTGAATCAGTTTCCGCACACAGTGACAGCTTCAATCATGTTTGCCGGATCGGTAATTGTGGGAGTATCCGCCTATCACCTCAAGCGCAATCAATTCGCAGCAACCATGAGGTCATCACTTCGACTTGGTTTGTGGAGCGTGCTCGTTGGTGGCGTCGGAACCGTTCTTTCAGGCGATGGCCTTGGTTTGGCGATGGTTCAAACCCAGCCTATGAAAATGGCTGCTGCAGAGGCTCTTTACAACACATCTGCTCCTGCAAGCTTTTCGCTCTTTACCTGGGGAACGCCAGACGGCAAGAGTGAACTTTTCTCAATTCGTATCGAGCACCTTCTTTCTTTCCTATCTACACATGATTTGAATGGTGAGGTTGAAGGCCTTAACGATCTTCAGGCTCAGTATGTCGCCGCTTACGGCCCCGGTGACTACATGCCAGTTATCTGGATCACCTATTGGGCATTCCGCTGGATGATTGGCCTAGGACTGCTATCAATGCTGATTGCTGTAGTCGGGCTGTGGTTGACCAGAAAGCCGAACCTAAAGGTTCAGGATTGGGCCTGGAATGTAGCAATTTGGGCTTCGCCGCTCCCGGTTTTGGCAACTTCAATCGGATGGATGTTTACCGAAATGGGTCGTCAGCCTTGGCTCGTATTCAAGTTGATGAAAACCGCAGATGGAGTCTCGCCTGGAATCAATGGCGTTGATGTTCTCATTTCGCTAATCGCGTTCACCGCAATCTATGCAGTTCTCGCGGTCGTCGAAATTCGCTTGCTGCTCGCTGCCGCTCAGGCAGGTCCGGTAGAAGAACTTGTATCTCAAGATGAACCTGAAAAATTGACTGTCGCCTACTAGGCCAGAGAAGAGAAGAAAATGCAACTAAACGAAATCTGGTTCCTAATTGTCGGTTTTCTATTCATTGGATATTTCGTGCTCGATGGATTTGACTTCGGCGTGGGTATGTCTCTTCCATTCTTGGGCAAGGATGACACTGATCGACGCGTACTAATTAACACAATCGGCCCTGTATGGGATCTAAATGAAACCTGGGTAATTGTGGCCGGTGCAGCTCTATTTGCTGCATTCCCTGAGTGGTATGCGTCGCTGTTTAGCGGCTTCTACCTGCCGCTGCTGATTATTCTGCTGGCACTTATTTCCAGGGGTGTGGCCTTTGAATATCGAGGCAAAGGAAAAACTATCGGCGCCGACGAGGTGAAGTGGAAGGCTGCCTTCGACTGGATGATTGTGATCGGTTCAGCCGTTCCGGCCCTACTTTGGGGCGTGGCATTCGCCAACATTGTTCAGGGTGTTCCCTTGAACGAGCAGCACATATATGTCGGAACTATTTTCACTCTCCTGAATCCTTATGGACTACTCGGAGGTCTTGTCACACTAACGCTGTTCTGGACTCACGGTTTGGTTTTTATCTCACTAAAGACCGATGGTGAAATTCAACAGCGTGCCAGAAATTTGGCCAGCAAAGTCGGAATAATTGCCACTGTTCTGGCCGCGGGTTTTTTGGTCTGGACTCTAGCTGCACACTTCAGCGTTCTAGGTTTCGTGCTGTCAGCAATCGCAGCAGTTTCACTAATCGGAGCACTTTTTGCGAATGCATTCAAACGCGAAGGTATTTCTTTCACGCTTCTTGTTGTGACGATTGTCACCGCGGTTGGTAGCCTCTTCGCGGCGCTGTTCCCTAATGTATTTCCGTCATCAATCGACCCATCATTCAGCCTGACTATTGATAACGCTCGATCAAGTGACTACACATTGGGCGTGATGACCTGGGTAGCCGTGATTATGATTCCATTGGTTTTGCTTTACCAAGGGTGGACCTATTGGGTATTCAGAAACCGCATTACTCGCAAGTCGATTCCTGCGACTTCACACTAATTACCGAAAGGTCGTAGCTAAATTAAACCGCTCGACCCCAGACTCCTGGCTGAAGCAAAAGCGGCCCGCTGGTTTATCGCCAGCGTGGTCGCATTTGCGACTCTGGCCTCTTTCGCCACAATAGTTTTCTCTTGGCAAGTTGCCTATGTTGTTTCACAGCTTTTCGTTGGTCGAGAGTCAATTGAAAACCTCTGGAACAATTTGATAATTGCCCTATGCGCAGGTGGCCTTCGTGCCGCAGTAGTTTTCGCACAAGACCTGGTCGCGCATTTTTCTGCAGCCAGAGTCAAGCTCGAACTTAGGGCAAAATTCAATAAGGCACTCGCGAAACTAGGTGTTGAGTGGCTGTCTAGGCAAAGTTCAGCCTCGCTGAATGTCCTTTCAACCACGGGTCTTGACTCGCTCGATGTCTATTTTTCAAAATATCTGCCACAGCTTATTTACACCGCAATAATTACGCCGGTATTCATCGCGGTAATTTGGAGCCAAGACGCTTCAAGCGCAGCTGTGCTTGTAATCACTTTGCCTCTAATTCCTCTCTTTATGGTCCTTATTGGATGGGCCACGAGAAAGGCACAGGAAAGTCAGTTGGACGCACTCTTAAAGTTGAGCCAGCACTTTTTGGATGCACTTCGTGGGATAACAACTTTGCGTGTCTTCAATAGAGCTAAAGCCCAAGTCTCGTTGCTTTATGAAACAAGTGAACAGCTAAAAACAAGAACAATGAAAGTGCTAAGAATTTCTTTCCTTTCGGGTTTTGCCCTTGAGCTGCTCGCATCGCTGTCGGTCGCGATTATTGCCGTGTCAATTGGATTGAGGCTAGTTGAAGCCGAGCTCTCGCTCTTTGTTGGGCTATTTGTTTTATTGCTCGCACCAGAGGCTTATTTGCCCATTCGCATGATCGGTGCACAATTTCACGCTGCTAGTGAAGGTGTTGCGGCGTCTGAATCGATTCTGAACATCATTGAAGAAGCTGACAATCGGTCAATTAGCAAAACCGCAATTCACCCTGAGACTCAAGGCGACAAGCCCGAATTTGTTGTCATTACCGGACCGTCGGGATCTGGAAAAACGACTTTGATGAATTCACAAATCGATCTCACCGACAAGGCTCTTCTCGGGCAAATTTCATGGTGCCCACAGACCCCGGCACTCTTTGCTGGAACCGTGCAGCAAAACATAACGGGACCAGGCGTCGCTGATGTCAATCGACTTAAGACGGCACTTGAATATGCAGCTCTAGACGACCTGGATCTTGGCTTAGACGTTGGTGAAGCAGGTGCTCGAATTTCTGGTGGCCAAGCCCAACGTCTCGCACTGGCAAGGTGCTTTTATCGAGCTCAGCAACCCGGTGTAAGGAAAATATTCCTCGATGAACCCATTTCATCTTTGGACCAAAAGCGCGCTGAGAAGGTTTGCCAATCACTAAGGCACTTTGTTGACCAGGGATACTTTGTTCTTGCAATTTCTCATCAGAGCCAGCTGATTGAGAGTGCAGACCGCATTGTTGAGGTCTCAAATGGCTAAATGGGGATACATTTCGACTGCGCTGCAAGGAATTTCAGCACTATTGCTTTTAGCAACTTCTGCATGGCTGATATCCCGTGCTGCTGAGCATCCGCCAATTATGTATTTGATGGTCGCAGTCGTGGGCGTTAGGGCCTTTGCCCTTGGCCGTTCCGGTTTTAGATACGCAGAACGAATCACGCTTCACTCGACTGCGTTTTCAATGGCAAGCCAACTTAGGCCAAGACTGTTCGCCGCGCTGATACCAAAGGCACCAGGTGAACTCGGTGACATCTCTCGCGGTGGGTTTGTTTCTAGTGTTGTTTCTGATGTCGAAGAACAACAGAATCGGACTATTCGTATTGTGGGTCCGGCAGTCCAAGTAGTTGCAACGGCCTTGGTAGGCATAGCAATCAGCTTCTGGCTAGCACCGAAAGCTGGATTCTCACTGCTAGCGCTTACCTGTCTTGCACTCTTTCTTATCTTGCCCCTCAGTGCGAGGATTTCAGCCACCGCAAGCAAGAACATCACCGATTTGCGTGCCGAGTTGTCTGCACTCAATGTTTCCACAACAGAGAATTTTGCAGTTTTGGCCGCATTCGACTGGTTGGGCGATTCTCTAGCTCAAGCCGCAAAATTGTCACACAGTCTAAATCGGGCCGAGCGGCGAATAACTTATGCTGCTGCCACCTCAAGCGCACTTATAAACCTTGTTTCAAGCGTTTCAGTATTGCTGGCGCTCGTGTTTGCATCTGAAGCACTTGCGTTCGAATCCCTCGCACCGGTATCCGTGGCTGTGCTGGGGCTCATGCCGATAGCTGTGTTTGAGACCATTCAAGCCAACTCAGCGCTTTTTCAAGTGCGTCAGAGGGTGAGGGCGAGCAGCAGGCGATTAGAAGAATTGCTGTCGAGTGGCAATGCAAAAACTGAACACGAAGATACATCCAAGATTGAGCTCGGGCGAATTGCCGAACTCGAGCTTCGCAAAGTTGCAGTCTCCTACGACGGCGCCACGAATGTTATACAGGGATTCGATTTACACCTGAAGAAGGGGCAAACCGCTGCTTTGCGTGGTCGATCCGGTTCAGGCAAGACATCTATTGCATATTTGCTTCTTGGTTTTTTGAATTCTAACCAGGGCGAGTATCTGATCAACGGCAAACCTGCCGCTGCTTACGTAGGCGATTCGATTAGGTCAAAGATCGGGTATTTAGAGCAGTCAGTGAGTGTTTTCATGGGCACTTTGCGCGAAAATTTGAAAATTGCCGCACCCGACGCCAGTGACGATCAGCTCTGGAATGCACTTGAGATTGCGAGACTAGCTGAAACTTTTCGCACTAGAGCTGGGCTTGATACGCAACTAGGTGAGCGGGGGCAGTTGATTTCTGCCGGAGAGGCACAGCGAGTCGGACTCGCAAGATTGATTTTGAAGGAGTTTGAGTTCGTAATTCTCGATGAGCCCACCTCGAACCTTGATCGCAAAACAGCCGACATTCTTCTTGACGACATTTTTTCTATCTCAGAAAGCAGGGGTATGGGCTTATTGCTAATAACGCACGATGAATTGTTGGCAGCTCGATGCCAAGTAATTAGCGAATTGCCCCAGCTAAAAGTCGCAGGCGTTTAGCGAAAGAATCAAAGTGTTTTGCTTGGCCAACCGGTGCCTCAAGACCTACCCATTCGGAGACCAATCGGATACCTTGGAGGGAACTCAAGGACCAAATTTCGAGACCCTTAAGCTGCTCGGGGCGAACGCTCTCCAAGTGAGTCTCAATTCCCATCGAATCGGCAATAGCAAAAACTTTTTTACGGGTAATGCTATCGAGCCAGGCAATGTCATAACTGCTAGAGCAAAGAATGCCATCGCGCCACCAGACCAATGAGCTGAGCGCACCTTCGGCAACGAAACCTTCCGAATCAAGGATTACCGCCTCGTCGGCACCGTGCATTTGCGCTGCGCGCCGCATCTGCATGCCGAGGCTTAGGTCAGGGCCCTTTATCCGTGGGTTTGCTCGTGGGTCGACTTCTGGGTAGGTCCACAAGATCGCGGTTGTGTGCAGTGCAGGGGCCTCACGCAGTCTCAAATAAAGTCGTGAACCAGACAGTGCTTCGGAGTGAAGTTCAATGCGCGGAAACCAAGACCCTTGAAGTGGAATTGCTTCGCGCACAGCTTCTAGGAATAGAGGGATCTGCGCGGCTGACTCTTTGTCGATTTCAGCAACCCAGCGAGCAAAACGATCAAAGTGGGCATCTATGTCTCGGACTTTGCCTTCTTCTACAAGCCACGAATCGGCAACCGCTAGTTTTACCTCGGCGCCGGCGTCGCCGATGCGTGAAAGCAATTGACCATCTTCAAAGCAGAAGAACTCGCCAAATTCAGGCATTTTTCTTCCTTTCAAGGTCGGTCTAATCTATAGATTACGGCTTAAGAGCGGGCTCAAAATCCCAGTCATCTGGCGCGGACACGAAAGGTTGCTAATTGCAGTTATTTTCAGCAACCCTGCGCGGTTGGGTGCATCCGGCCGATGCCTTCATTCTGCTGCACGAAGGCAACGAAAATTCCTTTTGGCTCGATCGCGAGAATCATCCGACACAGGCGTTTAGTGTCATTGGTTCGGGCGGTCAGGTTCATTTCGGTGATGATCTAGCGAATTTGCAAAACGAGTTAACTATTTCGGTCAACATTGGCTCGCAACTTGATCTTCCATTCGATTGGCGTCCAGGCCTAGTTGGATTTGTTGAATTCGAAGGTGGTTACCGGTTCTTGGCTGTCGACCGAGCAATGGTGTTCGATCACAAAAACCGACACATGTATTTCTTAGGCGCTTTTGAAAATGAGAATGAATTTGAGCAATGGCATCACGCTGGCCTGCTGAGACTTGGATTAGCTGGTGGCCAGGTTGCGCAGTATTTAGTGCGCACCGATAAGAATTTGGGCGCAACTGAAGAGGCGACACTTAGGCACACCCCGCAGAGCTATTTGAGTCTGATCGAGTCGGCACAGAGATCGATTGCAGCCGGTGATGTTTATCAACTCTGCTTGACCAATCAACTGCAAACCAAGACGAATCTTGACCCGCTTTCGGTTTATTTGAAGCTTAGAAAGTCACATTCCGCGCCTTACGCCGCTTATCTGCAGTTTGGCGACACAGCGGTGGTTTCAATCTCGCCAGAGCAGTTTCTGCGAGTGTCAAGCAGTGGGCTGCTCAGCAGCAAGCCAATCAAGGGCACCAGACCGCGAAGCCATGATTTCGAGGCCGATGACGCAATCGCTATCGAATTGCTCAACAACTCTAAAGAGCGCTCCGAAAACTTGATGATTGTTGACCTGATGCGCAACGATTTCTCGGTGGTTTCAGAGGCCGATTCGGTAACTGTGACCAAGCTTTTCGAAATCGAAAGCTACTCAACCGTTCATCAGCTAGTCAGCACTATTGAGAGTCAGCTGAAAGAAGAATCAAACGCAATCGATGCCCTTCGAGCCTGTTTTCCGGGCGGCTCTATGACTGGCGCACCTAAACCGAGGGCTATCGAAATAATTCAAGACCTCGAGGGTGGCCCGCGAGGAATTTATTCCGGCGCACTCGGCTATCTGGGTGCCGATGGTTCAGCTGAATTCGGCATGATCATCCGAACCCTGATTTTTCAACGCACAGACGAAGGGCACGATGTCTCGCTCGGCATCGGCGGTGGCATAACCATCGATTCTGAACCTGCAGCTGAATTGGCCGAGACAGAATTGAAGGCAAAAGCCCTGCTGGATGCCCTCGGCGTGGCATCGCCGTGGCGTTAATTGGTAACCTTTACAGAATGACCGAGCAAAATAATTCAGCCGCTGCAGAGCGCGAATACGACATTCGTGCGATTCAAGAAAAGTGGCTTCCGGTATGGGACGACCTAAAGCCGTTTGACTCGGGAAACCCAAGCGACACCAGACCAAAGAAGTATGTCCTCGACATGTTTCCTTACCCATCGGGTGACCTGCACATGGGTCACGGCGAGGCTTATGCACTCGGTGATGTCATCTCTCGCTATTGGGTTCAAAAAGGCTTCAACGTCATGCACCCAATCGGCTGGGATTCATTTGGCTTGCCAGCTGAAAATGCCGCTATCAAACGTGGTCTAGACCCTCGTGGCTGGACCTACGACAACATTGCTCAACAGCGTGCATCAATGCGTCGATACGCGTGTTCATTTGACTGGGATCGCGTTCTGGTCACTTCAGATTCGATGTATTACCGCTGGAACCAGTGGCTGTTCCTTGAGTTCTATAACAAGGGATTGGCATATCGCAAGAACTCAAATGTCAACTGGTGTCCAAGTTGCCAGACTGTTTTGGCAAACGAGCAGGTTGTTCAGGGTCTTTGCGAGCGATGCGACAGCCTGGTCACTAAAAAGGCGCTGACTCAGTGGTATTTCAAGGTCACCGACTATGCCGACCGCTTGCTTGACGACCTAGACACCCTTGAGGGCAACTGGCCTCATAAAGTTTTGACGATGCAGCGCAACTGGATCGGCCGTTCGTACGGTGCTGACGTTGATTTTGAAATCGAAGGGCGCAACGAGCCAGTTACCGTTTTCACCACCCGCCCTGACACGCTTTTCGGCGCTACCTTTATGGTTGTTGCGGCTGACAGCGCTTTGGCGGCCGAGCTAGTTGAAGATTCAGGATCTGAAATCAAAGCTGAGTTTGCCGCCTATCTAGAAATGGTGAAACAGTCGAATGATATCGAGCGTCTAGCCACTGATCGCCCAAAGACCGGTGTTTTCACTGGCCGTTTTGCTATCAACCCAATTAACGGCGAGCGACTAGCGATTTGGGTTTCTGACTATGTGCTAGCCGATTATGGTCACGGTGCAATCATGGCCGTTCCGGCTCACGATCAGCGCGACTTTGATTTTGCTAAGGCAATGAGTCTGCCAATTAAGCAGGTTGTTGAGGTTGCCACCGAAGACGGTTCAAGCAGCGATCCAGCGGTCACTGGCGTTCCAACTACGGGTGACGGCGTGATGGTCAACTCTGGCCCTCTAGACGGGCTTCGTAAAGCCGAGGCCATTGATGCAGCGGTTGAGCTTTTAGCCAAGTCTGGCAAGGGAAAGAAGACTAAGAACTTCCGTTTGCGTGACTGGCTAATATCACGTCAGCGCTATTGGGGAACTCCCATTCCGATCATCCACTGCGATGACTGTGGTGAAGTGCCAGTTCCGGCTAATCAGCTTCCGGTTGAGTTGCCTTCGGCCGAGGGTCTAGATCTAAAGCCAAAGGGCACCTCGCCACTTGGCGGTGCTGCCGACTGGGTGAATGTCACCTGCCCTAATTGTGCTAAACCGGCTAAGCGCGATACCGACACAATGGATACTTTCGTTGACTCGTCATGGTATTTCTTGCGCTACTTGTCACCGAACTCAACCACTGAAGCTTTCCCTAAAGAGGCAGCTCGCGATTGGGCCCCGGTTGACCAGTATGTCGGCGGTGTGACCCACGCAATTTTGCATCTGCTTTACGCACGTTTCTTCACAAAGGTGCTGCACGACCTAGGTCACATTGATTTCGAAGAGCCATTTACCAGACTGTTAAACCAGGGAATGGTTTTGATGGATGGCTCGGCAATGTCGAAGTCACGCGGGAATCTAGTGCGTCTGTCTGAGCAGCTTGACGAGCACGGTGTAGATGCAATTCGTCTGACCATGGCATTCGCTGGCCCTCCTGAAGATGACATCGACTGGGCAGATGTTTCGCCGGGTGGCTCGGCCAAATTCTTGGCTCGTGCCTGGCGTGCAGCAAATGACGTTTCTTCAGCGACTATGGTTGATTTCACTTCAGGCAATAAAGAATTGCGCAAAGCAACCCATACTTTCTTGCGTGACTTCACGGCTGCAATTGAAGGTTTTAAATTCAACGTTGGTGTCGCAAAGCTAATGGAGCTCGTCAACGCACTGCGTAAGGGCATCGACGGTTCAGCTGGTCCAGCTGATCCGGCTGTGCGCGAAGCTGCCGAGGTTGTTGCTAAAGCACTTTCGCTATTCGCGCCATACACTGCCGAAGATATGTGGGCACTGCTCGGGCACCAGCCTGGTGTCGCGCTAGCGGGCTTGCAAGAAGCAGATACAAGTTTGCTTGTTGAGAGCTCAACCGTTGCAATTGCTCAGGTTGACGGCAAGGTTCGCGACAAGTTTGACGTTCCAATCGACATTTCTGAAGGCGAACTTCGTGAGATGGCTATGTCTTCAGAAGCAATCAAACGCGCTATCGGCGACAAAGAAATCGCCAACGTTATTGTGCGTGCACCAAAGTTGGTAAACATCGCCACAAAATAGAAGTTGACGCAAAAACTGTATGTTTTTGCACAGTTTGAGCTAATTTGCCCCGAATGAGTTCGGGGCTTTTTAGTTTTGCTGGATGAGCCAAATCATCGCGTCAATAAAGCCGATACTGACCGGCGCAAAAACCTTCAACAAGAAGCTGGCTCTGGCACTTTTGGGCGTGGTCGCTCTGGCTGCGTTTTTGATTAATAGTGCATTCTCTGCCGCCTCAGGCGATGCTCTTCAATCTGGCCCAGAAGAATCGACGAGTTCAATTGAAGCCAGTGCAACACCCAGCGGCAACACGGCACCTCAAATTCAAGAGCCGAGTGTTTATGTGCACCTAGTTGGCGAAGTGCGCGATCCGGGTCTCTATTCAGTCGAGTCAGGTGCTCGGTTAATCGATGCAATTATTCAGGCCGGTGGCTTCACAGCTAGAGCTGATGAATCAAGCATCAATCTGGCCAGAATTCTCACTGACGGCGAGCAGATATTTGTTCTCAAACGTGGGGCTGTCTCTAATACAGCAAGCATCGGGGGAGTCAGGTCATCAGGCACTCCTCAATCAGCGCAAATTAGTCTCAACCGAGGTTCGCAAGCCGAGCTTGAGCAGCTGCCGGGGGTGGGGCCAACTCTCGCGCAGCGAATCATTGATTGGCGAACTGCCAACGGCGGCTTCAAGAGCAAGACTGACCTGCAAAATGTTGCTGGCATCGGCGACAAAATGTTTGCCGCAATCGAAGGGCAGGTCACTCTTTGATTGTCTGGGGCATCGGCCTAGCCTTGTGGGCGGCGCTATTGGTTTGGTTCCCCAAGATTCCTTATGCATCGCTTGCCGATGTTGAATTTCTACCGATTATTCAGTCAATTCGAACTGCCTTTGAGAAAACAAATGTCGGGGCTTCGGGCGATGCCCAAGCCCTAGTCTCTGGGCTGTCTATCGGAGATGATTTAAAACTCTCTGAATCCACTCAGATGGCCATGCAGACTGTCGGGCTTTCGCATTTGACCGCTGTGTCTGGGGCTAATTGTGCAATTGTGATTGCTCTGGTTTATCTTGCACTCAACAGGCTGTCAATTAGCCGCTTGATTCGTGCAGGTCTGGCTAGTGCCGCTTTGGTCTGCTACGTGCTTCTGGTTGGCCCGGAACCAAGTGTTCTTCGATCTGCAACCATGACTCTGGTTGTTTTGTGGGCAGTTGCTGCTGGTCGACAAAATTCAGCCTTGAGCGCTCTTGGGGCATGCGTCGTCATACTTCTGGTCGCAGACCCCAAACTTTCAGCTAGCCTCGGGTTTGCGCTTTCGGTATCGGCAACCGTTGGCATTCTCGTTCTTGCGCCTAAAGTCTCAGAATTCCTATCTAAACAACTACCCGCTTGGCTTTCGATTCCTATGGCGGTGTCGTTTTCTGCGCAGATTGCTTGCTGGCCAGTCTTGCTGTTTATTCAAGAAGGCGTATCCACCTACTCACTGTTTGCAAACCTCTTAGTCGAGCCTCTCGTTGCGCCGATCACAATTCTTGGCTTATTAGCCTGCCTTCTTGCGATTCCCTTTCCATTAATTGCGCAGGCACTTTGCTGGATGGCATCGCTTTTTGCTTGGCCGATTGCCGCTGTCGCAAATTACTTTTACGACCAGCCTTTTTCTACGTTGTTATGGCCTGGTGGGTTGACTGGGGTGGTGGCCGCCGGCACGGTTGTTGCACTTGTTGTTTATTTCTTTAGATCTGTGAACCTAAGGCGTCGACGTATAACCTTGGCAGCTATTCTGGCGGTTGGGGCAGTCTTCTTTGGCTCTAATTCTGCTGTTGTCACGAGAACAGTGACCTGGGCGCGCGGTGATTGGAACGTGGTCGCCTGCGATGTGGGTCAGGGTGATGCCTTAGTGATCAGGGATGCCGGAGTCATTGCCTTAATCGACGTCGGAAAAACTCCGAAACTCATTGACCAATGCCTGGATGAACTCGGCATAAGTCGAATCGATCTACTGGTTCTCACACACTATGACTTCGATCACGTAGGTGGGCTTGGTGGGGCAATATCGAATCGAAAAGTCGGGGCCGCTTTGCTGACGGCTTTCAGAGATGACCGCCCAGCCAAGTTGGCGATTGATCAAGCGCTTTTGAGCAAGAACATCCCAATTCACCGAGCGTCAATCGGTCAGCATGGCTCGCTCGGAGGGTTGCAATGGCGAGTGCTGAATGCAGACAGCATAGGCGTTCACCCTGAAGACTCTAATGACGCCAGCACCGTGATGCACTTTGCCGGAACTGAGTTTGATTTGCTGACTATGGCCGACTCTGGCGAGCGTGCTCAGCAGCGAATAGCGCGCCATCTCGGCAACTGGGTGGCAAGAAAATCGCCGTTGATACTCAAGGTTTCTCACCACGGTTCGGCTGACCAGTATGCCGAGCTCACAGAGGCCCTCAAGCCCAGCTTTTCAATCGTCTCTGTTGGTGCAAAGAATAGCTATGGTCACCCGACAGACCGCACGCTGGCACTGCTGCGGCGGGTGGGCTCGAAGGTCCTGCGAACCGATTTGCTGGGATCAATTGCAATTGACACTTCAACATCGGCAGAGGGGCAAATAACGGTCAAATTGCTTGCCTCAGGCTAATCAGGGCCTTGGGTTCTTCAGGCTAGGCTTTAGCGGTGAGCAAGGCAAAAATCATTGATTGGCGGGCGGCTACACCTGCTCCGGTGGTTTTTATTTCAGGCGGTGAAGAATATCTAGCTTCACGTGCCATTCGATCGATTCGCGAGCAGCTCAAGCAGGTCGACGAAGCCCTTGAGTTTCACGAAGTGAACGCCGCCGATTATCAATCCGGCCAACTACTAAATCTGACCAGCCCATCGCTGTTTGCCGAACCTAGGTTAATCGTGGTTTCTGGGGTCGAAAAATGCTCGGACGCATTCATTGAAGACGGCATTCAATATCTTTCGCAGCCCACCGATGAAACCTGCGTAATCATCCGACATAACGGTTCTTCAGTTAGAGGCAAGAAGCTAATCGAGTCACTTCGAGCCAGTTCAATCACAATCGAATTGCCGTGCCTCGAAATAAAGAAGGATGCTGAGCGGGTTGCCTTTGTTCAGGCTGAATTCAAAGCTGCAAACCGTCAAATAACAGTTAGCGCAGTTAGAGCGCTGCTAGACGCTTTCGCTGATGACTTGGCCGAACTTGCCAGCGCATGCTCGCAGTTACTGCAAGACAATGCCGAACAAATTACCGATGCAATCGTTGAGCGTTATTACGGCGGGCGAGTTGAAACTAACGCATTCAAGGTAGCTGACGCGGCTCTTGCCGGCCAAACCGGTGCCGCCTTGGCCCTGTTGCGCCACGCTTTAGCTACGGGAGCCGATCCGGTTCCGATGGTCGCCGCTCTTTCAATGAAGGTAAGGCAGCTGGCTAAGTTGCACTCAAACCGCGCAGCATCTCCGCAATCTCTAGGTATGGCTCCTTGGCAACTCGATCGCGCGCGCAAAGATTTGGTGGGTTGGAGCGAAGAAGGCCTCGCTGCAGCCATCCAGGCAGTTGCAACGGCCGACGCGGCGGCCAAGGGTGCCGAGCGCGATCCCGTTTTTGCACTCGAAAAACTCGTGCAACTTTTGGCTTCGAAGGGGGAGCAGTCTTTTGGCTAAAAAAAGTTTTTTGTTTAGTTGGCTGGCTCTGGTTCTGTTATCGCTGGTTATGCGACCACCCCTTACCGGGGTGGGGGCGCTTTTGCCTGAAATCAAAGAGTCACTTGCACTCGAAGCCTGGCAGGTTAGCCTTATTGCCGCCTTGCCGGTATTGCTGTTTGGTTTTGGCGCATTCTTTAGCCCGCTGCTGGTGCGAGTATTTGGCGTAAATCGGTCAGTATTTCTACTCACCATCGTGATTGCGGTCGGTCTCGCTGTTCGCATTTCTGGTGAGTTCACAATTTTTGCGTTGGGTACTTTGGCTATCGGTTTCGCCATTGCCGTCAACAACGTCTTGCTTCCGAGTTTCGTGCGCAATGAGTTTCCGGCAGCTGTTCCAATGGCGACCGGTGCCTATGCGGCTATCTTTGGCGTCGCTGCGTCGATCGCAGCAGCAGTCGCAGTGCCTCTTGGTGATTCATTTGGATCGTGGCGCATCTCTCTACTAGCTTGGCTTCCCGTCGCGCTGCTGGCGGCATTGGCTTGGCTGCGCTTTGCCAAGCAAGACTCCAATCGTGGGCAGGTTAGCTCAGGCGATTTCAAAGCTGAAAGAAACGCAGTTCTTCGTTCAGGCCTCGGCTGGTCAATCATTTGCTTTTTTGCGCTTCAGTCAGCTGGTTTCTATCTAGTTCTAAATTGGCTCGCCTCGATGCTGCGCGATTTCGGTTTTTCGGCAGTTGACGCCGGCAACATGCTGGCGGTCACAACCTTCATCGGCGTCCCGTTCTCGCTAATAGCGAGTTACTTTTTCACACGGATGAAGAGCCTCGCCTGGCTGGCCGTGGGCGTGAGTCTGGTCACCGCTCTCGGCTATGCGTTCCTGCTTGCTTCACCAAACCTTGCTATAGCCGGTTGCATTCTTATCGGACTAGGCCAGGCCACCACATTTCCGATGTCGCTTTCGTTTATTTCAACTCGCGCGGCAAATCACGTGCAGACCACGCAGCTTTCAACCTTGGCCCAGGGGATTGGCTATTTGATCGCGGCAACCTTCACGTTTGCAATCGGTGCACTGCGCGAAGCTTCAGGTTCATGGACATCTGGTCTATTGCTAGTGCTGGTAGCAACCTGCGTGCAGACAGTTGCCGGTTTCATTGCTGGCCGACCGGGGCACATTCACGCTGCTAAATAAAGGCCGGCAACAAACTTTCGCTTAAACAAAAAACCCGCCAACTTTAGTCGGCGGGTTTTTTATAAATCTTTAGAGAGCTGAAGCTTTCTTCGCGATTGAAGACTTGCGGTTAGCGGCCTGGTTCTTGTGGATTACTCCCTTTGAAACTGCCTTGTCTAGCTTCTTGTTTGCTAGAGCAACAGCTGCTGCTGCCTTTGCCTTGTCTCCGGTTGCTACTGCCTCACGAGCGGCACGAACAGCGGTCTTTAGCTCGCTCTTTACGGCCTTGTTGCGCTCGGTAGCCTTTGCGTTGGTTAGAACGCGCTTGATCTGTGACTTGATGTTTGCCATGTTTCACTTTCTTATTTGCACGACCGCTTCAGCGGGCGCACGGAACAAATTCAAAACTTGTGTGGGATTTGGATGGAGACACTCATCCGTATCGACCCTTTATGCTACCAGCGCAATCCTGCTATAGGCAAGCTTGAACCGAAAAAACCACGCCGGCTGTGCGAGAATGATTTGACTCGCGCACGAGTCCCCAATTCTTTTAGAGGTAATTTTGTCGCCACGCGCTTTAAAACGGCTAGAGCCAGCCAAGACCAATCCGGCGCAAATTCGCAATTTCTGCATCATCGCTCACATTGATCATGGCAAGTCAACTTTGGCCGACCGCATGCTGCAGCTCACCGGCATCGTCGATGACCGCTCAATGCGAGCCCAATACCTAGACCGCATGGATATCGAGCGAGAGCGCGGAATCACCATCAAATCGCAGGCTGTTCGCATGCCATGGGAGTTAGAGGGTCAGACCTACGCGCTAAACATGATTGACACCCCGGGGCACGTTGACTTTACTTACGAGGTTTCACGCTCTCTAGCTGCCTGCGAAGGCGCGGTTTTGCTAGTTGACGCCGCACAGGGCATCGAAGCTCAGACTCTAGCCAACCTTTATCTAGCGATGGAGAACGACCTCACCATCATCCCGGTTTTGAACAAAATCGACCTGCCAGCGGCACAGCCTGAGAAGTATGCCGAAGAGCTCGCCAACCTAATCGGCGGCAACCCAGAAGACTGCTTGCGCGTCTCTGGAAAGACCGGCATGGGTGTCGACATTTTGCTTGACAAGATCGTCAACACTATTCCGGCACCGGTTGGCAACCCAGATGCCCCGGCTCGCGCCATGATTTTCGACTCCGTCTATGACAGCTATCGCGGTGTGGTCACCTACATCCGAATGATCGACGGCAAGCTTGCCCCGCGCGAAAAGATTCAGATGATGTCAACTCGCGCAGTTCACGAACTACTTGAAATCGGCGTTTCTTCGCCAGAGCCAGAGCCAACCAAGGGTCTTGGCGTTGGTGAAGTTGGCTATTTGATTACCGGCGTAAAAGACGTTCGCCAATCAAAAGTGGGTGACACCGTCACGAATCACCAACGTCCGGCTACCGAGGCGTTAAAGGGCTACAAAGAGCCGCTTCCAATGGTCTATTCGGGCATCTATCCAATTGATGGCTCAGATTACCCGGCACTTCGTGAGGCGCTCGACAAGCTAAAACTCAGTGATGCCGCTTTGGTTTATGAGCCTGAAACTTCGGTTGCTCTTGGTTTCGGATTCCGCTGTGGATTCTTGGGTCTTTTGCACCTAGAGATTGTGACTGAGCGCCTAGAGCGCGAGTTCGGCCTAGACCTAATCGCAACCGCCCCTTCGGTTATCTATGAAGTGACCATGGAAGACGGAAAAGAAATCACCGTTACCAACCCAAGTGAGTTTCCTACCGGCAAGGTGAAGCAGGTACTTGAGCCTATGGTTCGAGCAACCGTGCTTATTCCTAAAGATTACGTTGGCGTTGTCATGGAGCTTTGCCAGAGTCGCCGTGGCGTAATGGTTGACATGCAGTACATCGGTGAAGACCGCGTTCAGCTTCGCTATGACCTGCCGCTGGCAGAAATTGTTTTCGACTTCTTCGATCAGCTCAAGAGCAAGACACAGGGCTACGGGTCTCTTGACTACGAAGAAACCGGCCTTGCTGCCGGCGACTTGGTCAAGGTTGACCTGCTTCTTCAGGGCGAGCAAGTTGACGCGTTTAGCGCCATCGTTCACAAAGACAAGGCTTATGCCTACGGAGTGATGATTACCAGCAAGCTTCGCGAATTGATTCCTCGCCAACAGTTTGAGGTGCCAATTCAGGCGGCGGTTGGTTCTCGAATTATCGCGCGTGAGTCAATCCGTGCAATGCGAAAAGACGTTCTTGCCAAGTGTTACGGCGGTGACATCAGCCGAAAGCGCAAGCTTCTCGAGAAGCAAAAAGAAGGTAAGAAGCGCATGAAGATGGTTGGTCGCGTTGAGGTGCCACAAGAAGCATTCATCGCCGCACTTTCGACCGACGCTGATTCAAAGGGCGAGAAGAAGGGCAAGTAGTGGCTGGCCCACTGCCTATCGGCGAGCCGGTGCCTGACTCCGGAGAGCTGCCAAAGCAGGCGCTTATTGGTCGAGACTTGCGGACCCTGCACGCCTATGTGCACATCCCGTTTTGCCGTGTTCGCTGCGGCTATTGCGATTTCAACACCTACACGGCAACTGAACTAAGCGGTGTCAAACAGTCGGATTTCGTTGATGTTCTGATCAAAGAAATTGCACTTTCAAAAGCAATCACCAGCGATGACCGGCCATTTCAAACGGTATTTTTCGGTGGCGGAACCCCAACTCAATTGCCGGCAGCCGACCTGGTTAGGGCGCTTGACGCACTGCGTCAAAGTTTCGGTCTAGCTTCAGGTGCAGAAATAACCACTGAGGCAAATCCAGACAATGTCGATGAGCAATATCTCGAAACCCTTGCCGCCGGTGGCTTCAATCGCATCTCGTTCGGCATGCAATCAGCAGTTCCTAGTGTTTTGGCGACCCTAGAGCGCAGTCACCAGCCAGAAAACGTGCCTACCGCTGTCTCGGCAGCAAAGTCAGTTGGTCTTTCGACTTCGGTCGACCTGATTTATGGCGCACCCGGCGAAACTCTTGAAGAGTGGCAAACCTCACTAACTGCGGCTGTTGAAATGCAGCCCGACCACATTTCTGCCTACTCGTTGATAGTCGAAGATGGCACCAAGCTTGCCCGCCAAATCAGAAGCGGTGAACTAATTGAACCCGACGAAGATTTGCAGGCTGATAAATACGAGCTCGCCGATCAGATTTTGAGCGAGGCCGGTTTTAGCTGGTACGAGGTCAGCAACTGGTCTACAACTGATTCAACTGCATCGCTGCACAACAAGGCCTACTGGCGTGGCCAGGATTGGTGGGGCTATGGCCCCGGAGCGCATAGCCATTTCGGCGGCGTGCGTTGGTGGAATGCGAAGCATCCAAGTGCCTATTCGAGTCGACTGAACGAGGGCAATTCGCCGGCACTGGGCCGTGAAGTGCTCGATCAAGCAACTCGCGATGCTGAGCGTATTCTGCTTGAGATTCGCATCAGCGACGGGCTCGAACTCGACCTGGTCAAACAGATAAACCCAAACTCACCCAAGCTAGTGTCGCAGTTCATTGCAGATGGGTTGATTGACGGGCCATTAGCGTTGCGTGGCAGGTTGGTCTTGACTCTAAAAGGCAGACTGCTCGCTGACTCGCTGGTGCGCCAGATTCTTGAGTGATTTCAGCCACAGCAGATTAGAATTGGCACTCAAAGGGCAAGACTGCTAAGTGGGTGAAAAGTGATTCCAGAACGAAGCCTCGAGGTTCTGCGAGCGATTGTTAATGACTACATCGAAAGCAACGAGCCGGTAGGTTCAAAATCACTGGTCGAGCGCCACCAGTTCGGCGTTTCAGCTGCCACAATTCGCAACGACATGGCGCTGCTTGAAGACGAAAAACTCATTCACGCACCGCACACTTCAGCCGGTCGCGTGCCCACCGACAAGGGCTATCGCCTGTTCGTCGATCAGCTTCAGCAGGTCAAGCCGCTGAGCTCAGCCGAAAAGACTGTTTTCGAGAATTTTCTCTCCGATTCTGCCGACCTGGATGAAACCCTTAGCCGCGCGGTGCGTTCACTCTCGCAGCTGACAAACCAGGTTGCAATTGTGCAGTACCCAAGCCTTGGCAAGGCCAAGGTGGCAACGGTTGAACTAATCGCCGTTGCTGATACTCGTTTGCTTTTGATTTTGGTCACCGATTCAGCACGAGTGCAACAGCACGTAATCGAGCTAGGGCAGCTGGTAGACCTTGAGTTTGTCTCTGAACTCAAATCGCGCCTTTCAGCCATGCTGGTTGGCCAGCCCCTCACTTCGGTCAGCGACCGCTTGAGCGGCTTCATCCAAGGTTTTCAGCTAGACAAGGGCGTTCAAGTTCAGTTGGTAGTTGATGCGCTTCTTGACCAGGTCGATTCTTCGCGCCAAGAGAAGATTCTGCTTGCTGGCACTGCCAATTTGGCTCGTCGCGAAGCAGACTTCGCAGGCAGTCTGCTGCCGGTGCTAGAGGCTATCGATGAACAGGTTGTTTTGCTCAAGCTCTTGGCCGAAATGCAAGACGATGCCAACGGCGTTGCTGTTCGAATTGGCACCGAGAATTCGGTTGCCGGTCTCAGTGGCGCAACAATTTTGGCTAGCGGCTATGAAAACCAGGGCTCTGAGATTGCCAAGGTTGGCCTACTCGGGCCTACTCGCATGAATTATTCGCAAAACATTTCGGCTGTTCGAGCCGTGGCTCGTTATCTAACCCGCGCTCTCAGCAATCAGTAAAGGCAAAAGTGGCAGATCACTACGAAGTACTAGGCGTTTCGCGCGATGCAAGCGAAGACCAGATCAAAAAGGCTTATCGAAAGCTGGCTCGCGAACTGCACCCTGATGTGAACCCTGCCGACGAAGCTCAAGAGCGTTTCAAGTTGGTCACACACGCCTACGAGGTTTTGAGCGACCCAACCGCAAGACGCCAGTATGACTCGGGCGGGGCATCCGGTTTCGGTGGCGATTTTGGTGGCTTCGGCGACATTTTCGACACCTTCTTCGGTGGCGGTTTTGGTGGCGGTCAGCGTGGCCCAAAGTCTCGTCAAGAGCGTGGGCAAGACGCCCTTATCCGGGTTGATTTGAACCTGGATGACGTGGTCTTCGGTTGCCAGCGAAGTGTTGAAGTCGACACCGCCGTGTTGTGTCAAACCTGTCAGGGTGATTGTTGCCAGCCAGGCACCGAGCCTTCAATCTGTGACATTTGTCGTGGTTCGGGTCAAATTCAACGCCAGGTGCGCTCGCTTTTGGGCAATGTGGTGACCTCGCAGCCGTGTGGAACCTGTCGCGGATATGGGCAAGTGATTCCTTCGCCTTGTGTCGATTGCCGTGGCCAGGGTCGAGTCAGAGCTCGTCGAAACATCGAGCTAAATGTTCCGGCTGGAGTCGAAGACGGGCTTCGTTTGCAGCTTGCCGGCCAAGGTGAAGTTGGTTTTGCCGGTGGCCAGAGTGGTGACCTATATGTCGACATCGCGGTCAAGCCGCACGACATTTTTGGGCGACAGGGTGACAATTTGACCTGCACCGTCGAAGTTCCGCTACACGATGCGGTTCTAGGCTCTCGTGCCAAGATTCAAACTTTTGACGGTGAGATCGACATCGACATTGCACCTGGGCAGCAAAGCGGTGATGTTTTGACCATCAAGGCCAAGGGCATTACTCACCTGCGCAATTCAGGGCGCGGTGATTTGCTGGTCAAGTTCCAGGTAAACACTCCAACGAAGCTTGATGGCAAGCAAAAAGAGCTGTTCCGCACCCTAGCCAGCCTGCGTAAATCAGACAGCATCAAGCTGGTGTCGCACGCAAGTGGATTCTTTGCCGGAAAGCGCAAGTAGTTGGTAGAGCCACTTTTTCGGGCAGAATTCGCGACCGTTCCAGCGGTCGGTGCGCTAGTTGAACTCGATGGCCCAGAGGCAAAGCACGCAATAGCCGTTCGGCGCATGAAACCCGGCGAAGCTATTCAGCTTTCAAACGGATCAGGGCTCAGGGTTCGCGGACAAGTACAAGAGCTAACTGGCAAAAGTCTGACAATTGCTGTCACTCAGGTTATTGACGAACAAATACCAGCCGTTCAGTTCTTCTTGGCACAGGCGTTAGCCAAGGGCGATCGTGATGAACTGGCAATCCAAGCTGCTACTGAACTGGGTATTTTTGGAATTTATCCATGGCAATCGGAGCGCTCGGTTTCGCGCTGGGATGGCGCCAAAGTCGAAAAAGGCAAATCCCGCTGGCAGACCATTGTCAATGAAGCTGCCAAGCAATCCCTGCGAGTTTTCGAACCAGCGGTTTTCGACCCGCTAACCAGCAAGCAGCTCGCTGCGACTTTTGCTGACTTCGAACAGGTAATCATTCTTGACCCAACAGCAAGCGCCGGCTTGGCTTCAAACAAGCTTCCGCAGGCCGGAAAATTGTTGCTTGTGGTAGGCCCTGAAGGCGGAATCTCAGACCAAGAATTGACTGCTTTTGAGGCAGCCGGTGCTCGTCGTTTAAATCTAGGTGCGCCAATTCTGAGAACCTCAACTGCGGGTGTTGCGGCACTTTCCGGGCTACTCGCCGTCAGTGGCGCTTGGTCCTAATTAGACTTTGAACCGAAGGAGATACTTTGTCAGACTGCATTTTTTGCAAGATTGTTGCCGGTGAGATTCCTAGCACCAAGGTTGCTGAGAACGAGCACGCGATTGCATTCCACGACATCAATCCAGAGCAGCCAGTGCACATCCTTGCCGTGCCAAAGCAGCACTTTTCTAACGTGAGCGATTTAGCCCTGAACGATAGCGGAATCACCGCCGAATTTATGCGGTTTGTTGCTGAAGTTGCTGCAGAGCAGACCAACGGACACTATCGCTTGCAGTTCAATACCGGTGCTGCAGCTGGTCAAACAGTATTTCACGTTCACGGACACATTCTGAGCCAAAGCTCGAAGGGGTCAATTGCCTAAGCAGGAGCCGCAGCGCAACGCAACCGAACGCATTTCAGTGCTGGGTATCGACATGGTCTCGCTTCTCGGCCCCGAAGACAACCTTCTCAAGACGCTCGAGCTTGATCACCCGTCGGTTGACGTAATGGTTCGTTCAAACGAGATCGTACTCAGCGGAGTCGAATCGGCTGTTGCAGCGGCTTCGAGGCTTATTTCAGAGATGATCGAATTGGTGGCTGACGGTCAAGATCTTGCTCCAGCAGACGTCAAGCGTTCAGCTCGAATGATCGCCGAAGACTCAAGACTGCGACCAGCCGATGTGCTCAGTCAGTCGATTCTGAGCTCACGCGGCAAGAGCATTCGACCAAAAACCGTAGGTCAAAAAAACTACGTGGATGCAATCGACGAGAACACCATCGTCTTCGGAATCGGTCCGGCCGGAACGGGTAAAACCTATTTGGCGATGGCTAAAGCAGTTCAGGCGCTGCAGCGTAAAGAAATAAGCCGAATAATTTTGACTCGACCGGCCGTTGAGGCGGGTGAACGCCTTGGGTTCTTGCCGGGCACGCTCAATGACAAAATTGATCCTTACCTAAGGCCTCTCTTCGACGCCCTGCACGAAATGCTCGAGCCAGAAACAGTCCCAAAGCTCATAGCAGCCGGAACGATCGAAGTAGCACCATTGGCCTACATGCGTGGACGGACTTTGAACGACGCATTCATCATTCTTGATGAGGCGCAAAACACCACTCCCGAGCAAATGAAAATGTTCCTAACCCGCCTGGGCTTCAATTCAAAGATGATCGTCACCGGCGACATCACTCAGATTGACCTTCCGGGCGGCACATCTGGCCTCAAGACCGCTGCTAAGGCACTATCTGCAGTTGAGGACATTCACTTTTCGACACTAGGTTCTGAAGACGTGGTGCGTCACACTCTCGTCGGAAAGATTGTTGATGCCTATGCGGCACTGGATGCCGCCGCATCAGCGAAGTCTTCAAGCGCAGCTTTACAGAATTCAAAATCTAAGGGGAGTGGCGCCAAGTGACCATAGACATCAACAACGAATCAACCGTTGCTGTCGAAGAAGCGCTTGTTCTCAAGCTTGCAACTTTTGCGCTCGATCAACTGCACGTACACCGTGACGCAGACCTGTCAGTAATTTTCGCCGATGAGGCGACCATGGAGTCACTCCACATTCAGTGGATGGATGAGCCAGGCGCAACTGACGTACTCAGTTTTCCGATGGACGAACTTCGACCTGGCAAAGACGGTGACATAACCCCAGCTGGCCTGCTCGGTGACATTGTGATTTGCCCGCAGGTTGCTCAGAAACAGGCTAAAAATGCCGGGCACGACTTGACCGCCGAGGTGCTACTGCTGACCACTCACGGAATCCTGCACCTTTTGGGGTTTGATCACGGAACTCCCGAAGAAGAGGCCGAAATGTTCGGTCTTCAGAAGCTAATTCTTGGCGCCTTTTTTCAGGTCGAAGGAATCGAAGGCGCCATCCCTGAGCCAACGATTTCTGATGCACACCGAGGTTCAGCAGAGTAATGCCTATTTTTCTTGGTATCGCGTTAGCTTTTTTAGTCATCGCGGTTCCATATTTCTCAGTTCTCAGGGCTTCCCTCGAGTTCTCAACCTCAGATAAAGCCGCGGCCGAATCAGTGGGCTTCTTGCGCATGGTGTCAGCGAGCATTTTCGGTGTTCTAATTGGGCAGTTGCTGGCGCCGAGTTCCATGCCATGGTGGGCGACAACTCTAACTGCTGTCGCTCTGATGTTTTCACTAATTTTCGTTAGCCAGCTTCTTGGGCGCAGCTTGGCGAACCGGAATTTTGGTCGTTGGCTGGTTAAGGCTTCGTTGCCAATGGTTCGTTCGATGCAAATCGCTTTCAGTCCCATTTCACTTCCAAAAGATGAAGCTCCCGAAGAGTTCGAACAAGAACTGCTTGACTCGGTCGAAGAGTTCGGAGAAACCATTGTTCGCGAAGTCATGGTTCCACGAGTAGACATGGCGACCATCTCGGCTGATGCGAGCCTGACTCAATCAATGTCGGTCTTTTTGGCCCGAGGTTTCTCAAGGCTGCCAGTGGTGGGTGACAACGTTGATGACATTAGAGGAGTCCTCTACATCAAAGATGTCGCGCGCTATCAGCATGAAAATGCAACCGGCTCAGGCAGATTGTCGCTGCTTGACCTGGCTCGCCCGGTCACCTTTGTGCCCGAATCAAAGCCGGTTGACGACCTACTTCGAGAGATGCAGCAAACCTCGCGTCACATTTCAGTAGTCGTTGATGAATATGGTGGCGTAGCCGGTTTGGTGACACTGGAAGACTTGATTGAGGAAATCGTAGGTGAAATTTCAGATGAGTATGACCGCGATGCTCCAGATTTAGCCAAGATTTCAGACGGGCTCTATCGAATGACGGCAAGGTATTCACTTTTCGATCTGGGAGAGCTGTTTGAACTGGAGCTAGAAGACGAAGATGTCGACACCGTTGGCGGATTGCTCACCAAAGAACTTGGGCGTTTGCCTGTCAAGGGTGACTCGGTCATAGTCTCTGGCCTTAAGCTGACAGCAGAGGTGGTTGAAGCAAGAAGAAAGCGCTTGATCACCGTGAAGGTGGAACTCGAACAAGACCTTCGAGATGCAAAGAGCGCTTTTGACTCAGCAGGAGAAGATGACTAACCAAAACCACCGCGCCGGATTCGCCTCGTTTGTCGGTCGCCCAAATGTCGGAAAGTCAACGCTGACCAATGCACTGGTCGGCGAGAAAATTGCGATTACTTCGGCTAAGCCGCAAACCACGAGACGTGCCATTCGCGGCATTGTTCACCGTGATTATGGCCAACTGATCTTGGTCGACACGCCTGGCTTGCACCGCCCAAGAACTCTTCTGGGTCAGCGATTAAACGACTTGGTCGAACAGACCCTTGGCGATGTCGATGTGATTGGTCTTTGCATTCCAGCGAACGAAAAGATCGGCCCGGGCGACACTTTTATCAACGACCAACTCGACGAATTCAGACGAGCCAAGAAGATTGCAATTGTCACAAAGTGTGAACTTGTATCACCAGAGGCGCTAGCGCGTCAATTGATCGATGTGCAGAAGTTGCGCGATTTTGAAGCCATCATTCCGGTATCCGCAGTCGCCGAAGACCAGCTTGACGTTCTGACCAAGGTGCTCATCGAATTGATGCCCGAATCGCCGGCGCTTTATCCGCCTGATTCGGTCACTGACGAAACACTCGAAAATCGTATTTGCGAGCTGATTCGCGAGGCTGCCCTTGAGGGTGTGCGTGATGAACTACCGCACTCAATTGCAGTCACAATTGACGAAATTTCTAAGCGCGAGGGCAAAGACCTAACCGACATCCACGCCAACATTTTTGTTGAGCGCGACAGTCAAAAGGGAATCATCATCGGACACCGCGGTGGTCGACTGATTGACGTTGGCAAGCGCGCACGACTTGAAATCGAGAAGCTGATCGGACACAAAGTCTTTTTGGGTCTTCGGGTGAAGGTAGCCAGTGAGTGGCAGCGTGACCCAAAGCAGCTCGGCAAACTTGGTTTTTAGAGACATCGGGCGTAGTCTGAAGCCGTGTTCTTCGGTCTGCTACTTAGTGGCCGCGACGAGGCCTAACCCGGCCTTCCTCGTCGCGGAGCCTTTTGTCGGCTGACCCATAACTTTCAAGGAAGACACCCACATGGAAAACACCCAAAAAACTTCTGGCATGCCAGTGCACAAATACGTGCCGTTTCACGAGCAAATCAAAGTTGATCTGCCTGACCGCACCTGGCCAAGCAAGCTGATCACCGAGGCGCCGCGCTGGTGCGCCGTTGACCTACGTGACGGCAATCAAGCACTTATTGACCCAATGAGCCCAGAGCGCAAGCTAAAGATGTTCCAACTTTTGGTGAACATGGGCTACAAAGAAATCGAAGTTGGCTTTCCATCGGCAAGCCAAACTGACTTCGACTTTGTGCGTCTACTTATCGAAGACGGTCACATTCCGAGTGACGTCACTATCCAGGTTCTTACTCAGGCCCGCGACTCACTAATTGAACGAACCTATGAGTCTCTAAAGGGTGCTAAAAAAGCCATCGTTCACTTCTACAACTCAACTTCAGTGCTTCAGCGTCGCGTTGTTTTCAACCAAGACAAAGACGGCATCAAGGCGATCGCTGTTCACGGTGCCAAGAAGTGTCGTGAAATGGAAGCCATCATCCCAGACACCGATGTCTACTACGAATACTCTCCAGAGTCATACACCGGCACTGAGCTTGAATACGCAGTCGAGGTTTGCGATGCCGTAATCGACATCATCCAGCCAACCCCTGATCACAAGATGGTCATCAACCTTCCGGCTACCGTTGAAATGGCAACACCAAACGTTTATGCCGATTCAATTGAGTGGGTCAGTCGCAACATTTCAAAGCGCGACAGCATCCTGATTTCACTGCACCCGCACAACGACCGCGGCACCGCAGTCGCAGCCGCCGAACTCGGATATCTTGCTGGAGCAGACCGCATCGAGGGTTGTCTTTTCGGCAATGGTGAGCGCACTGGAAACGTGGACCTAATCACTTTGGGTTTGAACCTTTTCAGCCAGGGCGTTGACCCGCACATTGATTTCAGCAACCTTGATGAGATCAAACGCACGGTTGAATACTGCAACCAGCTACCGGTTCCTGAACGTTCACCTTACGGTGGCGACTTGGTTTACACCGCGTTCTCTGGTTCGCACCAGGATGCAATCAAAAAGGGCTTCGAGCTCATGCACAAAGAAGCTGGCGAGAAGGGCGTCGACATCGACGATCTTGTCTGGGCTGTGCCTTATTTGCCAATCGACCCTAAAGATGTTGGTCGCAGCTACGAGGCTGTTATCCGCGTTAATTCACAGTCAGGCAAGGGTGGTGTCGCCTATCTTTTGAAGACCGACCACCACCTTGACCTTCCTCGCAAACTTCAGATCGAGTTCTCACGCGTGGTTCAAAACGTCACAGATTCCTCAGGCGGCGAAGTTTCGTCAGAGAAGCTTTGGGACATCTTCATCGATGAGTATTTGCCAGCGCCGGGCGACCGTATCGATCTAAAGTGGGGTCGTTTCGAGCTAAAGAAGATGCGCACCGAGTCTGAAATGGACGGTGTTGTTCAGCTTGATATTCAGCTTCGCGATGGCGAGGGCGAGCTTGAGGCTCACGGCACCGGTAACGGCCCGATCTCGGCGTTCTTGAACGTTCTTGAGCAACAGGGTGTTCAGGTTCGCTTGCTGGACTACGTAGAGCACACTCTTTCGGCTGGCGGAGACGCCCAGGCAGCTGCCTACGTCGAACTAGAGGTCAACGGAAAAACACTTTGGGGTGTTGGAATCGATGGCGACATCTCAACCGCGTCCCTTAAGGCAGTTATTTCGTCGGTAAACCGAGCAATCCGAGGCTAATCGCATTGCGGGGTAGATACTTGTTTGGTGCCTACCTATCGAGATGAAGCGGTTGTTCTGCGCACTCACAAACTAGGTGAGGCAGACCGAATTGTAACCTTTTTGTCGCGTTATCACGGGCAGGTTAGGGCTGTTGCAAAGGGTGTTCGCCGAACCGCGTCCAAGTTCGGTGCCCGGCTCGAGCCATTTATGGTCGCCGACGTTCAGTTCTACGAGGGGCGCAATCTAGACACGGTTAGCCAGGTTGAAACCCTGGGCTCGTATGGCCGAGAGATTATCGAAGACTATTCGGCCTACACGGCGGCAACTGCAATGGTTGAAACAGCAGAGCGTCTGACCGGCGAAGACTCTCAGCCGCAGCAGTACCTGCTTTTGGTTGGTGCACTTAGGTCGCTATCTAATCGTGAACACGAGCCTGGTTTGATTCTTGACTCGTATCTGTTGCGCGCTCTAGCAATTGCCGGATGGGCGCCGAACTTTTTTGACTGCTCGCGCTGTGGTGAGCCTGGACCTCACGAGGCATTCGTGATGCAAGTCGGCGGAGTTGTCTGTCGCGAGTGTCGCCCGGCTGGTGCCGCGGTCATCGATCCACTCACCGCCGAACACCTAGGAGCCCTGCTATCTGGCGACTGGGCTTTGTTAGATTCTTCTCCAGAGAGCATTCGCTCAGCCGCATCAGGAATCGTCGCTGCTTATAGTCAGTGGCACATTGAGCGCGGTCTCAAATCACTTCAGCACGTGGAGCGCTAATGACTGAATTTATGGCGGTCGAAAAGCCTGGCATTCTTGCGCCGAAATTCGAGTCGGGTGCCGTGCCTAAACACGTTGCAATCGTCATGGATGGCAACGGACGCTGGGCAAATAGCCGTGGTCTAACCCGCATCGAAGGTCACAAAGCTGGCGAGGCAGCACTGCTCGATGTTGTCGCTGGGGCTCTCGAGGCTGGCGTGAAATACCTGACGGTGTATGCGTTCTCAACTGAGAACTGGAAACGCTCACCTGAAGAAGTTCGTTTCTTGATGGGCTTCAATCGCGAAGTCTTGCGTCGTCGTCGCGATCAGTTGAATCACTGGGGTGTGCGCATTCGGTGGGCTGGTCGCCGGCCTAAGCTTTGGTCAACCGTAATAAGCGAACTCGAGGCAGCCGAGAAGCTAACCGAAAAGAATTCAAAGCTGGTGTTGACAATGTGTGTTAACTACGGCTCAAGAATAGAAATGATCGATGCGATCAATCAGATGTCTAAAGACATTGAATCCAACAAGCTCAAACCCGGATCAATAACCGAGCGAACAATTTCTAAGTATCTAAACAGCGGGTATCTGCCAGACGTCGATCTATTTATTCGCAGTTCGGGCGAGCAGCGAATCAGCAATTTCTTGCTGTGGCAGTCTGCCTACGCTGAATTTGTTTTTATCGATACTCCTTGGCCGGATTTCGATCGCACCTCTCTTTGGTCTGCTATCTCGAACTTCTCGTCTCGCAATCGCCGTTTTGGTGGGGCAGTGGATAAGCCGGCTAAAACCGGTAAAAACTAGCCACTCGCGGTTAGACTAGGCACTTCGCACACAACCGGCGCGGCATCCAGCAGCACCGAGAACTATGGAGTTTAAGTGGCCACCCCAAACCGTCTTGATTCAGTAATTTCACTCGCAAAACGTCGTGGTTTTGTCTTTCAGGCCGGTGAAATCTACGGCGGAAGCCGTTCCGCATGGGATTACGGACCGCTAGGCGTTGAGCTGAAAGAAAACATCAAGCGTCAGTGGTGGCGCACCATGGTTAACAGCCGTGAAGACATCGTTGGTCTTGATTCTTCGGTCATCCTGCCTCGCAAGGTCTGGGAGGCCTCTGGTCACGTTCGTGAATTCTCAGACCCACTGATTGAGTGCACTGCTTGTCACAAGCGTTTTCGCCAGGACCACCTAGAAGAGGCCTTCGAAGAAAAGAAGGG